>JABLTR010080837.1_pt1 | contig 33642 bp, 24 predicted proteins | sample 7160071 | NCBI WGS metagenome assembly JABLTR01 (sample SAMN14651230, study PRJNA627086) | human gut metagenome | isolation source: feces | host: Homo sapiens | reverse complement strand
TATCGTCCGTTTCTTCTAAGCATGTTCTTTATCAGCTTCAGTTCTTCTTCCGTATGCGCGTTCGGGCTGCGCTGAGGCCTCCTAGACCTCAGCGCTAAGCTCCGAACGCTTCCATCATATTTTTCCAGTTGTCTGTATACGAACTGTCTGTTGGTATGATACCTCCTTGCGGCTTTTGTTACACCATGTTTTAAAGCATATTCACATAAACGCTGGCGAAATCTCATTTCTTCAGTTATACTTTTCATGAGAGATACTCCTTACTGATACTTGTTTTTTTGGTCGAAAACTATTGTATCAAAGTATCTCTCTTTTTTTATTTATTTCTGTAACATATGTCTTATCACATTACATTTTTCAGCAAGAGGCGTCACCGTCCTGCTATACCCATTACCCTCCGGCCGGCAGCTAACCCCGGCTTTTCCCCAGCGCACCTCTAACAGAGGTCTTTCTCCGTCACGCCCGGCGCAGCGACCTCTCCGGCGCCCCCAACCATTTGGCACAGAACTTGCTTTAATCATTAGCGTGAATTATTTCTATCCTTGATACGTTTCATTTTTCATTTATTTTAGGAGGTATACTTATGAAGGATATCAAATTTACGCAGAACGGGCGGTTCTTCTACGGTTGGATCGTGGTGTTCCTGGGACTTATCCTGATGACTTTTGCTTACGTGGGGTTCGTATCCCTCACCAGCGTATTCGTTCTTCCTGTTACGGAAGGCCTGGGCATCGACAGGGGCGACTGGATGTCGTATATGGTCGTGATGTCGCTGGCCTGCATCGTGGCTTCGCCGTTCCTGGGGAAGCTGATGGGAAAGTACAGCCTGAAGCTGTGGGTCGCTTTCGCATGTCTCTGCGGTATCGTAGGCTACATCGGCTTTTCCAGAGCTGACTCCATGACCGCGTTCTACCTGTTCGGCATCATCCTGGGGATAGGCTTTGCCGGAACAGTCCCGATGCCTGTTTCCATCATGATAAACAAATGGTTCGGCGGCAAGATAAGAGGGACTGCCACCGGTATCGCTTTCCTGGGAAGCGGTCTGGGCGGCATGATACTCTCGCCGATCCTCAACAGTGTTATCGCTTCCAGCGGCTGGAGGATGGGGTACATAACTCTGGCCATCGTATATGTAGTTCTGATGATACTGGTGCTGATATTCGCCAACGACAACCCTGAAGCCAAAGGCTTTACCAGAATGGGTGAAGACGAGGCGGAGAAGGTGAAGGACCCATCCGAAAGAAAAGGCATGGACCTGAAAGAAGCCATGCGCACACCTGAATTTTACATCGCTCTGCTCTCAACAGTCCTGGTGGTTCTGGCCTCCAGCGCACTGCTCGCCAACTCGGTAGCCTTCTTCGTAGGCTGTGGCATCAACGATGCCAGCGCTGCGTCCTTCCACGGATTCATGCTGGGCTCCCTCATTGTCGGCAAGCCTGTCATCGGCTTCATCACCGACAAGCTGGGCATCAGAGCAAGCACTGTCATATCCACCATCATATTTGCCGGCACTTTCGCTATGCTATTCATCATGCCTAGCTCGCCGATGATATTCGTATATCTGGTTATCGCCTGCTACGGCCTGGGCGGCCCTACTATCACGGTAGTTCCTCCACTGATGATCAACGGCCTTTTCGGTGATAAGGACTACGGTACTCTTGTCGGCGTCATGAACATGGCCACCAGCATCGGCGGCGCTTTCGGCGGAACGGTAGCAGCCATGGTATATGACGCGACAGGAAGCTATTCCGGCTTCTGGATCGTGGCCTGCATCTCAGTTGCTATCGCGGCTATCCTGAGATTCGTAGCCTTCAAGATCCACGATGCGAAGGAAAAGAGACTGGCTGCATAAACAGAAAGGTCCAGTTGCATAGAAGGCCCTATACAGGAGCCGGGCATATGCTCCGGCTCCTTTTCGTACCGCAAAGACACGATCATCAGAAAGCGACCATTTCTAACAACTGCGCTCGTTTCTGTTATATAATCAAACTGAGTTTTTTCTGAACAAGGAGGCATGATCATGACCGGAAAAGACAAGGTCAAAGACATAGAATTCAAGGACTACCTGAAAAAGCTGAAAGGGCTGCTGAAGCCCGGGGACATGGGCGATGAGAGGGACTCCGGCTCCGGCGATGAGCTGAACCCTGACAGGATCTACAGTGCGCTGCTTCGGGCAACCAAAGAACGCGAGCTGTTTTTAACTGCGCTGGATAACGCTGTCGACAGCTTTCACCTGGCTGACGGCAAGGGGAACATACTCTTCGTCAACAAAACATTCGCTGACCGGAGCCATATGGCCAGAGAGGACGTCATCGGCAAAAACGTGGCTGACATGCCTTACAAACCATCAGGCGTACTGCTGGCCATCAAAGAGAAACGGCGTCTCAGCTTTATGCAGCACGGCGTCGGAGGCGACGCTATAGCCACTACCGTCCCCGTACTTGACGAGGACGGCGAAGTCCGCCTGTGCGTCAGCAACGCCCGTTTCATAAACGAGCTGGAGCTGTTGAGCCGATATTACACGACTCAGCGCGGGAAAGGCGGCGCCGCACCTGCCCCCGGCATCTCCACCACGCCTGAACTGAGCTCCAGCGATGAAAGCATGCAAAAGCTCTACGATTTTGCCAAGCAGATAGCCGCTGCCGATTCCGGGGTCCTCATAACAGGTGAGACAGGGACCGGCAAAAGCGTGCTGGCAAAATATATCCATGAAAACAGTCCCCGTTCCAAGAAGAAATTCGTGGAGCTCAACTGTGCGGCCATTCCTGAATCACTGATCGAATCAGAGCTCTTCGGCTATGAAACAGGAGCCTTTACCGGCGCCCAGAAAGGCGGGAAGCCAGGCCTCTTCGAAGCAGCCGACGGCGGCACGCTGTTTCTGGATGAGATAGGAGATATGCCGCTGCAGCTGCAGCCCAAGCTTCTGCACGCCTTACAGAACAAAACCATCACCCGCGTAGGCGGTACCAGGCAGATACCCGTCAACGTCAGGATAATCACCGCTACCAACAAAAACCTCGAAAACCTGGTAAAGGAAGGGCTTTTTCGAAACGACCTGTACTACAGGATAAACATCGTTCCCATAAGCATCCCGCCCCTCAGAGAGCGGAAAAGCGACATCACGCCTCTCATCAACTCCTTCGTAGACCGTTTCAACAAGCATTACAATCAGTCTGCCGCTATCGACGATGGCGCCATGAAATTGTTGAACCTCTACAAATGGCCGGGCAATATCAGAGAACTGGAAAACATGATAGAGCGGTTGCTGGTGACTAACAAAAGCGGCATCATAACCGAATGGGATCTGCCTAACAATATCCGGATAATGACTGATTCCGACGACGACAGTGGTATCCATGTCAGCAAGCTGATGCCCCTCAAGGATGCTCTGGAGGCGGTGGAGGGAGAACTGGTCAGGATGGCTTTCAAAGACGGCGCCAGCACCTACGATGTCGCCCGGAAGCTGAAAATAAGCCAGTCCGGCGCCAGCAGGAAGTACCTCAAATACGTGAAAAACGCACCGCTAAGCGACTGATGTAATATCCGCCCATGGCTTTAACACAGACGGCGATGCAGCTTCGACCCAAAATAGGGTCAGTGAGTCATTTTCGGGTCAACAGAACATTTCCCGATTTTACTCGTGTATACACGTAATTATCTGAATTTTTTAAATCGTGCCACCCGAAATTGGGTCGCACATCCTTTTCCTGCTGTGAAAGGGCATGGTATGACTCTTGCTATATATATTTCCAGGATAAATAATTCACAAAAATTTTCGGATTTTAAAGTGAGGTAACATCATGGAAAATAAAAAGCAGATCTACGATTGGATCGACAAAAATGAAGGAGACCTCTTTGAGATCTCCGACTATCTTTGGGAACATCCCGAGCTCTCGATGCAGGAATATGAAGCCTCAGACAAGCTGACCGCTTACCTCGAAAAAAACGGTTTTGAAGTGACGAGGGATATAGCCGGGATGCCTACCGCCTTCATCGCCCAGTGGGGCGAAGGAAAACCGGTACTGGCATTCAGCTCCGAATATGACGCCCTGCCCGGCCTTTCTCAGGACAAGGACGCTACAGAGCACTGTCCAGTGACACCGCTGGCCCCCGGCCATGGCTGCGGCCACAATCTGATAGCGACAGGTGGCATCCTGGCCGCCACAGCCCTCAAGGAGCTGATGAAAGACAAGGGGATGAAGGGGACAATAAAAATATTCGGCACTCCTGCCGAGGAGCTCTGCATAGGTAAACCTTTCATGGCGAGAGAAGGGCTCTTCGAAGGCGTCGACGCCTTTCTGGACTGGCATCCAAGCCATCTCAACAGAGCGGCCGCCGGCGACACCAATGCCTATTTCAACGTGAAATTCCATTTCACAGGACTCAGCTCCCATGGAAACGCTCCGTGGAACGGCAGGAGCTCCCTGGATGCCGCTATGCTGACAGGACACGCCATAGAAATGCTGCGCGAGCATATAAAACCGGGAAGCGAAACCTCCCCTTCAACGATAAACTACGCATTTCCTGACGTCGGCAACAGCTTTCCTAACGTCGTTCCGGCAACCACCATTCTCTGGTGTGTAGCCAGGATGAAGAACGCGGAAATGCTGGCAGATGTCCTGGACAGAGTGACCGATTGCGCCGAAGGCTGCGCCAAGGCCACCGGTACTACTGTTACCAGAGAAGTCATCACAGCGACTCACGACTTCATCCCTAATCTCCGTATAAATCAGCTTTTGGAGAAAAACCTGCGTGAAGTAGGCGTTCCTAAATACACGGAGGAAGACCAGAAAGCCGCCAAGGCTATCCAGAAGACCATGGGCGTGAAAGAAACGGGCTATACAGGAGAGATACTGGAAACAGTCGTAGGCAGCCAGCCTGTGACCGACTCTTCCGAGTACAGCTGGTTCGCTCCTGTAGCGTTCCTCAACGTTGCCATCTCGCCATCGGAGGATTCGGGCTGGCATGCCTGGACATCAGCCAAGTTCGCCGGGAGCGCCGTAGGAAAAGAAGCGCTGGACGTGGTAGGCAAGGCGCTGGCTTCAACGGCCTACGACCTGCTCACGAACCCTGAGATCCTCGATGAAGCGCAGGCTGAACTCAAAGATCGTCTGGGCGGCAAAACTTACGAGTCCCTCATCCCTGCCGAATCAAGGCCCGACCTGGATACCAACAGGGACATCATGGACAAATTCAGGAAATAAAAGATAGTAGTGTGTTTTCTGACAAGATTTTTCAAATAACCTCTAAAAGGGAGCTGTGTGTTGCCATCCCATGGATGTCAGCATGTCAGCACCCTCTTTCTTTCCGATTTTCCCAAGCTTTCTTTCAAACATGAGCCAGGCTAGACGAGGAATATCGCGAAATGCGCTTTTGCACGGGCCGGCGATATTTTAAACAATTTCAGAGCCTTTTTCACAGGCCGATTATCGCCAATCAAGTGTACCGATAACGCTGGCGATAGTTTTCACCCTCATTCAGGCGGGAAACTATCGCAGACACCACGAAAGAGAGCTTTGGCGATAATTCGAACGAGAAATCCCTGCAAAAATCCCGCTTTTTATCGCGGATCACCATCGGAACGCCGGTTGGCGATAGTTGCCCTGGTTCAGCCCGCGAATATTATTCTCTGCTGTCGCCCCGAAGCTGCCATCACCCCTCGTAGCGCCGGAAGACGAGGCTGGCATTCTGACCACCGAAGCCGAAAGCCGTGTTGATGGCCACCTTGACCTGCTGTCTGCGGCTTTCACCTGCCACAAAATCAAAATCGCCTTCCGGATCTTCCAGATTCAGGGTCGGCGGGACAACGCCTGTATTGATAGCTTTGATGCAGGCAATGGACTCAGTAAGGCCGCCTCCTCCCATTATATGACCGGTAGCTCCTTTAGTGGAGCTGATGGTAGGGCCGGCGGAGGAAGGGGTATTGCAAGAATACGGTTCTCCACGCTGCCCGGTATCCGGATCGGTCATCTCGCCATCCGGGCAGCCATCTCGCTTTCCAAAGACCGCGCCAATGGCGGCCAGCTCAGCGCTGTCGCCCAGCTTCGTCCCCGTTCCGTGGGCATTGATATGATCCACGTCGGCAGGGGTAAGCCCGGCCCGCCGAATGGACGACGCGATACACTGGGCCGCCTTCCTCCCTTCCGGATCCGGATCGGTCACATGGTGAGCGTCGTTGTTGTTGGCCCACCCGGCCAGCTCAGCGTATATCTCCGCGCCTCGCGCCAGCGCGTGACTTTCCGTCTCGATGACGAGAGCGCCGCCCCCTTCGCCGATGACGAATCCGTTCCTTTCCATATCAAAGGGCCTGCAGGCGTGGAGCGGGTCGTCGTTACTTCTTGAAAGGGTGTGAGCATTGGCCAGGGAATATATGACCAGCGGACACAATATGCTCTCGGAGCCCACCGCTACCACCGCATCGGCTTCCCCTGCCCGCAGCATCATGGCCGCCATGGATACGGCGTCACAGCCGGAAGCACAGGCCGTGGAAATGGTGGAGCTGGGACCGCTGATGCCGTAGGATATGGCTATCTGAGCCGCCGCGATGTTTCCCAGTATCCGGGGCACGAACCTGGGCCCGACGTTCTTGTGGACGGCGTTGGTCAGTATCTCCTGTGTCTCCGCCGTAGTAGCCACTCCCGCCATGGCCGTTCCCATGACGATACCGACTCGTTCAGATGCCGCCGGAAGCGCCTCGCCGATAGCCTCCTTTGCCGCGGCATAAGCGTATTGGGTGAATGCGTCCGTCTCGTGTATCATCTTCCGCGGCATGTAGGATTCCACGTCGAAGTCGCGGACCTCCGCCGCGATTTTCACTGCCAGATTTTCCGCGTCAAACCTGCTTATCCTGTCGATACCGCACCGTCCCTCTACAAGACTGTTCCAGTACTTGTCGACACCGCACCCTATAGGGGTGATGGCGCCCATCCCTGTGATTACCAGTTTTTCCTTCGCTGCTGCCATGATCCCTCCGCATGTCCCGAGGGCTCGCCATCTTCGGCGAGCATATGCTTTACATATCATCCCTCATATTATATAATAGCAAAAACGGATAAATGTTTAAAAAACTTGTTTTTACCGGATAAGTATCATCTGTTCCTTTGATGATACCATCACCAAAATCCACTGTCAATAAATGAGGTATATACTATGCATCTCAATCAGATAAAGAGCTTCCTGGCAGTCAGCAAAACGCTCAATTTCACCAATGCGGCCCGTCAGAACGGCGTGCCCCAGTCGACCATAAGCAGGCACATCAACGATCTGGAGCAGCAGCTTGGCGTCAGGCTTTTCTACAGGACTAAGAGGGACGTACAGCTGACGGAAGAAGGCCGTACTTTCATTCCCTATGCTCAGGAGATCCTGGATGCCGCCCGCAAGGGATCCTATGCCGTGAAACAGCTTCACGACGGAGCTAAAGGCAGGCTTTCCATCGCTACCGTCAACACCTCCGGCACCTTCCTCCGGGAATGTCTGAAGGATTTCGGCCAGACTTATCGAGATGTGGTGGTAGACATAACCTACGTTTCCGGCGGGGAAGTCTTGATCGACGAGAACGATGCCCCTTACGATTTCCACTTTCTGTACTCCGATATGCTCCCCGACAGCGATGAATTCGATATGATGGAGATCAGCACCGATAACCTGGCATTTGTGCTCCCCAGGGGGCTGAGCGAAGATGTCGGCCGCGACATCCCATCACTTGCCAGACAACGGTTCATCCTCCTTTCCGAAGAGGAGAATCCTATCCTCTACATGGAGATCATGAACTTCTGCAGAAGCCACAGATTCTCGCCATCCATCGTCAACCAGACCAATGACATTCGTTCTGTGCTGCTCTCAGTCAGCGCCGGCCTGGGGATCTCCATACTTCCGACAGTCCTGCCGGGCGATATGCTTTCAGAGGGATTCGAAACAGTCCCCATAGATGAAAGCTTTTCCATCTCCTGCGCCCTGGCATGGAAAAAATCGCTTCTCAACCCCGCTGCCTCGCTGTTTCTGGACGTAGTCAGGCGGCGCTTGGAAATGCAGAGTCAGCGATAAAGCTCAGCGATAAAGCAAAGCCGTTAGCATTTAAAATCCCGCCGGTAAATCCGGCGGGATTGCTTTGTTAAATCTTTATTATATCTTGTTTTTCACACATGAAACCGATCCTGCGCTACCTGCACTACCCTTTCATCGCCTTTTCAAAGGCTTTACAGAGTTCCGGGAACTTTCTCTTGAGAGATATAGGTTTATAGCTCCCATCCGTGACGAAACAGTGCTCGCTTTCGCCCTCGTAACACAGCTTATCGTTCTCGACATTGAAGATCTGATAAGTGAAGCTGAATCTGGCTCCGTTGAATTTCTTCGGCATCACCTTTACAGCGAACATATCGTCAAACCTCAGGTATTCCTTGAACTTGCCCGAAGCGCTGATAGCAGGGATTATGATACCCATCTTTTCGATCTGGCTGTAACGCATCACATGCTGTTCTATCCACGCCAGACGCGCCTCCTCTATCAACCGCAGATAATTGGAATGATGCACCACACCCATCCTGTCCGTCTCGTAATAATTCACTCTTCTTCGGTAATCCCACATTTTATCACCTATTTTCTCTTGAGGAGGCCCTGTTTCAGATCCTCTTCAGCCTGTTCCTTCATTATATAATGTATCTTCTTGCCGGTAGCTGTATGAGGCAGACTGTCGACTATCCTGAACCACCTAGGCTTCTTATAAGCAGACAGCATCGGATGATCGGTGCAGAAATCCGACAGCTCGGCTACAGTCAGGCTTTTGTCCCTGGCAACGACATAAGCCACTACCGCCTGACCTCTGGCCTTGTCCGATACCGACGTGACGATGGAATCTTCCACCTTATCGAACTCGTTGAGTATCTCCTCTATCTGAGTCGGATAGATATTCTCTGCGGAGCACACTATCATATCGTCCTTTCTGCCATTGATGGTGACATAGAGATTTTCATCCCAGCACCCTACGTCAGCAGTATACATCCACCCTTTATAGAACTTCTTTTCCTCTTCCTCAGGATTGTTGTAATAGCTGTATGTGGTCTTGGCCGGGCATCTGATTATTATCTCGCCCACCGTTTCGTTATCCATCGGTACAGTCTCATCCGGCTCCGCTTTGTGATCGTCGTAGATCTTCACCACTCTCACTTCGTCGTCGATGCAGCTTCCTCCTACTGTTCCTGCGAAGGCCGGCAGATCGTACGGTCTGAGGAATGAATTCCAGAAGGTTTCCGTCGTACCGTAGCCGTTGAGGATGTTAGGGGTCAGTACTTCCAGGAACCTCTTGCAGGCGGCTTTTTCCAGCGGAGCTCCCATCGTCACCAGCCCTCTCAGCCTGGAAAGATCGAACGGCGTCTTTTCCTGAACGTGAGCCAGCAGCCCCAGCGTAGCAGGAGAACCGGTAAGATATGTGATCCCATACTTCTCCACATACTGTAATGTCGTCCTCGGCGAGAAGGTCCTCATCAGCACCAGCGTCGCACCCACGTAGAACGTCGGGCATGTTCCGCCCGAATGGCTCCCGCCTCTGTGAAAGAGCGGGGTCATGTTCATGCATACGTCATGACAGTTGAGAGGATAGTGCATGATAGCATCGTGAGCCGACAGCACCTCATTGATATCGTTGATAGGTACGCTCTTCGGAAGGGATGAGGTCCCGCTGGTACACATCCTCACCACTTCATCATATATATGCGGTTCAAAGTCTCTTTCCGGATCCGTCTCGGCTTTCCCCGCCACATAATCATCATAGGCGATATGTCCTTCCGGCACCTGATCGTTCTCCAGATTATCGGCCATCACTACACTGACAGCTTTATGCTTTGACATTTCCACAGCTTCCGCCACCATGTCACGAACCTCGGCAGCGTAAATTATGACCTTGGGCTCATTATGCTCTATCAGCAGCGACAGCTCACCTGACGACAGCTTGAAATTGGCCAGGTTCACGATAGCCCCCACCTTTCTCGGCCCGATATAAGAAAAGCAGAACTCAGGGCAGTTTACCAATACCGACATGACCACGTCGTTCTTTCCCACACCATCAGCCTTCAGCGCGTGAGCCAGCCTGTTGACTTCGCTGTTGAGCTCCCCATAGGTCCAGCTCCGCTCCGTCAGCGGATCTATCAGCGCCGTTCTCGATCCATAGCGCGCCACATTCCTCATGAATCCATTGAGCCACGTATATTCCCGCTCAAAAGTCTCTATAAACATCTTGTCGTTATATGTTCTCATATCTCGCTCCTTTTGATTTTGTGAATCAGATGATTCTCTCCCCATCATATTAATCATATTTTGCATTATATAATAGCATTTTAGCATTGTCAATATGGTTGGCAAAGATTTCCCATCGCACTGAACATATTTTTTACACGTCCGGATCCCGGCACCTCCTGCCGCAGGAGCATCATAAAAGGCGGCCCGCCCCGGTATCTTATCCTTCCCCGGGGACGTTCCGCCCTTTCGCGTCGTTTACAGATATCTCATTGCTTTTTCCTAAACCAGCTCAACGACTATTTTCTTCTTCTTTCCCTTCTCCACCAGCAGCTTGCCATCCTTGAACGAATCAGGTGTTATCATCAGCTTCTTATCGGCGACCTTTTCGCCATCCAGCTTAAGGCCTCCCTGCTCTATGGTCATGAAGCCTTCCCTGTTGCTCGGCACCAGACCAAGCTCTTTGATGAAGGTCACTACGCCCATGCCTTCTCCCGCCAGCCTGGATCTTTCGAACTGCACCGTCGGCATATTGGAAATATCCGCGCCGCCGCCAAAGGCCGCTCTGGCCGCTTCTTGAGCCTTGGCCGCTTCAGCTTCGCCGTGGACCAGCTTGGTCACTTCGAAAGCCAACACTTCCTTGGCCCTGTTTATCTCTTTGTCCTGCAGAGACGAAAGTCTCTTTACCTCGTCCATCGGAAGGAATGTCAACATCCTGAGACATTTTTCCACATCGGCGTCAGCTACATTTCTCCAGTACTGATAGAACTCATATGGTGATGTCTTATCAGCATCCAGCCAGAGAGCGCCTTTCTGGGTCTTACCCATCTTCTTTCCCTCCGAGTTTGTCAGCAGCGAGAAGGTCATGCCGTAAACTTCCTTACCCGTCTTTTTTCTCGTCAGATCCACACCACCGATGATATTGGACCACTGATCGTTGCCGCCAAACTGGATCTTCACGCCCAGGTCTCTGGCCATGACCATGAAATCGTAGCTCTGCATCAACATATAGTTAAGCTCAAACATGGTAAGGCCGCCTTCTCTGTCCATCCTCTGCTTGAAGCATTCGGCTCTCAGCATGGTGTTGACATTGAAGCAGGAGCCTATTTCCCTGATGAATTCGATATAATTGAGAGGCAGCAGCCAGCTGGCGTTATTGACAGCGATAGCCTTCCCAGGCTCCGGCTCCTTGTTCTCGCGGCCCGGAGAAAATACTCCGTCGTTGCCCTCATACTTCCATTCTTCATCAAAATCCAGGAATTTATCGAACAGCTTCTTGAACGCCGCACAGTTGTTTTCTATAGTCTCAGGGGTCATCATCTGACGCATGTCGCTTCTCCCCGACGGATCACCGACGAAGCCTGTTCCTCCGCCGATAAGCACCACCGGCGTGTGACCATATTTCTGCATGTACATCATTATTATCACCTGCATGAAATGTCCCACATGGAGACAGTCTGCCGTCGGGTCGAATCCTATATAAAACTTGACCTTTTCATTGCGAAGCAGCTCACGCACTCTGTCTTCATCGGTGGATTGCTCTATGAACCCTCTCTCCTTGAGGACGTCATACACATTATCGTGCTTGCTGACGCTGTCAGGTATAAAATCGTATTTCATTCTTTTCTCCTCCAAGTTTCTCGTTTTGTCTGTCCTTCCCGTCAGACGCCCCTATACGTCACGAGGCCTGTTTATGAAAAGGGCCGGGTCCCGTCTGTATCTCATCACTTGGTCCCGTAAAGCCTGTCGCCTGCGTCGCCCAGTCCCGGCAGTATATAAGCGTGATCGTTAAGACATTCATCCTTGGCGGCGATAAAGATGTCCACATCCGGATGAGCCTTCTGAAGCACTTCGATACCTTCAGGCGCGGCTATGAGACACATGAATATTATCTTCCTGCCGCCGCGGGCTTTGATGAAATCTATGGCCGCCGACGCGCTGCCCCCGGTAGCCAGCATCGGATCCACGACGAAAATCTCTCTCTTTTCTATGTCATTAGGCAGCTTGCAGTAGTATTCCACCGGCTCATGTGTCTCCGGATCCCTGTAAAGTCCCACGTGGCCCACTTTGGCATTCGGCACCAGAGCCAGCATCCCGTCTACCATTCCAAGACCTGCTCTCAGGATAGGCACAATGGCTATGTCCTCACCCTTGAGCATTTTCACCGTCGTCTTCTGCATAGGTGTGGTTATCTCCACTTCCTCAAGCGGCAGATTTCTCGTCGACTCATAAGCCATCAACATGGATATCTCCCTGACCAGCTCCCTGAAATCCTTGACGCTGGTCTCCTGCTTCCTCAGAAGCGCCGTCTTATGCTGGATTAACGGATGATCGAATACATATACATTGCCCATCTTTTACCTACCTTTCGTTTTTTATCATGTCTTCGTCCCTCAACGGCCATCACATAGCGTTGAGCATGTCTACCCTCTTCTGATGCCTGCCGCCCTCGAACTCCGTGTCCAGCCATGCCGCTGTTATTTCCAGCGCCTTGTCCGTATCCGTCGTCCTTCCTCCCATGGCCAGCATATTGGCGTCGTTGTGCTTTCTCGACATTTCAGCCATATGGACATCAGTGCAGAGCGCACACCTGACGCCCTTTACCTTATTGGCTGCTATGGAAATACCTATCCCTGTCCCGCAGCACACTATACCTCTGTCAGCTTTCCCGGAGACTACCGCTTCTCCGCATTCTTTCCCAAAAGCCGGATAATCCACTGATTCCTCGGAATAAGTCCCCAGATCCAACACCTCTATCCCCCTGCTTTCCAGATACTCCCTTACAGCTTCCTTCAGCTGATATCCGCCGTGGTCGCTCGCTATGGCGATTTTCATAACTGAACTCCTTTCTTCGATCTATAGTGCTATCAGTTAAACTCTGGCGATATTGTAGCCCGCTGACTTGAGCATCCTGTTCATGACGGCGAAGCCTACACCGTCTCTGTCGCTCAACGCCCCGGCCAGTATCAGATCGACGCCTTCCTCATCCAGATCCCTAAGACGGGAAAAGAAATCATGAGCCGCTTCAATGAAAGCCTTTTCCTCGAAGAGGATGACCCCCACCTTCAGCCCCAATCGCTCGTTGAGCCTTTTCAACCGTTCTATCTCGCTCTTTACCTTGTCCCGCCTGCCTTCTATCACCGTCATCTGCGCCTTCGGCGCATAATGCTTGTATTTCATCCCCGGAGCTTTCGGCCTGAAATCATTGGCGGCTCCGTCCATCGCAGGTCCCTCCGCGGCTGCGATATCCGGATCCAGATCTCCCTCTTCCGGTCTGACGAAAAGCGATTCGTCATATTTCACTTTTTTATCTATGGCTGCTTCGATGTTCTCTGCTGTTATTATCCCCGGTCTCAATATAGTCGGAACGTCGCCCGTCATATCCAGAACAGTCGACTCTATGCCTACCCGGCATTCGTCTCCCGCTATGACCGCGTCTATCTTGCCATCCATATCGGCGATCACATCCCTCGCTCTTGTAGGACTGGGTCTGCCCGAGATGTTGGCGCTGGGCGCCGCTATGGGACATCCTGCCAAGTTGATGAGCCTGAGCGCCGCCTCGTTGTCGGGCATCCTGACCGCCACTGTGTCCAGGCCTCCTGTCGTCCTGTCCGGAACGCCCGGCTTCTTCCTGAGGACCATAGTCAGTGGCCCCGGCCAGAAATTATCTATCAGCTTCACGATATCCTCGCTCAGCATAGGCGTCAGCTGACCTATGTCGCTGGCTCTGGCGATATGGACTATCATCGGGTTATCGCTGGGGCGCCCTTTGGCTTCGTATATCCTCGCCACCGCCTCCGCGTCCAGAGCATTGGCGCCCAGCCCGTAGACCGTCTCCGTAGGAAACGCCACCAGACCGCCGCCCTCGATGATTTTCGCCGCTTCCCTTATATCTTTTTCACTTGTGGTCAGTATTTTCGTTTTCATCTCACACCTGCTAGAAGTTTTTCATCTTCTCGGCCTGGTCGCTGGTTATGAGGCCGTCTATTATCTCATCCAGATCCCCGTCCAGGAAGTTGTCCAGCTTGTAGATGGTGACTCCTATCCTGTGGTCTGATACTCTTCCCTGAGGGAAATTGTATGTCCTTATCCTCTCACTCCTGTCCCCGGAACCTACCATGCTTTTCCTCTGATCAGCTATCTCCTTGTTCTGCTCCTGCATCTTCAGATCGTACAGCCTTGATTTGAGTACTTTGAAAGCCTTTTCCTTGTTCTTTATCTGGGATTTTTCGTCCTGGCATGTCACCACCAGTCCTGTCGGCTCGTGCGTCAGTCTTACAGCCGAGTCAGTGGTATTTACACACTGGCCGCCGTTTCCAGACGCTCTGTAGACATCGACTCTGACATCATTGGGATTAAGATCCACTTCCACGTCGTCCACTTCCGGAAGCACCGCCACCGTAGCTGCCGATGTGTGTATCCTGCCGCTTGACTCAGTTTCAGGCACTCGCTGTACCCTGTGGGCTCCGCTTTCATACTTGAGCCTGGAATAGGCGCCCTTTCCTTTGATGAGAAGCACCGCTTCCTTGATGCCGCCCAGTCCCGTATCGTTCAGCTCTATTATCTCCGTTTTCCAGTGCTTCCTCTCAGCGTATCTGGTGTACATCCTCAGAAGATCCGCGCCAAAAAGAGCAGCCTCCTCGCCGCCCGTACCAGCTCTGATCTCCAGGATGACGTTCTTCTCGTCATTAGGGTCCTTAGGCAGCAGCAGCACTTTCAGCTCCTCCTCCTGCTGCTCGATCTTGTCTTCCAGCTCGGAGATCTCCATCTTGGCTAATTCGCGCATCTCCTCGTCACCGTCTTCCAGCATTTCCCTGGCTTCCGCCAGCTCAGACTTAGCCTTCTTATATTCCTTGTATTTCTTTACGATAGGCTCCATTTCGCCCATCTCCTTGACATGCTTCTGCCATACGGGCTGATTGTTTATGACCTCCGGGTCTGAGACCTTCCGGGCCAGCTCATCATATTTCTCGGTTATGAAATCCAGTTTATCAAACATCTCTTACTCCTGTGCACATGATTTGCGCGGTATCGCGACTGCCGCCTTTCTCCATGGCATGTCCCGTCTCAAAAATCCGCTCTTTTCTCAACTTTATATTATATCAGAAGTCCGTTGCAAATAAAACCGTTAATTCAGCCCTTTTGCAGTCCCCGCCATTCTCTCAGGCCCCACTGTCATTCAAAAAAAGAAGCCGGCGCGTCGTGACGAAACGCCGGCTTCCATGATGGCACTCTCTTTGTTTTTACGCTTCCTATTTGTATAAGCTCCTCTTTTTCATAGAGATAGCGGCTGCCGCTGCGGGCTACATCAGTTTCCAACCGCCGGCACGCTCCCGAAGCTCCACATATTCCCTATATGTGCCGCCTTCTGCCATCAAGGCTTGGTGATCCCCCTGCTGGGCTACTCTGCCGTCTCTGATGACTGTGATACTGTCTGCCTCCCTGATGGTGTTGAGACGATGAGCGATGACCAGCAACGTCTTGCCTTTTACCAGCTCTGAGATAGCCTCCTGTATATACCGTTCATTGTCCACGTCCACACTGGCTGTAGCCTCATCCAGGATTATGACAGGAGCGTCCTTGAGGATGCATCTGGCGATGGATATCCTCTGCTTTTCCCCGCCCGACAGAGTGGCCCCGCCTTCTCCGATGACCGTATCGAAGCCATCTGGCAGTTCCATGATGAAATCGTAACAGCGGGCTTTTCGCGCAGCTTCATAGACTTCCTCCCTGGCAGCATCCGGCTTGCCCATGCTGATGTTGTTGTAGACCGTATCCCGGAAAAGATAGACTCGCTGGAAAACCATGCTTATATGGTCCATCAGCTCCGCCAGCGGCACGTCTCGGACGTCCTTTCCGCGTATCAGCACCTGGCCTTCCTCCACGTCCCAGAAACGGGCCATCAGACTGGCGATGGTGGACTTACCGCCTCCCGAAGGCCCTACCAGCGCCGACATGGTATCGGGCATAACTGTCAGATCGACGTGATGGAGCACCTCCTTGTCACCATAGGCAAAGGAGACGTCCCGAAGCTCTATCTCCGGCTGCTCTGCGGCCTTGGCCGGTATATGCTCCGCGCCTCCGTCCGGCAGCTCCGTTTCATCCAGCACCTCTTCTATCCTGTCCAGGCAACTGTTCATGACCGTCAGCCTGGCAGCTTCGCCGTACAAGGCCTTAAGAGGCCCGAACAAGTCGAATACCAGCAGCAGCATTCCCATCATGTACGGAATGGTCATCTGACCTGTCTGCTGCAGATATATGGAAAGGCCGAAGATCGCCGTCATCCCCAGGGCATAGAGGACATTGAGGCCTCGCTGCCACGGAGTAAGGCTCTCTTCGAAACCGATGCTGGTATCTCTGGAAGTTCGGAAGTTTTCCGACAGCTCCTCCGACTTTTTCCCCAGCAAATTGTAGCTCTTTATGATCCCGATGCCTTCTATGAAGGAAAGAACAGCGTCCGTCAGCTTCTCGCTCTGCTCCTGGCGCATCGCCGCTTCACGAAGAGACACCTTGTTCATCTTACCGGCCATCACCGCTGCCAACAGACTGACTCCCACCGCTGCCAGTCCCAGCCTGAAGTCGAAAAACAGCATCAGCGCCGCCATTATCACCGCGGTGAACATATAGTTCATCATATTGGCCAGTGAACTCATGACTGTCTCCTCTACGAACACCATGTCGGTGCTGAGAACAGAGCTGATCTTACCGATATTTCCCGCCGTGAAATATCCCATAGGCAGACGCCTCAAATGAGCACCCAGTTCCAGCCGTCTCTCCGCGAACATCATGTATCCCGACGCGCTCTGCAGCTTATCGCAGAGGAACTGACACAGAGTCTCCGCGGCGACAGCCAGGACCATGGCCACGCCTATCCACAGACAATATCTGCCCGTAAGGCTGCCTTCGTAAAATCCGCGAAGAGCCAGGAAAGCCAGCAGTATGGGCATCTTTGAAAGTATCGACTTGAAGAAGGAAAACACGAAGGCGACCTTTATTCTGGCGGCGTATTTTCCAGATAGCTTTAATATCCTGTTTATCAATCCTGTCATCTGTTTTCTCCTCCTTTTTCCACGTCCGGTCTCCACTCCGCGCCGGCTGCCGACGCCTGCCACAGACGCTGATACTGGGGACAGCTTTCCAGCAGATGGCTGTGAGTGCCTGAACCGACGATACGCCCCTTTTCCATCATGTAAATGGCGTCGGCGTCCATCACCGACGGCAGCTTATGGGCTATGACTATCAGCGTCTTGCCCCTGACCACTTCGGAGATGGCCCGCTCCAGCTTCTCCTCGTTTTCCGGATCCGTAAAGGCCATGGCTTCGTCCAGCACCACCACCGGCGCATCCTTGAGGATGGCTCTGGCGATGGCGATGCGCTGCCTTTGGCCGCCTGAAAGCTGTCTGCCTCCGCCTCCCGCCACGGTATCCATACCTTCCGGCAGGTTTTCGATGAACTCCATGCACTGGGCGCGCGCGGCCGCTTCCGTTATCTCCTCCCGAGACGCCGACGGCCGTCCCAGCTTTATATTTTCCAGAATGGATGTGTTGAACAGGTACTGATCCTGGGACACATAAGCTATCTTGTCGTTAAGAGCCGCAAGGCTCATGTCCCTGATATCCTGCCCGCCGACAGTTATGGCCCCTTTATCCATATCGTAGTAGTGTACCAGCAGCTTGGCCAGGGTACTTTTTCCGGAGCCCGACTCGCCCACCAGTGCCACACGGCTTCCTTCCTCGACAGTCATGTCGATTTTGTCCACCGCCACCTTATCGTCGTATGCGAAGGTTACATCGCGGAATCTGATAGTCATACCGCAGCCGCGAAATTCTCCCGGCTGCTGTTTCAACGGGTCCTCCGACATGATACTCTCCAGCGCTTCTATCTTATAATTTATCTGCGGCAGCGACGGTACGAAGCTGATGGCCTTCAGAAGAGGCAGCCCGATACTGAGAGAAAGGCACATCACCAATATCAGATCAGGCAGTTGAGAATACCCCTGCAGAACGAACCAGGATCCCAAAGGCAATGTCAGTATCAACGTACACGGCAGGATACTGCTGTAGAGCGCCATCCACGGCCAGCACGCCTTATACCACCCGATTGTAAAATCCCTGTAGGACGTGATGTCGTCCTTATACCGCTTATATGAATCGCCGTCCTTGTTGAACACCTTCACCACTTCCATGCCATTTATGTACTCGATTATGGTGTTGTTCATGATTCTGCCCGCCTTGTAATAGTTTACCATATCCCGGTTGCCGATAGCGTACATCATCCACATGGCCGCCATTCCCACCGGAAGCGACCCGAGGGAAAGAAGGGCCAGCTTCCAGTCCACCAGAAAAAGGCTGATGCAGACCATCACCGGGATAGCCGTATTCCCCAGTCCTTCCGGCAATGTATGAGCCAGCAGCATCTCTAAGCTGTCCACGTCATCGACAAACATTCGTTTCAGGCTTCCGGTACCCTTTTCTCTGATCTTCCCAAGCGGCAGGTTTTCCATACGTCCCTGGAGAGATATCCTCAGCCTCATCAGTATGTTATAAGCCGCTTCGTGGGACATGGAAAGCCCTTTCACATAGAGCAAAGCGTTGAGCACCAGGCATATGCCAACTCCCGCCACGCATACAGCTATATGGCTTATCTCCACGACTCCTCCCGTGATCAACGGCGTGATCATCCTGTAGACGAACAGGAACGGAAGCACCTGAAAAACCACTGCCAGCAGTATCACGGCTCCGGACATTACAGTCTTCGTCCTGTAAGGCCCCGCGTATTGAAAAATCTTGCTGAACACGTTACTGTCTCCTTTCTGTAAACTCCGCGGATCCTTCGCCTTTCCTGAGCCGCTTCGTCGCGGAAGCTCCCGCCCTCTCCCCAAAGCGCTCTTTCCACGAAAAAACGCGCAAAGTTAATCAAAACTAACTTACGCGTTATATTCTACTCCCGCCGCCTTCCCGTCTCTACCAAAAAAGGCGCGCCTTTTAACAGTTTTCAGCAGAAGATCATATCAGCCGGCGCACCCCCCCGATTCGCCGCCCTTCACTTCTTCTCCCTTCAGCGTTTTCGCCTGTCAGCTTCCCTGCCTGTCATCGGCTCCAATCCTTAGGAGGCACACCGTATCTCCGCCTGAAGGCCGACGAAAAATGACTCATATTAGTATATCCGCACATGGCTGCCACCTGACTGACACTCTCCGGATCCTCCGACAGCAAACACGCCGCCAGATCCAGCCTTTTCTCTATCACATAAGCGTGAAGCGATGTGCCGAAGGCTGCTCTGAAATCCCGGTTCAATTTGGAAATGCTCATGCCGGCTTCTTTCGCCAAAAGCTCCGACGTCGGTACATCGACACAATCTCTGTCGATACGTTCTTTTACCTGCATCACCATGGCTCTGTCAGTTCGGGAAACGCGGCTTTTCCCCTGTGACCGCGCTCCGCCGCCTGCGACTTCGAAAAACTCGCTCACCAGTTCCCAGACCTTGCCTTCCAGATACAGATCAGACAGGCCCCTTGAATATCTGCCGGTTTCGCTCAATTCCGTGAAAAGCCTCTTTATTCGTGGTGTGACCTTGATTTTGGCTGTTCGATCCATCATCACCGCTGCTTCCCTGGATGCTTTTCCGCCCATGCATTCCTCTGTCACCCGCAGGAAACGTTCTGTCGGGATCTGCACACTCTTGAAGATAAGCTGACAGCCCCCTTCATATTCCCCTTCACTGCCTAAAGCTCTGTCCCTGTATAAGCATATCTCCCCTTGCCTCATACACACTGGGGCTTTACGGCCTTCCATCTCCCAGGCCATACCATGATTCACAAAAAACACCAGCTGTACCATGTCCCGGCCCTCCTGGCCGCCTTTTTTCACCCGGATGTCGCTGTTCCACTGCATTCGCCAATCCGCCACAGAGATCCCTTGTCTCGAAGCCCTTTCCTCTATATGGAATTCTCCCAGCTCAACGGGTATCCTGCCGACGAATCTGGTCAATGATTCCCCCTGAGACTGGCAGAGCATTTCACTCAGGTATTTTCCCTTATCTGCGGTCTCCATCATCACACCCTCCGCATCTCTTTCAGTTTTCTTTAGTTAGCATATACTAACTCAGTGATAATGTCAAGTCCTCCCATGCGAAAGCAGCAGAAAAAAACAGGCGGAAGCTGTTTTTTGACCAGCCTTCGCCTGTGATCATGATCTCGCGATATCCTGTGATCAGTTGTAAACTGATTCCGAACTCTGTCCGAGGATGTTGCCCGTAGATGCTTCGATATCAAAATCGTAATCCATATTGTTATAAACGATCTCTATCTCATATACCAGTCTTCCGTCATCGTTATCGAGAGTAGCCTTCGTTATATTGTCTTCAGTGGCTCCCGAAACGTTCTGGAGCGCGATAGCTCTCGCCTGATCGATACCTATATCTGCTGCCTGAGCAGTGCTCTGAGTCGTCCCCTGAGTCGCTCCCTGGATCTGCTGCGACGAACCTATCTGCTCTGCCTCCTGATTCACGATCTTTCCGTTTCTGGCCAGTATCTGGAATTCATACAGCATATTGTCATATGTCAACTGAACCTCATATGTTTTCTGCATATCATCGAACTCATCATATACGGTCAGTGTCCCGCCGCCTTCCTCCGAACCAGGTACCTGCTGGTAAGCGATCTCTCTGGCCTCAGCCTCGCTGATGCCGCCGATGATCCCTGAATACCAAATCAATACCGCCGCTATCACGACAACCGCTGCTATTACGATCGCGATTATCTTTCCTTTCTTGCTTTTCTTTATCTCCTTGTTTTCCATTTTCACGTTCCTTCCTGTTATTATTGCCGGTTGTTTATGATTTACATGTATATTATACCACGGAAGTTAACATGAAATTAACCCAAAATTAAAAATAGATTAAAAAGGTACAAAATAAACGTCCGCCCTTTTACCGCATAAAAAAACGCTCCCCTCCCGCGATGCGAAAGGTGGAGCATTCTCGTTTCCTTTTTCCTGATCAGTCCAAATGATACTTGTTCTTGAACTTTTCAACTCGTCCGCCTCTGTGAGCGAATTTCTGCTGTCCTGTAAAGAATGGATGGCACGCTGAGCAAATGTCCGTCTTGATTTCTTCCTGTGTGGACCTTGTCATAAATGTGTTACCGCATGCGCAAGTTACTTTACATTCCTTATACTCAGGATGGATTCCTTTTTTCATGCTAATCACCTCTTTCCTGCTCAGGTTTACCACCTTTGCATAATTACTGCCAGATATCGTAGCTTATTAACTATATCACATAAGATCGTCCGGCACAAGTGTTTTATCGATTTTTTTGCCATGAACCGACCCTGTTTGCCATGGTTTTGTTTCTACTGATGCACCCAGGAATAGCGATCATAGCGTTTTCTTTGGTGCAAAAACAGGCGTTTGCGCCCTGTTTCCATCAGCTGATGCACCTACAGTTCCATGCAATAGCCTTATCGTAGGTGCAGATTTCCCCAAATCAACGAAGAAAATGCACCTATATCTCCGCCACTTGACGTTACTATAGGTGCATCCTGTCAATAGTTCCGCTTATTTCACCGGCACGTCAGCCTCGTGCATTTTCCAACATCGCGCCCTACAGGGCAAAGCCGGCGATCAGATAGGCGATCACCGAACCGCCTCCAGCGATAGCCGCATAAGGCAGCGTGGTAGTCATGAGGTCGAGGGACTTTATCTGACAACCCTGAGCGCACATGATAACGCCGTCTCCGTAAAGACACGTATTGCTACCGAAGGCCGCTCCCGAGAACACAGCAGCTGACGCCAGTATAGGATCGACGCCCATCGCGTTCGCAAGAGGTATAACTATAGGTATGATGATTGCGGCCAGATCCCAGAAGCATCCTGTCGCATAAGCATAGATACCGCATACTATGAACACGGCCGCCGGCAGGAAGCCACCCTGCATTATAGGCTCCGTTATCGAAATCACGTATTCGGCGAGTCCCAGCTCGATATTGGCGTTCTGTACAGCAAAAGCCAGCACGGAAAGGACGAACACGAATCCCATGGACATGGCTCCATCGAAACACGTCGTAAGCAGTTCCTTGAATGTCATCTTTTTCTCTATGAAATACATGGCGAACGCAACTATCACTCCGCCTGCCGCTCCCATGAGAACATCCGATATCAGCGACAGCACGATCATTACGATCAGAGGCAGCAGAAAGTTCCACGGATGAGCTTTCTCGTTGACTTCGATCTCATGGCTGGCCTTTACGCTTTCCACCAGCTCAGGGTCCGTGCCCTCAGGGAACACGTCTCCGAGAGATTCGTACCGCTGATATGCCTTTTTCATAGGTCCGATCTTAGGTATTATGCCAATGATCTGGAGCAGGCATACTATGATGGCGAACCATGCGTAAAACGCAAACGGGAGGCCATGGATATATGCCGTCATCGACGAACCGCCGATCTCCACTCCCTGATCTCCCATCAGCGTCGCGAAATATACGGCCCACGATGAAAGCGGGATCAGCAGGCATACAGGGGCGGCTACCGTATTCACCACATAAGCCAGCTGTTGTCTCGGTATCCCCAGCTTATCAGTTATCCCCTTCATAGTCGTTCCTACCGCCAGATTGTTGAGATAGTCATCTATAAAGATGATGACTCCGAGGATAAAGGTCCCGAACAGCGACGCTTTCTTCGTCTTGATAAATTTGCTTGCCCAGAATCCAAAGTCTGTTACGGCTCCTGTCTTCTCATAGAGCATTATCAACACTCCGAAAAGCGCGATAACGATGAGAAGCCACTGGAGCGATTCATTGTTGAACGACGCATATACGTTATCGAAAAACGCGTTCGCAAATCCCTTCACTCCTCCAAGGATGAGAGACGCCATGGCAAGTCCGCACACCATAGCGAAAAGCGTGCGCTTTGTAGTAACAGCGATCACAAGGATCGTGAACACCGGAAGCACACATAAAATTCCATACTCCATAAAAACATCTCCTCTTAATAAATTTAACAGCCTGCCGATGTATCGGAAGGCTGTCAGACACATCTTCCGTAAAGACCCTACTCAGCTTTATAGACCACACGGCCATCCATCATCGTCAGGAGCGCTTTACGTTCCAGCAGCTTTTCCGACGGCTCATCGAATATCCTGCCATCGATGACTGCTATATCCGCCAGCTTTCCGGCTTCAAGGCTTCCCAGTCGATCCTCGAGCCCCATAGCGTAAGCTCCCATATATGTATAGCCTTCAAGGGCCTGGAAAATATCTATCTTTTCGTTGATATCAGCTCCGATCTCATTCCCCTCGAGATCCAGTCTGGTCACAGCCACATACATGTTGTGGAACGGATTTATCTCGACGATAGGAAAATCGGTGCTGAGAGACACCTTAGCTCCCGCATCATAGAGGGACTTCAGAGGCTGGCTCCTGAACCATCTCCTCTGGCCGAGAGCATCCAGCATGAATTTTTCAGTACACAGATAATAATGAGCCGGCTGCTTGTTGGCCATCACATCCAGCTCCGCGAATCTGGGATAATCTTCATCCTCCACCAGCTCCACGTGCTCTATACCGTTTCTCAATCCATGCCTGCCGTTAGCTTTTACAGACGCTTCGAAGGCATTGAGAGCCATGCGCACGCCGCCGTCTCCCGTACAATGGATCCTGACAGGGAAGCCTTCCCCGTTGGCCCGGGTTATGATGTCGCTGAGAGCCTCCTGTGTGAATATCGGCGTCGCGTTCATTTCAGGGTCGTCCGGATCATCGAGATAAGGCTCATTGAGGACTCCCGTATGCGCGTCTATAACGCCGTCTCCGTAAGCTTTCAGTCCCGGCATCACCACATATCCGTCGCTGTATTCCTTCATCAGCTCTTTGGCTTCCGTGAAATCTCCGGTCTTGCCGATAGACGGATAAACGAACATCCTGACGTCCAGTTCTCCCGCCTTCTCCATTTCCCTGTACAGCTTGAACCCTTTAGGTTCTTTCTCTATCTCCAGCTCATTGGACACATCGCCTGCCGACGTGAGGCCAAAGCTGCTGTATATCCCCAGAGAATGCTTCAGCATCCTCTTAGCCAGCGTACCATCTATATTGAGAAGCATAAAGAAGACAGGATCTGACCCCATATGATACAGCATGCCTGTCAGCTCACCGTTTTCGTCCTTTTTCACATATACTTCACGTTCCTTGGTGATACTCTCCTTCGTGTATCCAAATATCTCCAGAGCCTTGGAGTTGACCCAGCAATACCAGCCATCGGCCGTGCTGAGGCATATAGGTATGTCCCTCGAGACCTCGTCAAGCAATTCCTTGCGCGGCAGCACCGGCTTGTCCCACGCCGATACCATCCATCCGGAAGCTACCAGCAGGCTGGTGTCAGGATGTTTCTCCAGAAAATTCCTGACCATCTCCACGCACTCCTCCGCTGATCTGGTACCCTCCAGATTCAGATCGTTGTCGTGCATCATGGCTCCCATAGTCACATGGACATGATTGTCGATGAGTCCCGGCATCACCAGCTTGTCCCTGTACTCATAGACCTCAGTGTTCTCTCCGATGAACTTTTCCATCTCACTGTCGCCGCCTACGGCGATGATCTCATTCCCTCTGACGGCAACGCCTCCACTGATGATTTCATTTCCTTTTCCTGTGTATATGACGTTACTTTTTATGACTTTGTCCGCTGTCATTCGTCTCACCTGTCTTTCTGCGTGTTTTGATGCGTCATCTGTATCATCCGCGTATATACCGCCCCCTATTTTATATTATCTTCCCTGCAAAAATCAACACATATGCAATTGTTTGAATTTTACGATTTCATTTCGAGCAGCCTGGATATCGCAGCCTCGCTCAAAATCGCAAGCCAGACCTCCAAAGAGCCAGACCTCCAAAGGGCTCCCGCGATATTTTGCCGTTCCAGATCCCGAAGACGCAAAAAGCCGCACCGGCAGACGGCTTTTGCGTCTGTCTGCCAGCACGGCCACTTTATCCTGACAGTTTTATCCCGGCAGCTCTATCTTGTCCAATATCCCTCCCAGCTTGGCCAGCACTACACCGTAGTTGGTTATTGGCACTCCGGCAGCTTCAGCGGCCGCGATCCTGCTGAGGACGTGCTTCCTGTTGAACATACAGGCACCGCAATGTATCACCAGGTCGAACTGCTCCAGCTCTGAAGCAGCCGGGAAATCATTGCCGCACACGTTGACCACCTGGATGCCGCTGCCGAAACGCTTTCTCAGCAGGTTCGGTATCTTTTCCCGCCCAATATCCTCGGAAAGAGGCACATGGGTACAGGCTTCAGCAATAAGCACCCTTGAATTTTCAGTCATTTCGTCTAATTGCGATGCACCTTTTACGAATGTATCTATGTCGCCCTTATAGGCTGCAAACAATACCGAAAAAGATGTAAGAGCGCTCTCCTCAGGCTTCATGTCGTACACCTGACGGAAGCACTGAGAATCGGTTATTATCAGATCGGGAGCCCTGCTGAGGGAGGAAAGAGCCCGTTCCAGTCCGTCGGCCGTGGTGGCGACGGCTGTGCATTTCCTGTCCAGCAGTTCCCTGAGCGTCTGGACCTGGGGGAGGATGAGCCTTCCTTTAGGCGCCTGGATATCCTGAGGCATCACCAGCAGCACCAGGCTTCCCTCGGCCGCCATGTCCCCCAGGATCTTCCTCCGGAGAAAATCCTCCGGCACTGCTTCCGCTATAGCGTCACGCAGCTGCTCTATCCCGGTCTTTTCAACAGCGCTCACTCTTATGGCATGGGCTTTCCCATCTCCTCCGATCAGCTCCTCAAGGCTGCCTGTCGCGGTCCGGGACTGCTCCTGCCCACCGGTTCCTGCTGCCGTCGCTGCCTTTTCCCCGGCGTCGATTTCGTCGCACTTGTTGACGGCCAGGATGACGGGAACATTCCTTTCGGACAAACGTTTGAGCCACTGCTTTTCGTAATCGAAAGCGCCGCCTCCTCCGGCTCCCGCGGCAGCCGTGCCGCCGCCCGGGATTTCACCGGATATCCTCGCTCCATCGATGACCATGACGGCCACATCTGTCTTATCGATGACTCCTTCAGTCCTTTCCACTCTCAGCCTTCCCAGTTCTCCTTCATCGTCAAACCCGGCTGTATCTATGAAGACCACAGGTCCCACCGGATGAAGCTCCATGGATTTGTAGACCGGATCGGCGGTAGTGCCTGGCGTATCGGACACCAGGGCGATATCCTGCCCTGTGAGGGCATTGATGAGAGATGATTTCCCAGCGTTTCTCCTGCCGAATATCCCTATGTGGAGCCTGTCAGCTCTTGGCGTATCATTTAAACTCATGGCAATTCTCCTGTCCTTATCAGAATCGGAAGTCTCTCTCGCCTTCTTCTATCTTCCTGAGACGCTCCGTACAGACTTCCCGCACCTTTTCGTTAGGTATCATGGCCAGCCTTTCAGCGATTATCTCATCGCCCTTTTTCCTGCTTTCTTCACCTGCGTAATCCATCAGGAACTCCTTGAGGGTCATCAGGGCGTTAGGCTGGCAGCAGTTGGCGATCTGCCCCGACTTGAGCAGGCTCATGAATCTGTCGCCTGTCCTTCCTTCTCTGTAGCAGGCCGTGCAGAAGCTCGGCACATATCCCAGGTCTATCAGCCAGTCTACTACCTGAGCCAGGGTCCTCCTGTCTTCCACATCGAACTGGACCGTATCCTCATCCCGCTCTTCTTCCACATAACCGCCGACGCTGGTCCTGCTGCCTCCGCTTATCTGCGTGATGCCTATCTCCAGACATTCCCTTCTGGTCTTGGCGCTCTCTCTGGTAGACATTATCATCCCGGTATAAGGCACCGCTATCCTGAGAACAGCCACTATCCTCTTGAACACGTCGTCAGGAACTCCGTTGTCAAAGGTATCAGGATCGATATCGTCAGCCGGTCTTATCCTCGGTACACTGATAGTGTGCGGCCCACAGCCGTAAGTCTTTTCCAGATGATGGGCGTGCATCAGCATTCCGACGAAATCATACTTATAGTTTTCCAGACCGAAGAGCACACCACAGCCCACGTCGTCTATGCCGGCCTCCATGGCTCTGTCCATGGCTTCTGTATGATAAGCGTAATCACTCTTCGGCCCGGACGGGTGCAGCTCTTCATAGGACTTCTTGTTATACGTTTCCTGGAAAAGTATATATGTACCGATCCCGGCTTCCTTGAGCATCTTATACTCCTCCACAGTGGTTGCCGCGATGTTGACATTGACCCTTCTTATAGCGCCGTTCTTATGTTTGATGCTGTATATAGTCTTGATGCTCTCCAGAATATATTCTATAGGATTGTTGTACGGATCCTCGCCGGCCTCGATGGCCAGTCTTTTGTGACCCATGTCCTGGAGCGCGATGACCTCCTGCCTTATCTCCTCCTGTGTCAGCTTTTTTCTCGGTATGTGCTTGTTCTGCCCGTGGTATGGACAGTATACGCATCCATTGACGCAGTAGTTGGAAAGGTACAGCGGCGCGAACATGACGATCCTGTTGCCATAAAAATGTTCCTTGATCTCCTTGCCCAGATCAAATATCTTCTGGATTATTCCCGGATCCTCACATTCCAGCAGCGTGGCCGCTTCCTTGTAGGAAAGGCCTTTGTACTGTCTGCCTTTTTCCAATATCTGCTCCATCATCTCCAGGTCGTTCTTATGAGCTTCCGCATATTCCAATGTTTCGAGGATCTTCTCATGATTTATGAATTCCTCCGCTTTTTTAGATGTACTGTTATAAACTGCCATTTCATTTTCTCCTTTATTTTATCTTTTAAAAAATCATCTGTATCATCGAGGGCATCGCCCTGTTTCCGGCTACAGCGGTATCCTGCCGCAGCTTCTTATGAGTTCTTCCAGCTCCTGTCTGTCCCCTTCCACGTCGGTCGCCTTGAATCGGGCCGGATATATTTCATATGCCTCCTTGTACTTGTCAGGAGTCACCTTCTTCATGACCACATTGGCGCCGAAGGCAAAGGGGTTCTCAGCGGGGAGCGCGTCCCCGGAAGACTCGTTTCCGCCCGCTTCGCCGCTTTTCACATCGCCTGCCCCACCGCTGCCGGCCTGCTTCTTCTCCTTACCGGACAATATCGACAGGGATGTAGTCAAGGGCAGGTTTGCCTCCGGCAGCAGCAGCCTGGCTACAGCCACTGCCCGCCTCGCCATCTCCGTATCGCCGTCCGGTTCTCCCGCCAGCGGCGTCTTGGGGTTGGAAATGAAAGGTCCTATCCCTGCCATCCTGCACGGTATCTCCTTCAGCAACAGCAGATCCTTAGCCAATGTCAGCGGCGTCTGTCCGGGAAGGCCTACCATGAAACCGCTCCCTGTCTCATACCCCAGCTCCTTTAGGGTCTTCAGGCATCGTATACGTTCCTCCAGCGTCCCGCAGGGATGGAGCCGATCATACAGCTCTGGGTCAGCCGTCTCATGCTTCAGCAGATATCTGTCCGCTCCCGCCTTTCTCCAGACCTCATAATCCTGACGGGGCCGTTCTCCGCAGCTGACGGTCACGGCCGGATGGAGCAGAGGGCCTGCCATCGCAGCACGGTCACTGCCTGACACGCGGCTCCGGCGTATCTCCATCTTCTTTATCTCCCTGATGATATCCGCCAGCCGCTCCGACGTAAAATGATCATCTTCTCCCGACTGGAGCACGATAGTCCTGTATCCCGCCTTCACCGCCGCCTCCGCGGACGCCAATATCTCCTCACGGCTCATGCGGTATCGCGGGATATCCCTGTTATCCCTGTTGAGGCCACAGTAACGGCATTGTCTCCGACAGACATTGGAAAATTCGATTATGGCTCGTAAATGCACCGTATCGCCCACCGCCTCCCGGCGTGTCTTGTCGGCCAGCTCATATACGGCTGTGAAATCATCCATCGTCAGAAGCGAGGCTATACCTTCCTCGGAATCCAGTTTCAAATATATCGGCTCTGTATCGTCAGGACATATATCGTTGCGCTCCATGTTTTTTGTGCAAATCTCGCTCATCTATCCCGGCAAACTCCTTTCCGCAAAAATAAATCAAACCTCTGTCGTCTGATGCGACAGAGGTCCTCTGCGATAATATGGGGCAGGCGATCTTTCAATGGCCTGCTGTCAATATCATCATCGCCTTTTTCCTCGGTCAAACCCTTGGCATCAGCACGAATCCATATTGTCTGCTATTTTACTTGCTCGTTGTCCTTTTACCTGGTCGATCATCGACCGGTTTGTTTCAGTTAACTTTACATTTTTTATCCTATTTCAATTTACATTTTACCACACGGTCGCGGCCCGGTAAATCCTTAATTATCTCCGCAGGCGAATATTTTCCCGAATCCTTCAGCATTTTCCGCAGATCTTCCCCCTGATCGTGTCCGATCTCCATGAGAAGGAAGCCTTCCGGCTTCAGATGGTCAGCCGCCTCGTCGACGATCCTCCTGTAAAAGTCCAGGCCGTCTCTGCCTCCGTCCAACGCTGAGAGTGGTTCGTGATCCTTCACTTCTTCCTGGAGTATGGATATCATATTGGTCTTTATGTAAGGCGGATTGGAAACGATCATATCGAACCTGGCTCCTGCCAGCGGTCCGAACATATCGCCTGTCACGAACTTCACTCTGGCTCTCAGCTTTTTGGCGTTCCCCCTGGCTGTCTCCACTGCTTTTTCGCTCACATCGGAAGCTGTCACCCTGGTGTTTCCGCATATTTTAGCTATGGAAATACCGACGGCTCCACTGCCGCAGCACAAATCCAGCACGTCCCACTCTTTGCCGCCTTTCAGTTTTTCGAAAAAAGACAGCTTTTCTCTGGGCGTGCCCTGTATGGTCTTCGCCGCCTCGCTCACCAGCGTTTCCGTGTCCTGTCTGGGGATCAGCACGTCAGGATTGACGTTGAAGGAATATCCCATGAATTCCTGAACTCCTGTTATATGCTGCAGCGGGATACGCGACGCCCGTTTCTCTATCAGCTCCATGTATTTCTGCTCTGTCTCAGGATCCACTTCTTCCTCCGCTTTCATGAACAGGCTCACCTTATCGGTCCCCGTAAGAAAACAGTACAGCTCCTGCGCGTCTATCTTCGGATCCATGCAGAATGCTTTCGCGAGCCGGTACTCGCCTTCTTTCACGAGTATTCTGGTCTTCATTCTTCTCCTCTCTGACTCTATATGAATCTTCTCTTTCTCAGCATCGATTTGGCTGTCGCCGGCTTTTCCGAATCGTCCGGGTCTGCCGGGCTTGCTGTATCTGCCGGAGGCTTCTTTCCCTCGGCTTCCAGCACAGCGTTGATGGAGGCTATCGCCACCTCCAGCTGCTTGTCATCAGGTTCCTTAGTCGTTATCTTCTGCAAATACAATCCCGGTATGCTGAGGATCTTGACTACGAGGCTGTCTCCTTTCCCCGCCCACCGCAGCAGCTCATAAGAGAGTCCTGCGATGACAGGCAGCAGCAGCAGCCTGGAAATTATCCTGAGAGCCAGGTTAGGCCAGCCCAGCAGGAAATGCAGGGCGAAGGCGATGATGAACACGAACATCAGGAAGCTGGTGCCGCACCGGGGATGGAGCGTCGGGAACTGTCTGCAATTCTCCGGCGTCAGCTCCAGCCCGCTTTCGTAGCAATGTATGGTCTTGTGTTCAGCTCCGTGGTACTGGAACACTCTCTTTATCTCGCCCATAAAGGAAATAGCCCACACGTACAACACGAACAGCAGTATCCTGAAAGCGCCTTCCGCGAAATTGAGCCAGAAAACACTGTCGGTAAACAGCTTCATCAGGCTCACCACACCAGTAGGCAGTATGATGAAAACTCCGATCGTGAATGCCAGCGCCAGCACTACCGACATATACATGAGTACATTCCACGCGCCTTTGCTCCCGAACTTGTCGTCCAGCCATTTCTCGAACCGGGTCTCTTCGTATTCCTCATCGTCTGCTTCCCCCAGCAGCTCGGCCGACTTCATCAACTGACCTGTCCCCATGATAAGAGAGCCGATAAAAGCGACGACGCCTCGTATCAGCGGCAGCTTCATCCATTTCTTCTGCTGCTTTATATCCTCTGTTTCCACCTTTATGGTTCCGTTGGGGAGCCTGACTGCCAGAGCGCTCTTGGTCTCGCCCCGCATCATTATCCCTTCCATCACGGCCTGGCCGCCCATTTTGGTGGGATTGATCCCTTTGCGAAAAATCTTGCTTAAATCCATACTACCCCTCTAATTTTATTTTCCTTATCACTTCGATAAAAGTCTTGTTATCTTTCGTATGGGCCAGATTATCCAGGATCATCTCGGTAACTTCTCCGTTGTCCCTGTTCCCCAGCGCTCGCCGCATGTACCATATGGCTTCCAGTTCATCCTGATCCATCAGCAGATCTTCCCTTCTGGTCCCTGATTTGCTCAGATTTATAGCCGGGAATATGCGTTTCTCGGAAAGCCGTCTGTCCAAATGCAGTTCCATGTTCCCTGTACCTTTGAATTCCTCAAATATAAGGTCATCCATGCGGCTTCCCGTCTCAACCAGCGCTGTCGCCAGTATGGTGATGCTTCCTCCCTCTTCCAGCTTCCTCGCCGCTCCGAAGAACTTTTTCGGCTTGTGGAGTGCTCCCGGATCGAAGCCGCCTGACAGGGTCTTTCCTGAAGGAGGTACTACCAGGTTGTAAGCCCGCGCCAGCCTGGTTATGCTGTCCATCAGTATGATCACATCTTTTCCGTGCTCCGCTAACCTCTGGGCCCGCGCCAGGACCATCTCCGCCACCTTCACGTGATGCTGAGGCATTTCGTCGAATGTGGAATAGATGACCTCGCCATTGCCCTTGAGGCTCCGCTTCATATCGGTCACTTCTTCGGGACGCTCATCCACCAGCAATATTATCATTTCCACGTCAGGATAATTCTTCTCTATGCTTCCGGCGATTTTCTTCAGCAGCACCGTCTTTCCCGCTTTAGGCGGCGCGACGATGAGGCCTCTCTGGCCTTTCCCGATAGGCGCCACCAGATCTATGAGCCTGAGGGAAAGCTCCCGGCCGTCCTCCAGTTTGAATCTCTCGTTGGGGAATATAGGGGTAAGGGAATCGAAATCCGGTCTGGTGATCGCCTTGCCCGGCTCGTCTCCGTTGACCGTCACCACGTAAAGCAACGCGCCGAACTTATCGCCATCGTTAGGGTGACGACATATACCCCGCACCTTGTCTCCCGTCTTGAGGTTGAATCTCCTTATCTGAGCCGGCGCTACATATATATCCTTGTCGCTGGTGAGGAAATTGTGGAATCTGAGGAATCCAAACCCTCCATCGGCCAGCTCCAGGATACCTTCCACCTCGAACCTGTCGCTTCTGTCAGGCGCAGGCTTTTTCTGCCGTTCGCCTCTCTGTCGCCTGTCCCTGTTTTCTCGGTTTTCTTTGCTCCCTCTGCCTTCGGTATTTTCCGCGTCATTCTCCGGAGCGTTCTCCTTATCCATGCTTTCCCCATCGACACGTGTTCTCAGTCCGGCACCTTCATTTTCGCTTTCATCGACCGCTCCCTGTCCGGCACCCCCGGCATTTTCATCGGTTTCATCTCCTGCGGCCACCACAGGCATCGGTTTTCTGGTCTTCCTCATGGACTTCACTACCCTGGCCTTGTTTTCCCGCACCCTGTTGCTTTCCTTCTTTCCCCTGCCGTTTCTTCCTCCGGCTCCGCCGGTATCATTGCTCCCTGTCCCGGCGTTATCCACAGGCTCCTTGCCTTCCATTCCTCCGGTCTTTTCCATGGCTCCGGCTTCTTCCGGTCCCTTTGATGCGGCCCCGGTATTTTCGGCAGCTTCGGTCTTCGCGGCTCCCTGCGGTTCTTCATCCTTCATCAGGGCCTTCACCAGCTCGGCCTTTCTCATTTTCTGGTAATTTTTCAACCCAAACGTCTTCGCGATCTCTCTAAGCTCAGCGACTTTCTTTTCTTTGAGAGCCGCCTCATCCATCGTTTTCCACATAAATGTGAACCCTTTCTGTTTAAAAATTTTAAAATCTTACGGAAACAAATAGAAAAGGACAAAGTCATCTCCACCTATACCCCTGGGACGGCAGACTTCGCCTATATTCCGGGAATGCCAAGGCGGCGTTCCCATCATAATAACAAAACTCTTATAGATCAGGTTTCTATATAAATTTTACTACAGCTATAATATACACCGATTTTTATACCTGCACAATATCAGGTTTTTATTTTTTGAAGAAATTCTCAATTCGCCATCGAAGGCCGCAGACAGATGAAACGGCGCGCGCCTGGGCAGCCGCTCCCGGAAAACCGGAAATCCGGCAGATGACATCGGCCGCACCACAACAAAAGACCCGCATGAAGCATACGGGTCTTCTCAGACTGTAGACAAAGGTCCAACTTCAAGATGAGAGGTTGGACTTTTTCTATACATATATGATATCAATTTTTAGGCTGATTTTAAATGATGC
>JABLTR010114261.1_pt1 | contig 33653 bp, 47 predicted proteins | sample 7160071 | NCBI WGS metagenome assembly JABLTR01 (sample SAMN14651230, study PRJNA627086) | human gut metagenome | isolation source: feces | host: Homo sapiens | reverse complement strand
GAGACAAGCTCGCCTCATTGCAATGGTTCACGTCCGGCAAGTCGGATGATAGGACGCTCGTCGTGTCGGCCTACACGGATATTCTGGAAAAGGCGGGAGCGCCGATTTGGGAGAGCGTGGACTCCAGCCATTCGACCGTTAAACGGCAGAACACTCTGCAAGCGTATGCGAACGAGGCGGCAGCCGTCTACTGGCAGCCAGTATCGTCCACTGAAGCGAAAGTGCATCGCGGATACCTGCATTCCGTGAATCAGACGCTCGCCAACTATACGGTCGGCGATTACATTCGGTTCACGACGAAGGGCGACTGGTATTATGTGGATGGCGCGCATACGCGGCGCATCACCGGAATCAAAGCCGATGAAAGCTCGAATTGGATTACGTTCACCCTTGGTGACGTGTTTGATGGTGTGAAAGTGACGGTGGAATAATGGAAATCGTAGTGCATCAAGGCGAGTCGGCGGACGGCACCCCATTGGACGCCGATGACGTTCTCGACGTGAAGAATCCGGCTCAGGCAACCAACAAGCTCGTATCCACCCTGAATGAGTATGGCCGCCGGTTGCGTGAATTGGAGAAGCCTTCCGGCTCGCAGTTGACTCAGGCGATTCAGAAGGTGTTGGACATCAGCGCGAACATCGACCAGACGATGACCGCATCCATCAACAGAAACTCGTATGACCGTGCGACCATCGACCAGAAGTGCAATGCTTGGAATTGGGGTGTATTGTCTGCCGACCGTGGTGGCACGAATACGACGAACGCCTACAATAACCTGTTCACGGTTGGCCCATGGCGTGCGGTGTGGGCGTTGTCTGACGGCACGATGGGCACGTCGCAGTCCAGCCGCAAGGTGAAGCAGGATTTCCTCAAGCCTGACATCACGTTGGAGCAGATGCGCGCCGTGGATTGGACGCTCTACCGTTTCATCGACGACGTGAACCGGAACGGCGACAGCGCGACAATCCATGTCGGCATGATTGCCGAAGAGCTGGATGACAACGGTTTGGGGCAGTTCGTTGAGTATAATGATGACTACGAGCCTGTCGGCATCAACTATCCGATGCTGGGCGTGTGGGCGATACATGAGGCCCATCTCGCCCATGACCGTATCGACCGGCTTGAGGAACGTTTGAAAGCGTTGGAAGGAAAGATTGATAATGGCATTGAGGAATAGTCTGTTCGCGGTGTCCGGCAAGGCGTCGTTCTTGGATGCGCGACGCGACATGAGCGGCCTGTTCGTCTGCGATAAGAACACGATGATGCCGATTGCGGGTATTCTCGACCGTTCGCAGGACAATCTCGTCACCGGCAACAGCGATTCCATGAGCGTGACGGTGCATCCGTTCAACGCCGTGCTGAACCGTTATGGCGCGCTGCTTATCCAGAACGACGGAAACGTGGACGTGCCGTTGAATGCTGCTCCGTCCGCTAATTCGCGTATCGACGTCGTGTATGTGAGGCAGAACGAGACGCGCTCGCCAATGTCGGATGGTTCGGACGTTCCAGCATTCGGTGTCGTGCAGGGTACGGCTTCAGCTGTGCCGGTCGCACCGGCTGTTCCGAATGGCGCTTTGGCTTTGGCGCAGGTGCTGCTTCCGGCTGGCGTGTCGAACACGGCCGCAACTGGCGTGGTTATCACGCAGACGTATATTGGTGCGGCCATGAAGGGTGACATGCTGAGAGTGCAGACTTCCGCCCAGCGCGACGCCATGACCGGCGTGCCGGAAGGCACGCTGCTGCATAATGTGGCCGATGGTTGCGATTATGTCAGGAAAGGCGGTAAGTGGCGTGGGTGGAACATGCCTTGGACTGACATTCATTTAGGCTCGCATCAGGTACACATGTGGGCCGCTAACGGTGTGGGGTACATCGACCTGCTGTCTGCGAGCACCAATCTGACTGGCTGGGGTTCGTCAGTGAATGTTGGACATGTGAATAACAGCGCATTCTATCCGGTAGTCGGTGAAGGATTCTACGGGTCTACGAGGGACAGTTATCTTCCGACCGCGGTGTCTGTTCGGGAAGACGGAAACGTGAGGCTCGAATATGCCGGTGGCGCTTCTGGAAGTCGTGTCGTTTCCTCCATATTCAACTACAATATCGGCTAGACACTCACATCCTCCGGTCATACCGGAGTAATGGTGTCCCACTTGCCGCTTGCGGTTCTAACATAATCGCAATTATCGGCTAGAATAGTGCCATATGAGCACTGACATCATCGTCGCCCTAGTGACCGGATTATGCGCAATCGTGGTCGCAGCGGTCACTTGGGCGCAAAACAGACGCGGCGACCTGAGCGAAGCCTACAGGCGGCTTTCGGAAGCCCAATTGAACATGCAGCGGGAAATCGACCGGCAGGACGAGAAGCTTGCCGCGTTCATTCAGGAACGCGACGAACTCCGCTATCGGGACGATTTGAAAACCTCCTACATTCGGGCAATCGGCCATTGGCTTGGCGAACTTTGCAACGTTCTCGACCCCGAGTTCCTGAAGCAGTATCCGAAACCAAGACTTCCAGACGAGCTGCGGAGTACAATAGAACCGTTGGCAGACGCCGACAGTAAGGAGCAGTGAATGTTGTTCACTAAGGATTTTTGGGTTGACACGTTGGAGCGTGCAATCCGCACCGCATGTCAGGCGGCATTGTCGGCTGGCGTGGTCGGTGGCGTCGGCCTGTTTCAGGTCGATTGGCTGAACGTTGCTGGTATCGCGCTTGTCGCAGCCGTCGCGTCAGTGTTGACGTGCGTGGCGTCCTCCGGCAAGACGGATGCCATCAGTCCGGCTTCGCTCGCCACTCCATCCAAGAGTCTGGTGACGGGCAAGCATATTGCAAGCAATGAAACGGAGGTTTCTGAATGAGGTTTGTAGACATCAGCAATTGGAAAGCTGACGTTGACGTTTCCAAGATTGACGCCGATGGCGTCGTGGTGCAGTGCACTTGGGGTGCCGGAGAGTTGACGACCGACAATGGCATCGTCGAATCCGTGTGGACTGGTGCGGATGCGAAGATTCAGGCCGCTGCCAAGCGTGGCCTTGCGGTCGGATATATGCATTACATTCGTGGCGTGGGCGCTTCGGAGGAAGCGTATTTCTTCGCCGGAAACACCAAGGGTTATCTTGGCAAGTTCGTGCCGTGCGTTGACTGGGAGCAGGCCGACAATGCCGCTTGGGGCGACCGCGCATATCTGGACGAGTTTCTATACCAGTATATTCGACTGACCGGCGTGAAACCGCTCGTGTACGCTCAGCGTTCCGAAATCCCGTTCATCAAGGACATTTGCACCAAGCATGATTGCGGCATTTGGGAGGCGTGTTACGCTTCCATGGATGCGGTCGGCTGGCAGGATACCGATTCGATTTGGTCGTATGTGGCGTATCCGATGCGCCAGTACACGTCCAACGGCCATATCGGCGGTTATGCCGGTTCGCTTGATTTGGATTATTTCGCCGGTGATAAGGCCGCTTGGGACAAGTATGCTGGCGTGGGTGCGAACACTCCGGTGAATCCTGCTCCGGCGCCGGTGGTTTCTCCAGCTCCGACCGTGGTTGCCACCACGTATGAGGTCTCGGTGGACGAGTTGAACGTGCGTACCGAACCGTCTCTGAAGGGGCAGGTTGTCGCCAGTTACGGTCGCGGCGAGAAGGTCGTGCTGGACGGTTGGGGTACTTATGCAGATGGCTTCCTGTGGGGTCGTTATGTTGGCGCTTCTTCGGGCCAGCCGAGGTATGTCGCCATCGGCACCGAGTCCGGCAGCGAATGGTATTTGACAATGTGTCGTTGACCGTGATACAATGAGGGCTGTTGGAAGTTTTTTCAGCAGCCCTCCTTTGGTTTCTCCCCAGCCCCCGCACGGTTCATGCGGGGGCTTCTCTTTTTAGTCATACAACCATATGCAAGCCACTATCGCTAGGGCAGCTACAGCAACATATGCGATGAAGATGCGGTCACTCCATGCGTCGCAAACCAACATTATGGCCGCGACGAGTCCAAGCAGGATGGTGGTGCAGATGATGAGTTTCAGGATTTCCATATCAAAGCTTCCCGCTTTCTCGTTCAACCACGACCGCGCAACCTCCAACATTTCGTACAATATCCGTTGAGCAGGTACATTTCTTTCGTGGTGAGTTTTTTTAGGCAATGCTTGCATAGCGTCGGGTCGAGGTGGGCTAGTCCTCTAATAACACTCATCTGGATACTCCAATCCTTCCTGTATGTCCTGTATGTCTTCGTCTGTCAACGCCGAATCGATTTCCTGCTTGCAGGTTTCGCACAGCATTTCCGGATACCATTCCTCTAACGTCATGTCTCGACCGCAGTCGAGGCATTGTCTTGGTGATTTCATGTCACACCTCCACCGCTGGCTGCGGCGCCTTCTGATGCTGATAGTGGCCGACCATGCCGTATGGTTTCACCGCCGCATCGTTCAAGTATTCGAATGATACCTGTCCGATTCTCATGCCGGGCCTCAGCATGATGGGGAAACTGTTCTCGTTCTTCAGTTCGACGGTGATGGTTCCGATGAATCCGGCGTCGATGAATCCTGCGGTCACGTGCGTGCAGAGTCCGAGTCGGCCAAGGCTGCTTTTCCCGTCGAACCGTGCCATCATGTTGTCTGGGAGGCTGATTTTCTCCACTGTGGCGCCTAGTACGAACTGCCCCGGCTGAAGCATATAGTGTCCGTCGATTCTGACGGTTTCTATGTGGACGCCATGTAACGTGTGGTCGCCGCCGTCCGCGTAACCTTCTTTCGCGTCCATGTTGTAGATGGCTATGGTGTCCTGCAAGGTCACGTCATACGAGTTGGGGTTCAACTGTTTTTCCGTGTATGGCAGGATGAGGTCTTGATGGTCCACGCACTGTTCGATGGTGATGTCGTTCAGCATTTTTCTTTCTCCTTATTCGTCGCAAAGGCGCTGCAACAGTTCCTCGTCGCTTATCGGTTTGATTTCATACAGGTACATTGCGCATGCGGATGGGTTTTCCATCTTCGCTTCTGCTGGGAACCGTTCTTTGAGTTCCTGCACTGTCATGTCGGTCAGCTTGGCGAACATGCTCCATGTCCAAGGGCTGGCCTCATAGTCGCCGAACGGGGTTTCCGAGAGGATGATGGCGTTGCCGACGTGTACTCCGGTGGGGGCGTCGGAGAATACGAAGGCCACAGTCTCGTATGGCGATTGGGTTTCGCGGAGGATGAAGCTTGTCTCCTCGGATTCTATCTTCCGCCACTCCTCGCGACCTACTGTTAGTCGCGTCACATTGCGGTTGTCACTAGTCATTGTTCTTCCTTTCCTGCATGAACGCGAGCGCCATTGCTAGGTAGGCGATGGCGTCCATGTATGAGTCTTCCTTGCTTTGGTCGTATTTGATGCGTTCGATTTTCAGTTCGGCCATCATGATGGCGACATCCACTTCCGCATCGTCGCAGTCGAACCATCGTTTGGAAATGTTCTGGAACATGATGCGCGGATTGCCGTATTCTTCAGCCTTCTCCCCGTTGAGCATGTTTTCCACACGGTCAAGGTTGTCGGCGATGCGCGTGTAGATGCTTGGCTCAATGTTTTCGAGCGCGTTTTCCACGGTCGGCGGCTCCGGTGGGTCGAGGATTATGTCGCTCAGGGTTTTCGCCGCTTTGGTGGGAATCGCCTTGTTCACGTCTTCCATCACCTCATCCCAATTGTTTTTCCTTGATGATGTCATCGAGTGTTTTCCTTCCTTCTATCACGTCCATGACCCTGCGGTTCCATGGCGTGTCCGGCACGAGTATGCGCTGCTGTCCCTGATAGGGGCTGCCACGTCGTACCAGTCTCCTGTTGGCCTGCTCCCAGTCGGCGTATGTCCATGGCAGGTCGAGCCATATCTGGTCTTTTATGAGATGCTGTAGGCCGTCAACGCCGGTGCCCATTGACTGCGGGTTGGCGACTATGAGCCGATACTTTCCGCGTTCTTGGTCGGTCATGGCGAGGAATGTCTTCGCATCGGTACATGGCGTCCAAGTACGGTAGATTTCGTCTCTTACCGCTTTGAACCGCGTCCATACGAGCAGTGGTGTATGGTCTTCGCGTCTCTTGGCTTCATCGTATACCGTTTCGAGTTTGGACACGCCGAACCAGTAGGATTCTCCACGGTCTTCGGTCTTGTAGGCGAAGCCGTCATCGAGTTGGGCGAGTTTGACGGCGGCGGCGCTCGCGCTTGCCGCGTACACGTCTTCGGCGAGTTGGTGGGTGTTCGTCCACTGTTCGAGCGCCATGTCCTCCTGTTCGGTTTTCGGTGATGGGAGCCATTCGACTTGCGGCAGAGGGTTGCCGCCGCGTCGTATGTCCAATACGAGTTTCTGCAACTGTTGGCACGCTTCCTCTACCATGGGCTTGGAATACGTGTATTTGACCACTGTGCGCCCTTGCACGCTCATCGTGTATGGTTTGCCGTATCGCATCCTGAAAGCCCCTAGAGTGCGCCAAGAATCGCCTAATAGGGCCATCCTGTCCTTGGCGTGCGGGTACATGACCACGGTCTGACCGTACAGGTCTTCCAAATCCTTCGGAGCGGGCGTGCCGGTCAGCATCAGCACATCCTTGGCAAGGTCGCTGATGCCCTTCACGACTTTGGAACGTCCGCTCCTAGGATTCTTCACCATGTGGCTTTCATCCACGATGAGGCTGAAACCGTCCGGCACTTCTCCCAGCTTGGCTGCCATGTTGTATGACACCACGAGGAAACGATAGTCTTCCGTCCAACCATGCTTCCGGTAGTCTTCGATGGTCAACGCCTTGCCGTGCGACCATTGGCTGATTTGCGGCAACCACGCGGTCTTCACGACGCTTGCCGGACAGATGACGAGGATATGCTCCGCACCGTCCAGCAGGTCCATGCTGCGTTTCGTCTTGCCTGTTCCGGCCTCGTCGAAGATGAAAGCCCTCACTGCGTCTCCTTCCCGTGCTTGGCTTCCCATGCGGCTATGCGCTCGCGTCCTTCCGGCGTTTTACGCCATCTGCGCCAAGTCTGATAGCAGACGCCATGTTCGGCCTTGAATTTCTCCTGCCATTTGCGGCATGCGTTTCGGCTTTCCTCGCGATGCTGTTTACGGTATCGCACCCAATAGTCGAGCATTTTCTCGCGGTTTTCGTTCATCCACTTCTTTTTCAGCTTCCGCTTGTGCTCGGCCTTTTCGTGTGTCATGTCGGAGTAGTGGGTGACGGTCTTCTTTTTTCTGGCGGGCGGCATCGGCTTGGGCTGGCGCATCTGCTCGATGTCAGCCCAAGCGTCGCCGTCAAGCCATTCGGATACGCTACTCTTCATCATGTCCGCCGGAATGGTTGATGAGGTCGATGATGCCTTTGACCACGCCGATGAGGATAAGTATGACGGCCGTGGTTCCAAGCACGGACAGGAGGATGGAGAGCATGTACAGGCAGTTCATCATCAGCTCACGCACTTTTCTTCTCCTTCACCACGCTGAGGCGGGTGGTCGTCGATGTTTTTTTGAATGGGGTCAGGTCGGCCGGATGCTGGCTGAAATACGCCTTGTAGTCGGTGGTGGTGCGCGTGGTTTCCGCCAGTCTTGCGACATGCCCATCGCAGTATACTCGTTCGCCGGGGTGTTCGCCCAGCCATGTGGTGAGCTTTTCCTTCAGCGTGTCGTACCGGTCTTTCGCCTCCAACAGTTCGGCCAACAGCTGCCATCCGTCATCGTCCACGTCCGTGGGTTGTTCCGCACGCTCGTATTCCGTCGCGTACTTTTCCAGTGCGCCCACATCCATCACGTCTGGGACGATTGCGATGTCGAGTGTCTCCTTGATTCGTTCGGTGATGTATTCGGCGTCCAAAGTCTCCCAAGACGGGGGGCGTTGCGCGTAGATGATTTCCGCATACTCCGTATCCATCATGCGGGCCTCTATCTGCGCTTGAGCCGAATATTGATTGTGCTGTTCGGTGGTGAGGAACGCGTAGGATGGTTTGCTCCCAGTCTTCACTTCGACCGTGTGCAGGATTCCCCCATAGTCACGGTATGCGGCGTCAAGCGAGACGTGCAGGCGCCCGTCCGTGTAGAAACTGTTGTCATACCATGCGAGCTGTCCGTTCTCCAACTTTTCGACCGGAGTGTTCTTGGCGACGATGGCGAGTTGCAGGTGTTCGGCATACAGTTTGACGAGCATTGGCTCCCAAATGCTGCCGAACTTCAATGCCGACTGTACGGCCGGAACGTCAGGCGGGGGGGATGGCAATTGTCCGGTGGCGATGAAATGCGCTAGACTTGACGCGCCTATCGTTTCCTCACGCGCCTTGAGCCATGTTTCACGGTCTTTGAATACCTTGTATGTCAGAGTGTTTTCGTCCATCTCATTTTCCCTTCCGAATCGACTACGAGGATGTAGTGGTACATGTTCGTCAAGTCAACCCAGTTTTTGTAGAACAGCAGGGTGTCAACGGCTTTCATGCCGTATAGGAGCATGACGTTCGCGTTATGTTGGGCGAGCGCTTTGAGTTCGCGGCATTGGTCAGGGCTTGGCCTTCCTACCGTGCGTTTCAGTTCGATGAACCACACGTTGCCGAGCGTGTCTACGGCGGTCACGTCGGGAAATCCGTTGCGTGAGCGTCCTTCGGTTTTCTGCACGTACCATCCTTGCTGTTCCAAGATTCTGATGAGACGGTTCTGGATGGCCGACTCCAATGGTTCCGGTCTGTGGTTATTCAGTTTCGGCATCGGTGTCCTCCCTGACTCTGACCGCGCTGACCCATACCGCGTATGTTCCGTCCGACTTGCGACGTGTGACCGCAGCGTAATCGACGTTTGGTTCCGTCCATGCGGTGATATGTTTGCGGATATTGTAGGCGGTGGCGTTCGCGGTGTTGCGTTTCTCGTATGAGCGGTATTCGGCCCATCTTCCTAGATTGAGTTTGAGCATCGCATTGAACACGGTGTCTACCCGACTATTAGCCGGGGGGGTGGTTAGGAATTTCGTCATTTGTTCTCCTTCGGTTTGAAATATGCGGGCATGATTGATTTCGGCAGGATTCTGCCTTCGCGCTCCAACCGTTTCGCATGTGGGAACAGCCAGCCGCGGGACACTCCCAGTGCCTTCGCGGCTTGGCTGATGTTCATGCACGTTGTGAGCGCGTCAATCAGCGTGTCGTCACTGTAGTGGATTGGCGCGTTCATGGCTGGTTAGAACTCCGGTTCCGGCTCCCCGGCGCCCTCGTCCTCGATGGTCTGCTGGGTGTACACGCCGAACTTGTGGGGGGCGGGGGTATTGTTCTTTTCGACTCGCAGCAGCTGCACGCCGGTGAGGAAGTATGTGAGGCGTCCTTCCTTCGTGCTGCCGATTTTGAACGCGACGTTGGCGAGCGTGCCATCTCCCGGCTCTTCGGTCAGTTCGACATCATTGGCGTTTTGGTCAACGATGCTTGGCTTCCACTTCGAGGACAGGTTGACGAGCCACTTGCCGCGCTGCGGCTGGGCTCCATCCTTGAGGGTGATTAAATCACCGTCTTTGTAACGCAGGTTGTCGCCGTTGGCGCGCACGCCCAACTGTTTGGCGGACGCGACGAGTTCCTTATGCACGTCTCCGTTCTTCGGGAACGCGAGCTGCAGTTGGTAGTTCGGTTCGATGCCGCGCTGTTTCGCCGCGTCGGACTGATACTTGTCTTTGATGTGGACGAATCGGATTTCGCCTACCGCTTCGATTTCGAGCATTTCGTTTGCCATTTTGTTTTTTCCTTTCGGTTTTTAGTTGAATTCTTCTGTGAGGGAGGGGCGGGGGAGGGGGGTGGCTGTTTTTCCGTCGTCGTCCATCACGGTTGTGAGTCCAAGCAGATGGATTAGCCCGTAGCGCCTGTAGTAGGTTTCGAAGCTGCCTACTTGTTGGGCCGCGGCCGCCGGATACGTGTAGCTGCTGCTGACCGCTTCGCCATGCTTCACCATGTCCATGAGGTTATCGTGCTCATGCGCGGACTCGTAGACGGCTATGGTTAGCGTGTTGTATACGGTTGGCATATCCGTGTCGGCGCCGACTATCTCGCTTGAGCATACGGCCGTCCAGCCTAAGCCGTGTTCCGACATGCTGTTCTTAACCAACTGCCAGATGTCGTTCAGCGTGGCGTACTTGTACCCGTATCCCTCAGTCGTGCGTTTAACCGCTTCGACTGACTGTTGCACTTCGGCAATTAGGCTTAGCACGTCATATCGTTTGTCAATCGCCATTGTTCCTCCTTTTTTCGAGTTCGTTTTCGATTAGCGTTTCGTTTATGGCGAGCCGGTATGCGCGTTCCACTATGTCGTCGTAGTCGCGCTGGGTGTGGGGGGTGTGTTCATGAATTGCGAGTTCGGCTATGACGGCTAGGTTTTCGGCCGTCTGGTTGGCCTTGTACGCGTCTATGCGGCTTTGCCATATGTCGTGTCGTCCTTGCAGCCATGCTTCAAGCGCACACTGATAGTCCTTGGCCGTGTATGGGGCCGCGGTGTCAAACACGATTATGTCGCTTACCACGTCGATTCCCGCGTTGAGCGCCCTATCGGACAGACACGTCAAGCATGTTTCGACTCTATCGGGAAAGTATTCCGACGGTTTCATTGTTTTACCTCATTTCTTTGGTTTCATTGTTTATTATATCAGGGCGTGTCTCACGACACGCCCGAAAAATTCATCAGACGCGCCAAAACATGTTGGAAACCCATACGCCATGCGAGTATTCAACCGGCTTGCCCTCAAGCCATTTCAAACAGCCGTGGGGGGTTATAAGCGCCACGAGTCCCTGACCGGCAAACACTGAATTGTCGTATCCGCTATCAATCCACGCGGCAACCATGTTGCGGGAGTCGGACGCGTATGAGCCAACCTCATACTCGTATGCGATACCGTTATGCGCGATATAACCCCTATCCGTATGGAACGGATGGCAGTTGCGCGGTTCAACCGCGCCATGCGTGGCGAAACGGAAATGCATCAGGCACGGGGCGCGCTTGAGACTATCCCAAGGCGTGCGTGATACGTGGATATGACCGCCCGCGTTCTCGCCCCACTCTGGGATGCCCTCTACAATGCGTTGCAATGCGGGCAGTTTGGACATGTTGAGGATATTGGATTGTAGTTCAACCCCGTTCCGCTCTAGTGACGCGTCCTTGTTCCAACCGGCAATGATACTGGAGTTCGTCACGTTTTCCACGAAGTCGTCGGATAGTTCGGACTCAAGTTCAATCTCGACGCCGAAAGTGAATTGGTCCCCGTTTCCGAACGCGTACGGGTAGACGTAAGAGGGTTCCTTGACGTCCATGAACGCTTCGGCGCCCCGATGCCGCGGGCAATAGTAGTCGCATGTCATGCCACACCCGCAGTAGTCGCACAGCACCGCGTCGCAGTCGTAGACGTCACAGGAATAATACTCGCCACTATCCGGGTCAATCGGCGTGCCGCATTGCGCGCACCACTCGCCTTCGTCGTCGAAATCGCCCACACTGTAGACGCGACGCATCCCGTCACCATTGACGAAGCGCACGTAGAACTCGTCGCCAATTGCCACGCATTGCGTGTCACCGTCGGGCCACTTGCCGCGATACGCCTTATACAGGCGTTGCGCGTTGCCGTCGCGCTCAATCCATTCAGCATAACGGCTCGTTGCCCATGATTGTGATTCTTTTAGCCATCGTAATCAACTCCCTTAATAGTATGGCTTATATGTTTCGTGCCCTTGCGGGACTCGCACCCGCAAGTATGCTGTTAGGGCTAGTCGGTCAATGCGGCTATTATGTTCATCGTTTCGGCATCCGTCGCACCATTGCGGATTATTGCCGTCACGGCCGGCGTGTCGATGTAGACGATGTAGTCGGCGAGCGGCACCAATCGTACTGTAATGTCGCCCTTGGTTGCCGTGATGTTACCGTTGCGGGGGGGGGCAACTTGTACCCGCGCGCCGTCATCTGATTGATGAATGTTTGCTCTTCCATTGTTACCTCCTTGGTTGATACCCTTAATATATCACAACGGTATATCGTTGTCAATGTCGGCGTGTCGCGTCACAGTTCCTTGAGGACATACACCTTGCGCCATGCCGACTTGGCGCCCTCAATTTCGCGGCCGTCCTTGATGGCCTTGCGTAGCCACGGCAACGTGATGCCCCTGAAAACGTCGTCGGTCTGCGCTAGGAATTCCTTGACGTGCCGCAGTGTGGTGGCGCTCAAGTATTTCATGCCGACCTCAACGCGGAAAATATCCGGTACGGTGTCGCATGCACTAATCGGCGTGACCTTGGCAACCACTGTGCCATACGACTTGAGCACGTACTGCGTGCCGTTTTCGACGGCATACCGTTCCACGAACGCTTTGCCATAGAACGACTTGCGCCCATCGTTCAGCGGTTGCAGTTCGAACATTCCAAGATAGTCACTCATTGTAATCACTCCTTTTGGTTGATGGTTTTACTATACCGCACTTGATGTTGGTTGTCAAGTTCGGCGTGTCGTTCAGGTGGTGGCGAACAGACCGCGCGCCAAGACCGCGTAGGCCTTAGGGTCATCGGTCGCGGCCATCGGCGTGAGCTCCCCGTCGCAGTAGGCGTAGACATCGCCGGCCGTGGTGACGAATACCCCCCCGCCTCCTTGGATATACCCTTTGCCGTTCAACGCCTTGTGCATTTGTTCCTCCTTTGTTTGGTTGATACTTATAATATACCGGATGTGACGTCATGTGTCAAATCGGCGTGTCGTGAGAATGGTTCTCAATACCAACGCCCACCAAGTCCGGGGGGTGTGAACCGCGTTAATGGATGAATCCGGTTAATGGATGAACCCGGTTAATGAATGAACCCGGTTAACGAATGCCTAATGAGAACGGTTCTCACGACACGCCGATTTGACATATGGTGTCAGATGATATATATTAGAGCCATCAAACAAACCACAACACAAGGAGCAGAAATGGAAGTCAAAAACAACAGCAAGGAAATCGCAGAAGCAATAGCCACAAAGGTTGAGCAAGTCACCGGCCTTGACTGCGAAGCGTTCTCCAACGAGACCGGTTCAGTCGTCGTCTACGACCACACCCGAGTAATCGCACAAATCACCCCGCTGCTCAGCGTCATGGACGTCGTCCCGGTTGGTGGAGTGTTCGACGGCGAAACCGTCTGCATCCCGCTTGAAGCGGAAACAACCTACGGCCTCAGGGAGCTCACCGAGACATACGATGAAGCGGCCATGCGCATCACGAGCGCGGCAGTGGCACACTAGCCCACCACACACCACAGCGCCCCACACGGGGCGCTTTTTTCATGCCCGAAAATGATAACGATTCTCAATATCAAGGGGAGGCACCCCTCTAGGAAGGGGGGGGTCCCCGAAACCGACACGCCCGGAGCCTCACCGCACGCCTTGCCATTTGCGCCGACGAGGGCGAACGGGTCATAGTCCCACCTGAGAGCCATTCTTTGGGGCCTTGGACGGGCTTTCACGCCGAACCCTAGTACTTTTACCTCCCGGCACTGAAAGGCGCTCAGAGACGCCTTTATTCGATTCGGCAGACTGCGGCCATGGCGATTGCGCATGGTCTTCCGTACTTGCGGCCATGGCATGGGGTCTGGTTTTTGGCGGATTTCCAACGCTGAGCCTGTGGATAACTCAAGTTAGGGGTTATAAATTCTGTGATGGAATTGTGAAGAGGCTTCGTGCTGAGATGCGAATGTGACGAAAATCACAGTCGAATTCGATAAATTCGAGACCAATAGTCATAGCAAGTCCTTGACTTCTGGCGTGTCATGGTGTATTTCGCGTGCGCACGAGGCTGACCTCTCCCAAAGCCCAATAAATGTAGTGTGTAAGTGTAGGTATATGGTGGTGGTGGTGGTGGTGGTGGTGGCCTCTATATATATAAGAGGCGCGCACGCGCACACACGCGCGCGTATACACCACTACCAGCATGATTGTCAAATCGTGTCACATAAAAAGGGCAAAAAAAAACCCTAGAACACTCACCTACGCATCCTACGGACCACAAGGAGACTGGAAACCGGATGATTTCCGACGCACCGTAGTTGCGAACTCTTGGCGAGTGTGCTAGGGTTGGATTACCAACGAAAACAACTCTACCACAAGGAGATGACCATGTGTCACACATTCCGCAAGCCGCAGGACCCGCCAGCGCTCGACATCCAGCCGTACCGGAACATTCCCAACGGCCTCGCCCGTGAGGTCAACGGCCTCACCGTAGCCGACCTGACCAGCCCATACACGTTCACCGACGCGCGGCTCCAAACCGTCGCCATGCCCGTCATGGACAAAACCGGCAAGCCCCGCTGGGACGACGCCTACTACGACGCATTCTGGTCGCTCAGAAACGGCGACCTGCGCCTCGACGAAAGCGGTGACACCATGTTCGCCCGCGACACCAACTGGCTCGGCGGAGACATGCCCAACACATGGCATCCAATCAGCAGCCTAGCCGAAGAATTCGGCTTCCCCACCGGAAGCCGCGCCGTCCGCAACCTCGAACCCATGTTCCGCGCCGAAGCGCTCAAACTGCCCCGCCTCGTCCGCGGAATGCGGTTCGGCAACACCGCCTTCCATCCGCAAGGCAAGCACAGCGTCATGGTCGGCGAGGCCGACGACAACGGCGCATACCTGTACGTGGACGACAGCACATGGCTGTACGACAGCAAGAAAAAAATCGTCGAACAGGCCAACAAGTTCATCGCCCAGCTCACCGCCGACGACGAAAGCCGCGAAAACCTCCTCCGCATGTTCGCCACCCCCTTCCTCGAACCGTACAAGCATCTCTTCTACGTGTTCTACGGGCACGGCGGCGACGGCAAAAGCTTCCTCCTCGGACGCTTGGGCGACGCCTACTCCGACAAGGCCAGCGGCATCGCCATCAAAGCCCTCAACTCGCCCAGCGTGTTCGAAAGCGGCAACGAGGCGTTGAAACTCGACGGCCGCTACTGGGTGTACGACGAGGAAGGCGACATGCTCACCGACAAGGACATGGGCATCATCAAACGCATCGCCACCGGCGACACCATCCACGCGCGAAGCGTCGGCCGCAACAGCGTCAACGTGCGCTCGCAGGCCACGCTCGTCATCGCAAGCAACCACCCGCTCGCGACCAGCAACAGCGACGCCAACATGCGTCGCCTCGTGCCAGTCATGTTCGCAGGACGCAAAACCCCACAGCAGATGCAGCCATTGGCCGACTTCATCGACCAGTACGGCATGACCCCGTTCATGCTCGCCAGCGCTATCCTCTGGGCCGACAAGCCGTTGGACGACGACATCCACCGCGACATCAGCTTCAACGACAGCGAGCAGGAGCTGGACGAACGCGCCATGTGGATAGTCAACGAAATCTGCGAGAACGGATACGCCGACACACGCGTCTGCCCATACATCGGCCACACCAGCGGCGACACATACAAGATGCTCGGCGTCGGCCTGCGCAGCAAGCGCATCGACGGAAAGGTCTGCTCCGTCCGCGTCGTAATCGACGAAGACCGCTTCGCACCATACCGCGAACGCTACGAGCAGGAGATTAACGAAACCCGCCTCCCCCTACTCGAAGACCTGCCCGTGCCCGAATCCCAGACCGACATGGAACGCCGCGTCACAGAAGACGGCGAAATCGTCAACGTCAAAGCGCCCGAAGGCTTCAAACTCCACAAGGAGCCGACCGACCCTGCCAATCCGAAAGCCGTCCGCAACTGGAAGAACGGCAAGCAGGAGGATGTCGTGGAAATCGGCGCCGGAGACGTGTACGCCGTCATCCCGCAGCCCGGCAGCATCATCATCGACATGGACGCGCCAAAGGACGACCACAGCCGCCACGGATACAACATCCTCCGCCCCATGCTCGCCCCGACCCTCATGGTGCATACGCCGACGCACGGCGGCATCCACGCCTACTATCGGCTCCCCGAAGGCTGGACCGGCAAGCTTAAGAACACCAACCATGCGGACGGCATCCCCGTCGATGTGAAGGTGGATGGGCGCGGATACGTGCTCGGAGCCGGTTCCAACATCGAAGGCGTCGGATTCTATGAGCTGGTAGGCAACGAGACGGACGTGCAGGAGGCGCCAATCGAACTGCTCAACTGGCTCGTCGAACACGGATACGGCGTCGAACCCATGTCGAAACCGTCTACGGCCAAGGAGAACGCTCCACGCAACGGACGTCCAGACCTCACACCAGTGCCCGAAGGACGCCGCAACGACACGCTCTACAGGTGGGCTTGGGGACGCCTCCACAACCATGAGGACAACGAGGCCAACATCCACGACGAACTCGTGCTACGCGGCCACGTCAGCGGACTCGGAGACACCGAAATCGAACGCATCTGGAAAAGCGTGAAGGAAACCGCGTGACGAATCCAGTCGGACGCCTATGCGACATGGGCGCGCGACATGGGGCGGATGTGACAATCCGCCCCACCGGACGCGGACTGGCATGCGTCTTCGAATGCCCGCGATGCGGGCGGACGCTCGCCGCATGCCATGTGACCAAAAACGGTCGAATCATGTTCGGTTATCGGACTAGAATAAGAACCACGCGCAATGTCGGACTGGCATGCGCAATCATCGGACGAACCCTAGGAAAGGGGCACGAATGCGTGATATGTTCACCGCAATCGCATACGGGGCAATCGCCGTCATGCTGACCATCATGTTCGCATGGGCATGGTATTGCGAATATGCGAACACGCCGGTGCATTACACGACGATTCAGACCGTTGACGAAGGCGGTTTCGAACACGACTGCCTAGTCGCGACCTACAAGAAGGACATGGCACTTGACTGCACCAATCCAAACGATTGAAAACCAAGCCCGCTCAATCCAAGAAGAACTCGGACGGCATCTTACGGCACTGCCCGACGACTTCGACAATCCGAAGACGCTGAAAGCGCGAATGGACCTACGCAGGGCGTATAATGCTGCTACGGACATCGTGGAACTCACGATGCGGTTAAGATTGGAAAGACTGGTATGAACTTCAAACAACACTTGAATCAGCGAATCCGACTAGTGGAAGGAGTTGAACCGGATGCGACCGGTACCGGAATGGGAGGCTCTGAAGGCTCGTCTGGAAGCACAGCGCAGGAGCCGACAATCACCCAAGCCCAGCTCGACGCCATCATCAGCCGAAAGCTCGCCAAGGAACGCGAAAAGCTCGAAGCAGCCCAGAAAGCAGCCGAAGACGCCCGAAAGCTAGCCGAGGAAACCGAGAAGCGCGTCAATGAGGCCCGCGAGAAGGGCATCAGTCTTGGCCTGTTGCAGGCGAAACGCAACGCCATCGCAGAACAGTACGGGTTGAGCGCTGGCCTGCTGCCCGCCGAGGAAGACAAGCTCGACGCATTTGAGAAGCAGCTCGCGGCAAGCATCAACAGCCGCACGCGCGTCACGCCGGTGACCGTCGAACCGGCCACCAAGACACCCGACTGGATGGGCGCCGCGCATGCGTGACATCCGAATCCTCAGCATGGTGATGCGAGACGAAAACGTTCCGGCGACCCTCTCAATCATCGACGATGACGTGGTGGTGAACTCACCCGTGGAGTTGGACGAAAACGAGAAGGACAAGCTGGTAAAACGTTTTGCCGAACGCATCCTACAACTGGGACTTGGACTGCACGACTGGAAGGAAAAGAATTGACCGACGAACTGAAGCCGCTCGCCACCGTCGAAGACACCGAAGCATACCTACGCCATACAGTGCCAGTAGACCTCGTGGACTACGAGGAACGCAAACGCGGAGCCGCATCCAACGTGCTCCGCATGATGTACCGCAACCAAGGCGACGATTTGGACAAGCAGGTCACGGAAGACCCGCTCGTTCGCCAAATGGTCGCGGACATCATCGGCGTCAGCGTCGCACAGGACGTAAGCCGCAAGGAATCCATGTCCGAAAGCGACACCGACCTGAGCGCGTTCAAAACGTTCACCCAAACAGCGGGCGGCTACAGTTTCACCGGCGAATGGCGAGGCAACACGGACGACGTGTTCTTCACCAACAACCAGCTCAAACAGTTGGGCGTCGGACGCGCCACCATAGCAAGGTTCCAACTCTGATGCACTACGGACTCAAAACACACGAAATCACCATCACCACCGGCGACAGCCAACACACGGTCAAAGGCATCGTGACCACGAACACCACAAGCGAAGACACTGGCACGTTCGACAACATGACCGAAGTTGACTCGCTCACCATCCACGTCACCACGCCCGACACGCCACCCGAAATCGTCGGAGGCGAACTCGAATACTATGGGAACACCTACCACGTCACCTCAATCAAACCGCCGATAGACCCCGAAAACAGGGTGATGTTCAACCCGTTCAAATGGAGTTTCAACGCGAAGCAGGTGCAATACTGATGGCAAGACTCAAAGGCGCCAAAATCATGGTCGCCGCACCGAACGCGGCGACCAACATCGTGATGCAGTCGGCGGGATTCCAACAGGAGTCACGCCGCGTCGCATCACGAATCATGCCACAGCTGCGAATGGACTCATACAGGGGCAAGCCGCCATCCATGACCACATACCGCACGCTCAGCACATTCAAAGGAACACGCCGAGCCGGAACGGAAATCAAATACTACAAGACGCCACATTCCGGCGACACACTGAAAGGATTCGGACTGTGAGCAAAGACAATGAAATCGTCAACGACATCATCGACGGACTATCCCAACGGCTCAACATGCGCGTATACGACAAGTATCCGACCGTGAAGACCACAAGCCAGTATCCGCTCATCATCGTCACACGCCAGAACGCGTCCGACATCACCCCATACATCCGACATTTGGACATCGCCATCACCGTGGTGACACGCGAACTCTCAGGCGAAACCGACAACACGCTCAGCGCCGAAATTGGTGACGCGCTGACCGACTGGTACAATCAAAGCCTGTGGGACATCATGGGCGCCCCACTGCTCAACACCACCGACACCCAGCCGACCAAAGACGGACGCGCATCCACCGTCTACGACTACCAGCTGGAGTACCTGAGTTGATGAAAAGCACGCAGGAGTCGGTGGAAGACCTCATGGAAATACTCTCACCGGCAGCCAAAGACATCATCACCGACGAACAGGTCAGACAAGCACAAGCCGCGGCAAGCAGCGGAGACAAGCATCTGGCCGGAAAAGTCTTGGGAGACATCTGGAAGCAGGTCGCGGAAAAATCCGCTGGACTAGGCTTGGAACGGCTCGACTCCGACAGTTTCGGCAAGAAAGTCGGATGGCTGACCGGTGCACAGCATTCAGACAAGACAGTCCGCAACTTCCTCGCCAAATACAAGCGCGAACTGGCAGTCGAACCCATGCAGCAGGCCAGCATGAACTTGTTCGCGCTCGACTCCACCACAGAAGTGGTACGCGAAGCGGTGGGCGAAACCTGCTCATGGTGCCTCGAACGATGCGGCATCTGGCATCCATATGATGCCAACCATTACGGAGTCTGGGTGCGGCACGCAGGATGCGACTGCAAAATCTATGTAAGGAACAGCCTCACCTGACATCTTATTTATAGACAAGCCCCGCACGCGGCGGGGCTTGTCTAATACTGGCGGTCAGAGATGGCGAACACGAGCGGCGGGTTCGATGCTGATACGGCTCATGCCTCCTCACGCCATCCCTGCGGGTAAGCGTCTGGAGTCCACACGCAACCGTCCATCAAGCACGTATAGTGTTTGCCATTGTAAGTGATTTTGTCTCCAACATGATATGCGTCGTGCGCACCCGTCGGCTGCTTGTACTCCGGCCACTCGTTTGCCGGTACCTCGGGTTCAGTCGACGAGCCGGTTTCCAGCTTGCTTAAACGTTCCTCGACGGTCGTCTCCCATTCCTCGATGACTTTCACACGGTCGGCCAACGGGGCGTAGGAATCGTCGGGCTTGGCATTCGTCCGGGCTTGTTCGAGAAGCTGCTTCATTTCCTCCTCGGTGAGTTCGCCCATCGCATACAAGGTCTTGATACGCTGGGTGAGGTCAATGAGATTGTAGCCTCTGGCGTTGATGATGGTCTGAACGGTTTCAAACATGTCGAAATCTCCTTACTGATTGTTTTCCAAAGACTCGACGCGAGTCTCCAAGGCTTGCAATCGCGTCTGTATGGCAGCAAAATCATTCAATTTCGCTTCCAATGCGGCGACACGGTTGACGAGAGTGTTATATTCGGACTCTTTCACAAGTCTATCCCATTTTGCGTTAGCAAGACCTGCATCTGTCCATCCCTGTCGAACAAATATGGACGCGTTTCTCCCGTCCGTGTAGGCTAAAATGCACTGAATATGAGCATTACCGTGGGTTGCGTCCAACAAACTGCCGCCGACTATGGTTAGCCCAGGCGGCATATTTCCCCAATTCTTATTCACTTTATAGATTCGGTTTGCGGTTAGTTTGTTGGCATCCGCGTCGCTCCCTGACAGTGATATGGCGTTTATGAAATTTCCGTCAATCATTCTCAGCGGATTACTGCTAGTACCGTCTCCGGTCAAGGTGTAATCATGTATAACGGTTGCCTGTTCTCCCTTATCGCCCCTCGGGATAGTGAAGTTCGCTGTATACTTCGTACCCTGCTTCTGAATCTCAACCGCCGCATCACTTCCCGGTTCGCCCGTGGTCGTAGTACCGACCTCCAGACCGAAACCGTTTACGGCATTCTGGGCGGCAGTGGCAGAAGCGGCCGCATTCGTCTCCGACGTCTTCGTGGCAGAAGCTGACGCCGAAGCCTCCGAAGCGCTCTGTGCAGCCGCGTCCGCGTGGGAAGCCGCCGCAGACACGCTGCCCGCCGACGCAGTCGCGCTCTTCGCTGCCTCCGAGGCGCTTTGGGCCGCCGAGGTCGCATGGGAGGCGGCCGTGGACACGCTGTCAGCCGCCGCAGTCGCGCTCATGGCGGCGGCGTCTGCGCTCAACCCGGCCGACTCAGCATGTGCGGCTGCGTCCGACGCGCTCAAGGCCGCAGCCGTAGCGCTGCCCGCGGCATCTTCCGCCGACTTGCCAGCCTCACCTGCGCTCGACGCCGCACCAGACGCGCTGGACTCGGCGGCGGATGCGCTGGACTCGGCGGCAGCTGCGCTCGATGCCGCCGACCCGGCACTCGAAGCCGCGGCGGTTGCGTTCGACGCCGCATCACGAGCGCTTGAGGCGGCGGCATCGGCACTGGATTTGGCGGCGTTCTCATGGGACTCGGCCTCACTGGCCGAGGATTCCGCGCCTGCCGCCGCACCCTCGGCGCGCTCGACCTTCCCATCAATCTCGCCTACCTTGTCGAGCATATCCTGAGCGGTCCTAGTCGCAATCTCCCACGCCGGCACCGATGCACTGGACACATCCAACGACGACGGGTCAACGCTCTCCAAATCCGCGTACTCGACCGCCATCTCAGAGTCAGGCACGGCGACGTAGCGTGTGATACCACCCGGCACCAGCTCGGCCACACGCCACACCCACTGCGTAGTGGATGGCATCAGCTCAACCGACGCTTCGCCAGCCTCCAGACGCACGCGCAACGCGGTCGGCAAGCGGACCTCATCCCCCCACCGTCACCCGCCTGGTCGGCACCAGACTCACATATCCTTTCACCGGCACGCCGGCCGGGTCAGCAAAATCGAAATTAACCACAGTCATCATGGTCTCCTTTCCGTATAATCCCAATCAGTTTCATCGCCGCCGACAATTGACCTTCAAAAATCGCGAATTCCATGTTCCTAATCTGGTGTAAGGTAGAAGCGGAACCTGTACGCCAGCTTTGCATGCACGCCTTCTGACATGCTTCACATTATACCATATCAATCCATGAAAGGAGGATGGTTTGCTTCCTTCCAACCCTAAAGGACAGGGCCTCATCAAACCGAAAACGATGACCGCCACCATCAACAACACCGAAAGCCCGACACGGCACACCGAAGCGAAAACGGAAATGGTACGCTGGTATCGCCAACAACGCCGCCAAATGGCAGAACAATTAAGGAGAATCTATGGCAGGAAAGACTGAAGAAGCCCTCTCCGCCCGCATGGAACAAGTCAACAAACTCATAGACAAATCCTATGCAGACATGGAAGAATACGCGCGAAGAGCCGAAACCGACGACGACGACCGCGAATACAACATGAGCATGGCCGCCAACGCGCAAAGAAGCTACGTCAGCTTCATGAACCTACTCATGACCATGACCAAAAACTTCGACGAAGCAGTCAAGGTGGACTCGCACAAAAGCAAAGCCACCGCCACCAAAACACCAAAAACCACCCTCCAAAAACTCGTAGCGAAAGAAGCGAAACGCTCATGACACTCACCACAGTGGACGAACAGACCATATCCTTCCCATGGATTGAACTCGTCAAAAACGCATACGCCATGCGCGTGCGAGTCACCAACTTCAGCGCGGTCGGCAAACGCAGCTTCACCCGCATCCTCTCCAAGGCGGTCGGCGGCGTCAACTCCTACTTCCTCATGCAGGACGGCGACCCACTCAGCACCGACTACCTCCCATCCGCAGACCTACAGTTGGAAAAAGTCGCCGCGGTAGGCTTGGACGGACGCTGCTATGACGAGAACGCAGAGGAAATCAACGAAAACCTACGATGCCTCACCCTCAGCCACGCGCCCGTCACCGACCAAGCCGTACTGTTGGCGCAGCGTGCCATGGTCATCGAAGGACTCATCTCCCAAAACCTCGAACATCTCATGCTGCCCGAACCCGTCGTGGTCGGCACCTCCCCAGACGTGGTAATCAAAACGGACCCGAGCAAGAATCCAGCCAACTGGACGAAATTCGACGCCAACGACGACCACGACACCATCGTCCGACCGGAAGTCAAACGACTCAGCCAATGGGACAACGGACAACTCAAAACCCTCCTGCAAAACACGGCGCTCAGCTTCCAAATGGAAACCGGACTCCCGCCGCAGGACGCGCAAATACTCGACACGCTGGGCGCGACAACCCAGTCGCTCGTATCCAACAGGGAAAGCTTCGTCAGCCGAATCTACGTCATCAAACAGGATTTGAACGCCATCTTCGAACCGATGGGCATAACCCTCGACTACGAAATCACATTCCCCCAGACCGCACAGGACATCGCATCCATAGGCGACGCCTATGGCAAGGGCGCTGACGCGGACATCCTCAAGAAGTATCAGGTGGTGTGACATGCTGGTGAAGAATCCAAATTGGAGGGCGAACGTACGCCCCACATCCGACGTGGCAATCATGGCCGCCGAGTACGTGAACTGGGGACGCGGAAACGCAATCCTCCCGTTTCAGGTCGAATTCCTCAACAACGCCTTCCAACGCAAGAAGGACGGCACTTGGAAATACAAGCGTGTCGCATTGAACATGCCACGACAGAACGGCAAGACCAAAATCCTCACCGCCCCAATCCTCTTCTACCTGTTCGTGCTCGGCCTGAACGTGCTCGTCACCGCACATGAGCAGATTGCGGCCAACAAAATCATGGAGGATTTGAAAGACGCCATCGATTCGAATCCCGAACTGAAGGCCGAGGTCACGCATTTCAGTACCACCATGGGACGCGAGCGCCTACAGTTGAAGAACGGCGCGTTCGTCCGGTTCCGTTCTCGCAAGAGCGCTTCCGCAGGCATGGGTGGCACGTTCGATTTGGTCATCTTCGACGAGGCGCAGGAACTCCGCTCCGAATACGAGGCGATGATTACCAAAACGTTGAAGACACGCCGCATGGCGATGATAATCTACACCGGCACGCCGTTCCTCCCCTCGTCCATCGGAGACACGTTCAACGTGTTCCTTGACAACGCCGAAAACGACGACATGGCGTATGCGGTGCGCTACGGCGTCGATGACGAGACGGCGGACATCGAGGACGAGCAGTTGTGGGCGCTCACCAACCCGCTCTATCCGGATGTGATTCCACGTGAGGCGTTCCTCACCGACGTGGCGATAGCCAAACAGGGCGGCGCGGACGGCCTCATCGACTTCCGCATCCAAGACCTCGGCCTGTGGTGGGCCGACAGCATTCCTCCAGCAATCCCGATGGACTTGTGGGACAGCGCATACTCCGACCTCCAACATGACCGTGACACGCTTGTCTACGCGCTCACCTTCGACCCGACCACGAGCACGCTCGCCCTGTCCGTGGCCGCTAACACCGAAGAAGTGACGGTCGGCTCGCAGCATTACGACAAGTGGGCGTACATCATCGGCGAAATCGTGGACGAACGCCCCACCACCGAATCATGGCAGTGGGTCACTGACGAGCTGAAGACGCGCCCACGCAAGACCACGCTCATCTTGGACGCTGGCGGCTTGAACAATCCGATAAGGGACATGCTGCCACGCGGGTTGAACGTCATCCAATTGACCGGCACCGAGTTCCTCGCCTCGCAGCAGGGATTCCTCGACCTGCTGAACGAGGGACGGTTCAAACATACGAACAACCCGCAGCTGACCGCCGAAGTGCAGAACGCGCAGAAGCTCAAATCCGGTTCGGATGACCAGTGGAAGTTCGCGCCGATACGCAAGACCGAAACCACGGCCGGCTTGAAGGGCGTCAGCATCGCCGCATGGTATCGCGGCGTCAACCGTCCGAAGGAGCGCAAGGTCAGGGAGGTGATTGCCTGATGGGCAAGGATACGGGACTCTACCATCGGAATCGCGCCATCCTCCGCGAACGCACCAAACGGACTGGAGCGCCCTGCTATTATTGCGGCGCACCTTTCTACTGGGGGCGCAACACCGCGCATCCGTTGGCGTTCACCGCAGACCATGTGATACCGCGTGCCGCTGGTGGAAGCGACAGGATGGACAATCTCGTTCCGGCGCACATGCAGTGCAACCGCGCCAAATCTGACCATATAGCAAGTCCGGCGACACGCCGAACGCGCACCGCCACGAGAAGGTGGTAGAATAAATACCGTTACGCAGCAATGTGTAGCTCCTCTCTTGTGATTCTGGTTTGCACGCACCCCGTTTGACGAAAGTCAAGCGGGGTGTTATGCTGTGTCTTGGAGATGGTCAGTAGACGATTAGAGCAGCTTCGTCCACCATGCCAAGACCGACCGTCTCCCCAAAAAATGTACTGACTTGAACCGCCCGGCACAGTCGTTAAACAATGCAGGGCATTACCTGCGGGTGACCGTGGGGTTGAGGCGCACACAGCCGGAAACAATCGTGGTAGAGGCCGAGTCGGGGCCGCAATGCAGAAGGCCGACACCATCCACCTCAACCACGAAAGGCAGTCATGTCCCTAGCGACAATCGAACTGAAGCCGGGCTTCGTTGACCGCAAGCTGATTTCCGAACAGCCCGCGGCCGGAGCCATCGCAAGGATTTCCAACAGCACTCCAATCGACCTCATCGGCACGCAGATGCAGACCATCGACTTCTCCGGCGAAATGGGCATCTTCGGCGAAGGCGCCACCGGCGAAACCGACGCCGAAAAGAAGAAGAAGTCAAATGACGCCACCAACGGTGTCGTGACCATCAACCCAATCACCTTCTACATCAGCTACCGTTTCCCGAAGAAGTTCCTTCAGTTGTTCGGCGTTGACGGCGCCTACAATCCGACCGACGCCACCTTCCGCGCCGGTTCTCCGCAGACCATGCTTCAGAGCATCCTCGCGCAGCCGTATCAGGCCGGAATCCTCGACCAGTACCGCACGTATGTGAACCGTGCAATCAGCCGCGCCCTCGACTTCGCACCCATCTTCGGCGTCAACCCGGCCACCAAGGCCGCGTCCACCGTCGCACGCACCAACGGATACGTGCTCAGTCAGGCCGGAAACATCAACTACACTCCGGGCACCGGAGCGGAAGCGGCCACCGCGTTCAAACAGGCCGTGCGACAGGTCGCCGCACAGGGCGACGCGTCCGCGCAGGGCGTCACCACCTCCGCATACTTGGCCGCAATCGGCGATGGCCTCACCACCATCGGCACGCCGACCCAGTATGCGGCCGACGTTCCGCTCATCGGCAACATGGTCAACCTCGGCGGCGTCACCCTCGCAGCCTCCAACACCGTGTCCGACACCACTGCGGCCACCGGCTCCGGCCAGCTGAACAAGAAGGTGCTCGATGCGGTCATCGGCGACTTCGCCAACCGTTTCGTCTGGGGCGCCATCCCGCTGTCCGGCATCGAAGTGTTCGACTCCGGCAACCCGGACAATTCTGCCGAAGGTGACTTGGGTGCGGTCAACAAGGTGATGCTCCGCACTGAAGTTGCAATCGGCTGGGGCTTCATCGGCGGAACCAGCAAGTTCTACGCCATCACCCACGCCACCGCGTGACACTATTCGAACACATGGGCGGCGGCGACGCCGCCCATCCACTGATTGAACGCTAACAACGAAAGGAATTGAGATGGGCGCAAAGCAGTCTTCCGCAAACGTGACATTCTCGAAGCCGGGTACTAGTGTCAACAAGTCCGGCTATATTTGGGTCGCCCCACTGGGCACCACGCCTCCAACCGACGCCACCACCGAACTGGACGCGGCGTTCGTTGGCCTTGGCTATCTGTCCGAAGATGGTCTGACCGAACCGGCATCCCTCACCGCAGGTGACGATATTGTGGCCGCCGGTGGCGATACGGTCGCACAGGCCGACCCGACGTTCTCCAAGACGTGGACGGGCACGTGCATCGAAGCCCTGAACGAAGACCTGCTTAAGGTCGCATACGGCTCCGCCAACGTGACGGTCGAACAGGCATCCTCGTCAAAGAATGGCTCTATCACCGTCAGGGAGCAGGCCAGTGAACTGGAGCATCACGTCATCGTCATCGACGAAATGCTGAAGGGTGGCCGTAAGCGCCGCAACGTGATGGCCGACGCTACCTTCCTCATCACCGGCGACATCAGCCACGTGCATACGGCTCTCGTGAACTTCGAGTTCACCATCAACGCCTATCCGACCGCCACCCAGCCCGCTCAGACCCAGTACATCACCATCCCAAAAGCGTAAGCTCTCCGAATCAGACGCTGACAGTCACCGTATCCGATAGTACGGTGGCTGACGGCGGGGCGATGTGGGTTGTCGGAGACTGGGGACAAGATTCGCCATGGTCACGCGAAACTGGTGTAAAGATGGTCAAGGGTGCGAATGATGTCTATACTGGCGAACTTTCTCTCCCGAAGGGCACTAAGTTCGACATCAAGATTCTGAAGTCCACGGTATCCGAGACGAGCGGCGGCGATAATACTTGGCCTGCGGTCAGGTATGCCAGCACTCTGAACACGTCCACCTCGCATGATTTCGGAGAGTTCACCGACAATGCAGTGTCAGACTGACAAACGATAATTTATCAGCAACAATACTGTTCGACTCGCTCAGCCTCGTCAGTCCGTGACCAACATACCCCACGCCGACCACGGCGTGGGGTATCCTTATATAGAAAGACAACGAAAGGAAACCTAATGGCAAAACGCAAACCCACAATCACCATCGAAGACTTCAACGACAATTGGGGCGACGCCTACGCGAAACTCCTCCGAAACCGCAAATTCCAACAGGCCATCCACTCCGAAAAAGTCGAAGACGGCGTGGAAACCATCTGGCTCGTAGACAAGCTCATGCGCGGCGTATTGAAGGAAAACAAGTACGAAGCGGTCATGGCAGCATTCGACGACGATGTGCTCGACGCATGGGAATACCTCTCGGGAAAATTGCCAGCGCTTTTGGATTCACAGTCGAAAGACTGACCTACGCGATAAACCCCGACCAGTGGGACAGCCAAATCTTGGCCGACTTCGCAAGCCAATACGGCAGTCCAAGAAACTACACTCTTATAGAGAGAGCCAAACTCATAGGCACGTTCGGAGCTACGGCACGACTCTTGGACATCATCCAACAGTCAACACTCGCCCCCTACTCCGGCAAGGGGCGGAAACCGAAAAGCGTATTGCCGGAAAACCGGAAGAACACCAAGAAGGAGGATTACGAACTCGATTCGATGAACACTGAAGACATCAACAAGGCGTTGGGTCTTCACCGAAAGGAACAATAGATGGCAAAGGGTAGCATCGCGACCGCATGGATACAAGTACTCCCGTCGTTGGAAGGCTTGCATTCCGCACTTGTCAAGGCAAGCAAGGGCGCGGTGCTCACCCCCGCCGTCCAGCCGAAAATGTCAAGGTCGGCAAGCCGCATGTTCAAAAACAGCGGCACCGGCCTGTCGTCCATCTTCTCCGGCTCGTTCAACAAGAATCTCAACCTGCAAGGCGGCGTGAAAAACGCGCTCAACAGCGTGTTCGCCTCCTTTAGTGCAAGCGGACGGCGTTCCGCCAACGCTTTCGGCAATGGCTTCACAAACCTCGACCTCAACAAGTATCTGAATGCAGCCGCAGCCATCGCCGCGGTCGCATCGGTCGGCAAAGCAGTCAAAACCGTCACGTCCGACATCATCGAAATGGGCAACCAGTGGGGTCGGACCACCGCCATGCTGAAAAACGCGGTAGGCACCACCGGAGATTATCAGGGCTCGTTCGAAACATCGCTGAAATATGCGAACGAGGTCGGCGTCACCACTGACGATTTCATCCAGTCCGCATCCCGACTGCGCACGCTCGCGCCGGAAGTCGTGACCAATTACGGTGACGCGGCGAAATTCACCAAACTGCTTGACATGAACATGGTCAGCACCGGCGCATCCACGCAGGAAGCGTCCAGCGCCATGCGCCAGATTACCCAAGCATTAGGCAAAGGCATCGTCAACGGCGATGAGTTGAACTCCATCATGGAGAACTCGCCGCAAATCGCGCGAATGCTCGCCAAGCATCTCAACGCTTCCGTAGGCGACCTGAAACAGTTGGGCAAGGAAGGCAAAATCAGCGGCCAAGACCTCTACGATACGGTGCTTGAAAACGCTGACGCCATCGAAAAGCAGTTCTACGCCATGCCTGTTACGGCAGACCGCGCATGGAACAGCATCAAGAACACGGTCGGCGCAAGGTCGGCGGAAGCCGCAACCGCATTATCCACTAACCTCGGCAAAGCGTTGACCGCCATTTCCAATTCAGGCATGACGGACACGTTAGGCGAAATGCTCGCAGGATTCGTGCCATTGTCAAACGCGGCCACTAAGTTGGCGACGACGTTCGTCAACCAGCTTGCGCCAGCCGTCAACAATGCGTTCAACGTGCAGCAGGTCGAACGGCTCCTCGCCCCGTTGACTAACCTCATCAGCCTGAACTCGCAGAACGTCAACCTGCTATCCTCCTTGGTCGATATGCTGAACACGGTGGGCGTCATCGGCGCCACCGCGTTCACCCTCATGGTCGCCACTAACGACCGGTTCGCATCCCGCATCCCGTTCATCGGACGCGCGCTGGTCGGCGTGAAGGGCACGCTCATCAAGCTTGGTTCCAGCTTCACTGACGTGTTCGGAGCGGCTGTGTCCGCATCGTCCGCGGTCATCGACAAGCTCGCGTCCATAGCCGACGCAATGTCGAAAACGCTGTCCGAATCGACGAAGGCGCAGAACGCGCTCGGCAAGTTCAACGTCGCGTTCGAAGACTTGGGGACGTACGCGTTCAGCTTCGGTGAGAAAGGCGCTGAAGGCTTCGAACTCATCCAGCAGGCCGCAACCAACCTGCGGAATGGTGTTGGACGGGCGTCCGAGAATGTGAAGCTGCTTCAAACCGGTTTGAATGCGATGGGTTCCGACGCGGAAGCGCTTCCCGAAGCGTTCCTCAAAGCGTTCGAAACGCTCGGCAAGGAAGTGGATGCTGCCGCACGGAAGAAGGCTCCATCCCTCATCCAAGCGTTCCATGACATTCGTGCCGCCGCCGACACCATCGTCGTGGATTCTGGCATCTACCGTTCGTTGGACACGGCCGGACAGAGCGCGGACATCTACCGTGACAAGCTCACGCAGGTGGGACGCGAATTCAAGGAGCTTACCGGCCTGAACATTCCGGACGTATTCCTCCCGTTGGTCGGTTCGGCCGTGTCCGCGTCCGACAGCATCATGCAGACGTTCGGCAACCTGAAGGCCGGATTGTCCAACTATGCCGCGAACACGGCACAGCAGTGGGCGCCGGTCAAGGAGATTCTCACCGAAGCCTTCTCAAACGCCGCCGAATCCGTCAAGGCGAAGATTGAGGTCATGCGTGCCAGCGTCGAATCCGGCGTGCTCTCCATGGTCGAGAACGTGAAGAGCTGGGCGTCCGAGTTCAAGACGGCGTTCAACGAAATGCTGGACACGAACGGCATCAGCGACACCTTGTCAAAGCTTGGGTCTGTTGTTGGCAATGGGCTTTCCACTGTCAAGGGCGCGCTCAAGTCGTTTGGTTCCGAAGTGGCGTCCATGTTGTCTGAGCCGTTCGACGGTCTTGCCGAAAAGATTTTCGGCTCGTTCAAAGGGCAGAATCCGTTCGCGCCGTTGACGTCCGCCGCGAAGACGGTCGGCGCCGGATTGTCTGCCACGGTTGGCGGCGCCGTGTCGCGTCTTGCGGGACGGTTCAGCCCGTTGGCGTCCGTTGGAAAGGCGGCCTTCGCTACCATCGGCTCCGCAGCGTTGAAGGTGTCTTCCGGCGCGTTGAAGGGTTTCGGCGCGGCCGTGAATGGAGTCGGCGCGGCAATCGGCAAGATTGGCGGCATCGCATCCCAGCTGGGCGTGACCGGCGCGATATTCGCCGGGTTGACGACCGGATTCCAGACCCTGTTCAAGCTCGACCCCTCACAGATGGTCGGTAAGTTCGACGAATGGCAGAAAAGCCTCGACAATACGCTTACCGGCATCCAGACGAAACTGCCAGCCATGGCGAGCGCGTTCGCCTCTGCTCTCCCGCAGATGGTGGCGAGTGTCACCGCAGTATTGCCGGGCATCGCCAACGCGCTCATGAGCGTCGGGCAGACGCTCGCACCCGCGTTGATGACGATACTGCCGCAAGTCACCAAAGCGTTCTCCGACATGTTCACCCAACTGCCCGGTCTTATCGCCACGTACGGCCAGCCGGTGCTGGAGGCGTTCGGCACGCTGTTCGCAACGCTCGCGGGCCAGATTCCGTCGCTTATGACCTCGCTCGGTCAGGCGTTGATTGCCGGCGTTCAGGCCGCGTTCAGCGCCATAAGCGACAATAGCGCTGCGGTTGCCGGGTTCATCAGCGGATTCGGCGCATCATTGGCTTCCGGCATTCAAACGTTGGGCGCCACCGTTGTGGCCGCGCTCCCGTCCATCGGACAGAGCATCGCCACCTCGCTGCCAACGCTGATTCCGGCGTTGATGTCCGCCATCACTAGCGTGATAACCTCACTGGCCGCCGCATTGCCGGGCATCGCCGTCGCCATCATCAACCAACTGCCCGCAATCATCGGTGGTTTGGCGACCGGCATCGTCAAAGGTCTGCCGACATTGATTAGCGCCTTCATCAGCGTTGCAACCAGCATCGCAGCGAACTTCCCACGCATTTTCATGGCCGTCGCGCTCGCTGTCCCTGCGATTATCGGGAACATCGCCCGACCGTTCGCCGGATTGGGCGGTCGTATCCTCGGCTTTATCAGAGGCATTCCGGGCCAAATCATGGGTCTGTTCGCCGGTGCCGGCTCGTGGCTGGTCGATTCCGGCGCGGCGTTGATGAACGGTTTCAAACAGGGTATCGTCAACGCGGTCGAAAGCGTGAAAAGCGCGGTGAAGGGCGCGTTGCAGAAGGTGCGAGACTTCTTCCCGTTCTCTCCTGCTAAGGTCGGCCCGTTCTCCGGCTCCGGCTATACCAGCGTGTCCGGCGAGCATCTTATGCGCGACTTCGGCAAGGCCATCGGCGCCCAAGGAGCGTTCGTACGCGGTCAGGTCGATGGTGTGCTTGGCTCGTTGGATTTCGACCAGATTGATGCGACAAATCTGGGCATGGTGTCGGCACCACGGCTTAAAGACTATACTGGAATGGTGTCGGCCGGCGACCAGCGGTATGCTGGCGGCGTCCACATCGACAATGTGGTTGCAAGCCCGTTGAGTGATGTGGAACTCGTGGCCCGCCGATTCGGATACGCTTTGAACAATGAGATGATTGGAAGTGTCAGACCTTGAGCACGATAACCGTCACCGTGGGTGACATCACGCTTTACGGCGACGCCGGACACGAGTTCACATTGGTGTCCATGAGTGGTTTCGACGATTTGCCGTCAGCCAAGACCGAACAGGATTCTTGGGCTAGGGCTGACGGCAATGCCATTCCCGGCACGACGTATTATGATGGGCGCACCATCACCATCAACGGATATTATGCGACCAGTACGGTCGAAGGTACGGATGAGATGATGCGCCGTCTCCGTGGCATGGCCGGACGGTTGGTGCCCGTCACCGTGCGGAAGGGTGCCGGCGTCGCATTGTCGTGTGATGCGGAACTCAGGTCGATGACCGTTGACGAGTACCGGTATCGTGGGAAGGCCGGATTCCAGATTGGACTGCTCGCACCATCCCCCTACTTGTATGGGCCATTGCGTTCGCAGACGGTAGGCGTGCCGACAGACGGCGAAGGCATCCTCGACCCGCTGCTTGACCCATTGTCCGAAGGCGAGGTCGGTAATCCGGGACGTGTCGCCATCACCGGGAGTGGTTTCGCTCCGACGCATCTTGTCGTGAAAATCAGAGGCGGACTATCCGAAGGCGTGCGCATCCACTGCATCGAAACCGGCGAAGCGGTCGAATTTCATCGTCAAATCAACCCTGACGAGACGATGGTGTTCGACTTCGACGATGAGCGCGTGCTGTTTCAGAACCAGTCGGATTTGAGCATGTTCCTCACCGAAGAGAACTGGTTCCGACCTTCGGGCGATGCGACGATACAGTTCACGCCGTTGGGTGTGCAGTCGGGCGAGCCGACGATGACGGTCGAATGGAAGGAGGCTTGGAGGTGAAAATCTATCTCGCGGATTTGTTGACCGGACGCCGCATCATCCCCCTGCCGCACACTTCCGCCGAATGGGAGATGAAACTGAACGACACCGACTCGCTCACCGTCAAAGTGCCAATCTACGCCTCATCCGGCGACACGCGCGTCCAATATATCGCGAACGATGCGCGACTGTTGGATTTGAGGAACACCGCGGCCATCGGCAAGACCGTTATGGTCGCTGAGGATGATGGGCTGACGGTCGGCGGAGTGCTCATGCGCCGTGACTATGACGCCGATTCGGGCATTCTCACATTGGTCGCTTCGGGCATGTGGACGTATTTTGACCATAGGACGATTCTTCCGGCGAAGGCGATGGGGAAAAGCCTCATCAAGTCGGATGGTTCGCCAGACCCCCAATACGACACGTCATACAAGAATGTCACGTGGAACACGGTCGCACGCAATCTCGTCGAACAGGCGATGAGCTGGCCTCATAGCAGCGTGCCGGTCGTGTTGGAGACAGCGGAGACCGGCAAGTCCGAAGCGAACTATCAGGCCGTAGACCTCAACTATGTTGGCGAGGTGCTGACGAACATCACGAACTATCAGAACGGTTGCGACATCGGCTTCTTCCCGACGCGCACGGCTGACGGATTAGGGTATGAGTGGCATATGAAGACCGGCCATCCGCTGCTTGGCGGCGAAACCCACTATTTTAGCGCGTCCGCCATGCAGCCGGGCATCGCGTCCTTGTCCGCTACGGATGATGGAGACAAGCTCGCCTCATTGCAATGGTTCACGTCCGGCAAGTCGGATGATAGGACGCTCGTCGTGTCGGCCTACACGGATATTCTGGAAAAGGCG
>JABLTR010058547.1_pt1 | contig 33655 bp, 21 predicted proteins | sample 7160071 | NCBI WGS metagenome assembly JABLTR01 (sample SAMN14651230, study PRJNA627086) | human gut metagenome | isolation source: feces | host: Homo sapiens | reverse complement strand
GCATTATGAACTTGAGCAGCACCGGTGAGAAAAGAAAAATATTAATTGTGGAAAATGATGTCTCCAGTCTGAAATTTTTAATTTCTCTGCTTGAAGATCGATATGAAATAATTACAGCATGTGATGGAAAAATCGGTTTGAGATTACTGGAAGAGAATCATAAAGACTTGGCACTAGTTCTGATAAATTTTCAGATACCTGTATTGAGTGGATTCGATTTTCTGAGAAAAGTGCAAGAGGACACCTTCCTTTCTTTAATACCGACTATTGTAATGACAGCAAATGATACACCAAAAACAGAAGTAATATGCCTGAATTTAGGTGCGACTGATTATATACGAAAGCCTTATAATGCAGAACTGATTAGAAAGAGACTGGAAAATGTAATTAAATTGAGAGAGTCCTCGGTGTCGCTCAGAGAAATAGAGAAAGATTCGTTGACAGGTTTATATACGGAGCAGGCTTTTTACGATACCATTATAATGAAGGCTATCCTGATTTTTACGACAAACAGGAAATCACCGTCAAGAATAAAGGTGGAAGAGAGATTAAAGCCATTGTCTATATCATGACAAAAGATTACATGCAGCCCTTTAATCCCCCCGGACGGTCGTACCTGACCGGGATCTTAAAGGGCTGCAGACAGAATCAGATCCCAACAGAACCAATCCTGAAAGCAGCCAAGCGGAGGGAAGTGTTCGAAACGTGGGATGATTACCTGAAGGGTATATGTGATAAGGTCTTAACGCTCATATCGTGTTCGTATGAATGGAGCGGTGCCAGGAACATCGTCCTTGCCGTGCCCGTTTCTGGGGCATTTTGGGGCGAAAAGTGTTCGTAAGTACCCGAAAAGTGCAGAATGTGAGACAAATTTTCAGGAGCCAAAGACGGGAATATGATATAAAAATAAGCATATAATAGATAGTGACAAATGTTCGCAAAAAGCACTTGCCTTTTATAAAGGTTCGTGTTAAAATATTTGTCAGTGATCAGGTTGCAGAAACTTGCGATGCCTGCGACCGGACGGAGGACCTGAGGGCCCTCCGTTTTTCTATATACGCAGATTTTTATAGCAGGTGAAAAATGACAGAAAAAGCATTAAAACCGATAAAACCATTTTTGAATTATGAAGAACAGATCAAGAATCTCATTGAGCGAAAAGGGATGGTTATTACTGACCGTAAATTCGCTACGTCTAAATTAGAAGATATCAGTTATTTTGCCCTGATAGACGGGTACAAAAATCTGTTTTACAATCCCATGACAAGAAAATACAGAGAAGGAACAACCTTTGAGGATATTGTTGCTTTATATGAATTTGATGAAAAGCTTCGAGCATTGATTTTCCAGTATCTCTGTCATTTTGAGCAAAAAATGAGATCGTTGATTTCCTATCATTTTTGTGATACTTATTCAGAGAGGCAAGAGGATTATCTGGATGCAGCACATTATGATAATTCAGGAGCAACCAAAAAGAAAATTGCTGGTTTAATAGCCATACTGGACAGAGAAGCAAAGAAAAACACGGATCACGAATATGTGGTTTATCAAAGAAAAACCTATGGGAATGTTCCGATGTGGGTCATTATGAAAACCCTGACGTTTGGACAGATGTCAAAGATGTATTCATTTCTGACAACCAGCATGAAAACGAAAATCAGTATACATTTTGAGCATGTAAGTGAAAAAGAACTGATCCAGTATATGAAAAAGACAAGCAACCTAAGTCAGGATATATTTCTCAAAGCAATGGGTTTTCCTGAAAATTGGAAAAGTATAAGCAGATACAAATTATAAAATCAAATAAAGAATCATTAATATGGCAGGAAGTGTTCCGTAAAAAGAATGCTTCCTGCCTTTTTTGTTACGTTGGAAAGGATGGTAACGATTATGAAACGATTTTATACAGCAGAATCCGTAACAGAAGGACATCCGGATAAGCTTTGCGACCTGATCGCAGACAGCATTCTGGACGCGTGTCTGAAAGAGGACGAAAATTCCAGAGTGGCCTGCGAGGTGCTGGCGACCAAAGGAAAGATCATTGTGGCAGGAGAAATCACCAGCCGATATGAACCACAGGTGTTTGAAATCGTCAAAAAAGTGCTGGAGAGTGCAGGCTATGAAACGGAAGGAATCCACAAGGATGCCCTCATTCACAAGCAGAGTACGACATTGCCGGGGCGGTGGAGCGATCCAGAGAACGAAGGGCAGGGACTGTTTCTGCTCAGAGCGGACTTGCCAGCGGAGCCGGGGATTAGGGCATCATGGTGGGATACGCCTGCGATGAAACACCGCAGCTCATGCCGATGCCCGTGGTTCTGGCGAACCGCATTGTGAGGGAACTGTCTGCAAGCCGCAGGAGTGGTTACATCATGGGAATCCTGCCGGACGGAAAGGCATATGATGACGAAGTCCCTTTTCAGAGTATCCGGGACTATCTGGGACATGATTATGAAGAGATGACACAGCAGTATGTGGATTTTATGCCAAAGAAAATTTAGCAGCGAATCAGGAATTTTTCAAGAAAGGAGAAAACAGCCTGGCATCAGGAATCAAGATGTGCAAACGTGGAAAATAAATTTCACATAAAAAAATTGGACTCCTATGAGAAAGCAAGTGAAATTTCAAAAATACGAATGGGAACAGAACCTTCGTATGACCTTGATTTACTGCCGTCTGTACAGATGCAGAAAGAAATGAGGGAGTTCCTGAAATACAGAGGACAACAGCTTGGGGCGGAAAAATTTTATACTGAGAGAAGAATTTACCATCATTTATGTAAAATGCTGCAAACCAGAAGAGACAGACCGGAAAGTTTTTGGGACTGGGACAAAGAAAAATGGAAGCAGCAGATGAAAATATGGCTTTTACAGCAGGGATTGCCCCTGACAGAAATTTCAAAATCCCATTGTGGGAATGAAACGGTATCACAGGCAAAGACATTACACTATATTGACCGATTAATAGATTATTTCCTTAATTTAAGAGATGCTGATGTAAATGAGATGACAAAGGATGTCTGGCAACTTGAAAAACTTGATGTACAAGTGAAACAGGATCTGACGCGCACGACCAGAATTATAAATTTTAAGGAAATCTCCCAGCAGGATCTCAGAGAGGAAGTAAAAAAGGCAATTTATTTTCAATTGAAAACAGAAAGCATCGGTACTGTAAAAAAAGAAATGACTGCCATTCGAAGGTTTTCAAGATATCAGAAGGAAAACAATAAAGAAGTAGATTCCTGCTCAAAGTTGGACAGGAAAATCATGGAAGAGTATTTGATATACATGAAAACAGAAGATACCGGGACAAAGAGATATCGGGCGGAGCTGACGAGACTGCGGGCATTGCTGAATATGGTGGCTGACGTCTATCAATATCCGCAGGTAAAGGATTTAATTTTGAACCGGGATATTCCACCAGATATAAGGGGAGAAATCAAAATTTATTCCGATCAGGAATTAAAGCGATTTAATGCTTTCCTTACGAAAGTGGATGTGCAGACGGCGAGACTTATGCTTATTCATCAAATGCTTGGAACAAGAATGTCAGATACATTGACACTCAGGACCACTAATAAAAATGGGGAAGCTGTTATCAAAGACCTTCCGCTTGGAAAATACCGTGTGAAAGAAACAAAAGCACCGGCTGGATTTGTCTTAAATCCAGATAGTCAGGAAGTATCCTTTATCTATAAGGATCAGAACACACCGGAGATCGAAGAAAAACTGGAATTTTCCAATGAACGCCAGAAAGTAGAGCTGAGTGTGGAAAAACAGGATGCCGAGACCGGAAAGGCTTTAAAAGGTGCAACCTTTGGATTATATAATAAAGAAGCAATTTCTTCCGGCGACAAGGTGGTCGTAAAAGCAGATACACTGCTTCAGGAGATCACAAGCAACGAAAAAGGTAAGGCAGCGTTTTCGCTGGATCTTCCGCTTGGCAGATATTATGTGAAAGAGCTGCAGGCACCGGCGGGTTATGTATCTTCCGATGAGATCCTGGAATTTGATGCCACATACCAGGGCCAGGACGTAAAAACGATCAAATTAAAATCCGTGAAGAAAAACCAGCCGACAACGGTAGAAGTAACAAAAGCAGATATCACGACCGGAACAGAACTTGACGGGGCTTCCATGAGTGTACTGGATAAGGATGGCAACGTGATCGATTCCTGGACATCCGTAAAGGATTCCCCACATGTGATCAAGCGACTTCAGGTTGGAAAAACTTACATTCTGCGTGAAGAGCTTGCACCATATGGCTACTTACGTGCAACAGACGTAGAGTTTACGATCTCTGATACTGCAGAAGTACAGAAAGTCAAAATGGAAGATGAAGTCCCGGTAGCAAGACTTCTGGTAAACAAGAAAGGGGAATTCTTAGACAGCGTATCCCTTCTTGACAATGCAAAAGGCATGATCGAGCACCTGTTCAACTATGTGACAGGAAACCTGACTGATGTAACATTTAATGTTTATGCGGCTGAAGCCATCCGCGCAGCAGACGGGGTAAGTGCAGATTATTATGCGGCAGATGAACTGGTCGGCTCCATTACAACAGATGGAAATGGCATCGCCCAGATGGATAACCTCCCGCTTGGACGCTATTACATCGTGGAAAAAGAGACCTCACATGGCTACGTTCTGGATAATGAACCAAGATATGTGGATCTTACATACCGTGACCAGGATACACCTCTGGTTACTTATAGTGCCGACTGGCAGAATGCGCGCCAGAGGGTACAGGTGGAAGTCCTGAAAAAAGAAAAGGACAGTGACAAAGTACTTTCCGGGGCAATCTTTGGCCTCTATGCAGCAGACGACATCGTATCTTCAAAAGGCAAAGTACTCCTTGCGAAAGACACCCTGATCGAACTGAAGACCACAGATGATGATGGAAAGATCCAGTTTGTTGCAGATCTCCCGGTTGATAGCAGGTACTACATTAAGGAACTTGCCGCCCCGGATGGCTATGTGACAGATCAGGAACCGCAGGAATTCACTTTTGAGTACTAGGGCAGTGGAACCAGTGTTGCAGAGTATGCGTTCACCTTTGAAGATGAACAGACTACGGTAGAACTTTCCAAAGCAGACCTGACGGACAAAAAAGAACTTCCGGGAGCATCCTTAAAGGTAACAGATGAGGATGGAAATACGGTGGATGAATGGGTATCCAAAGAGGAAGCACATATCATCAAGGGTCTTATCGTAGGAAAGAAATACAAGATGACAGAAACAAAGCCGGCAGATGGTTATGTGACTGCGGAAAGCATTGAATTTACGGTTGAGAATACCAAAGAGGTACAGAAACACCAGATGCTTGATGATGTGACCAAAGTGGAAATCAGTAAGAAGGACATTACGGATTCCAGTGAGGTGCCGGGAGCGAAACTGATCATCCTGGATAAAGACGGAAAGAAAGTTGACAGCTGGACTTCTACGGATAAACCGCATATGGTCGAAAAACTTCCGGTAGGCGAATACACCCTTCGTGAAGAGCAGGCCCCGGATGGATACCTCATTGCGGAAGATGTGAAATTTACGGTAAAAGATACTGGAAAAGTCCAGAAAATCAAAATGAAGGATGCACATCCGTATGGAAAACTGGTCATCAAAAAGACCGATTCCACCAGTAAGGCAGCCCTTTCAGGAGCAGAATTTGAACTGCGTGAAAAGGAAAGCGGAAAAGTCGTAGAAAAACTGGTAACGGATAAGACCGGAACAGCGACAAGCGGCAAGATTCCGATTGCTACTTATAAAAATGGAAAAGTAGAGAAAACCGTGGAATATATCCTGGTAGAGACCAAAGCACCAAATGGTTATGAATTAAGCAGCAAAAAAGAAGAGATCCGCTTTGAATACAAAGACAGAAAAACCAAGGTGATCGAGATCGTAAAAGAGATCAAAAATACCAAATCCCCTTCCGGCAGCACACCGACAGGAAACAGCCCGAAAACAGGGGACAGCACCAACATCTGGCTTCCGATCCTTCTGGCAGTCCTTTCTGCCTGCGGCATTGGCGGCGTGATCTGGTATAAGAAGAAAAAAGGAAATTAAGGAATACGGTTCAGGGCTGCTCGATTTACCGGCAGCCCTCTTTCCAGGAAGAATAATCGGAGGTTTGTATGAGACACATAAAAGAAATCATGATCGTGGCAGTCTGCCTGATGGTACTCAGCTTTTGCGTATGTACCGGTCTTGGCATTTACTTTATGTACCGGGAAGGTGTGCAGGAATATGAAGACCTGCGTACATACGTCAAGGAAACAGATGAGGATGACCACACAGAAGGAACAGACGGAAGCGATGGGAAACAGACCGTGGTTGATTTTAAGGCATTAAAAAAGATCAATCCGGATATCGTTGCATGGATCCGGATCCCGGATACCAGCATTGATTACCCGGTAGTCCAGGGAAACGATGACTCCTATTACCTGACACATACTTTTAAAAAGGCAGAACATGTGGCAGGGGCTATTTTTCTGGATTCCGATAACAGTGCCGATTTTTCCGATGACAAGAACATCATTTATGGCCACAATATGAAAGATGGCAGCATGTTCCGTGGACTCCGGAATTTTCTTGACGATGAATTCTTAAAAGAACACCATATCCTCTATCTGTATCTTCCGGATGAAGGAGTATGGATCTTTGTGATCGTAAAATGCGAGTATACACCTGTAGATGGAGATGCTTTCTTACTTGGAACGCAGGAGGAAGTTCCAACGCTTCTGCTTTCTACCTGTGGAACAGATGCCTCCAAACGTCTGGCCGTATGGTGTGAAAGGCAGGAAGAGAAAGGTGGGCAGATAGGATATTCTGACGAGGAAGCAGAAGTACAGGAAGCCGGGGATGATCTTGCTTTCTTAGATGGGGAGTTCGTGGAAAACGAAACCCACGATTTTATTTAAATGCTTGCAGGAATTTAATAGACAATTTCTACAAAATATAACATATTAATTTTCAGGCCTTTCTGGATGGGCAGGGACAATCATGGTCTATCCGGAAAGGCCTTTTTTTATTGCAGGAATGGTGTAAAATGGCACTTTGATGGAAATATGATTGTAGAAAAAGGAAGAAAGAAAAACAATATTAGTTGCGACTATTTTTAAAATTGAAAAGAAAAATGTCGATTTTTCTCGAATTTTGTTTATAAAAACATATGACGTTTTCTGCTATTTCAAGACAAAATGATTGACAAAATATGGAAAAAAAGTTATTCTATAAGAAAGGTAATATTGTAGAGATTTTATATATGAGTGGTTCGTCAAAGGCTCATATATAGGAAGTTCGGTGAAAATCCGACACAGGAACGCTACTGTGATGAGCAAAAGCTACAAGTCAGGTCTATCCCTACAATGTTGTGCATCAACCCTCGGTTTCAGGGTGGCACGGTATTTTGTGACTGGGTCGTGCCATGAGTAGGGTGCGGCTTATTTTTTTGCAAGAAAAACTGCACGTTACCATCACATCCCAGAACACCAGGATATTCCCAATACGGGAGAGGAGGAGAAAGGCAGGTCCAGACTCGTGATCTGTACGGGACAGAAACCGCTGTCCTAAGGAGGAACTACAAAAAATGAGCATCTGAAAAGAAAAGGAGAGAAAAAGGTATGAGCAAAAAATTCAAAAGATTATCAGCAGCCATTTTAGCAGTTGTTATGATGCTTGGTTCAACTGTAATGGCTTCCGCAGCAACAATGCACATTTACATCAGAGAATGGGAACAGGGAACAAGCAGTAATACTTATTTAGGAACTCCGAAACCGATTTCTGGAATTACCAATCCTGTAGTTACTGTAACTGGTGTGGATCCAAATGGTACTTATAAAGATGCTCTTGATTTAGCAGATACTAAAAATCAGCTTAGTGTCACTTGGAATAAAAAAGCTAATGAGTATTTAACAGCACTTGAAGTTCCAGGATATGCTAATGCAAACGACGGAAAAAATATTAACCCGAAATATGATGAAAAGGGTAATATGATTCATGCTACATGGCAGGGAAGTTCTTGGATGTGGTATCCGGGAAATGATGTTACTTTGGAAGACACTTCTTCTTATCCGCAGACAACATTAGGTGGAACAAAGGTACCATCAGCCAATGAATTTTCTATCGTATTGAGCTATGATACTACTCACTTTGATTGGTAAGTAGTAGAGCGTTGGAGGAATTGTGATGAAAAAAAAATATCTTGCCTATTGCCTTGCTTTATCCATGGTTTTAAGTACTTCGGCTCCAGTATTGGCGTCAGAACAGGTAGATGTTGTTGCTGAAAGCGTAGAAGAACCAGATGTGACGGTTGATTCAGAAATTGAGACAATTGAACCAGAAGATGATGTTGCTGTGTTTGAGGACAACTCTATTCTTACTGAATCTGAACAGGAAAGTGTAGAAAATAGTGCAATAGATTCTTTTGATGATGGTAGTGATAGCACTGACTTTGCAAGTGAAGAAGACGGTTGGATACAGTCAGAAGAGGTTACGGGACTTTCTTTTAAGTATGATAGCAGTAACCAGACATTTTATATGAAAAGTTCTATTCCGGTAGCGTTACCAGATAATACACAATCAGGTTGGACAAGTGAATGGCGAAATAAATACGGAACAGAGCTTAATAATGCTAAGACTGTAGTAATTGAAGGTGAAATCACTCAGATTGGAAAATTTAATTTTGATAATGGCCGTCCTGGTGCTTATGATAATTTGGAGAAAGTAGTGCTTTCACCTAGTGTAAATAAGATTTCAACTTCTGCTTTTGGCGATAATCCTGCATTAAAAAGTATTAATTTAAACAATGTTAAAGAAATTGGTAACGCAGCGTTTCTTAATACTGGCATAGAAAGTGTTACACTGGAAGGTGAACAGGTTGTTATTAGTGCTAATGCGTTTGATGGATGTTCAGCACTGACATCCGTAGTTGCAAAAGATATTCAAAGTTTAGGAAATAATGCTTTTGATGGTTGTACGGCATTAACGTCTTTCAAGTGTGAAGGCGTCATTAATACAATTCCAAAAGAATGTTTCAAAGGAACGGCACTTACTGCATTTGATTTTAAAAATGTAACAAGTGTTGGAAGGAATGCCTTTAATAAATCAAACTTGAAATCAGCTTGTTATGCTGGAACAAAAGAACAATGGGATTCTATGATTCCGGCTGCAAGTTGGTCAGGATCGACAATTCCAGCGGGAACTATTGTTCATTGCAAAGCAGATGCTATAGAATCAAAAGATGCAACTTGCACAGAAAACGGCTGGAAAGAAGTTGGTGTCTGCGAAGTATGCGGAGAACACTATTCTTATCCGACAGAGGAAAATGCGATTCCTGCTACTGGTCATACATGGTCCGAGGATTATGTAGTAGATAAAGCAGCAACCTGCACAGAAGCTGGTGAAAAGAGCAAACACTGTACAGCCTGTGATGCCAAAGAAGATGTACAGGAGATTCCGGCACTTGGACATGATTTTGTTTCCAAAGTAACCAAGAAAGCAACCTGTACAGCAGATGGTACTCTTACTTATACCTGCAGCAGATGCAACGAAACAAAGACCGAAACTATTAAAGCGACAGGCCATAAGTGGAGCAACTGGAAAAGAACAACAGCAGCTACAGTATTTAAACCAGAAGTTCAGACCAGAAAATGCTCTGCATGCAATAAGAGTGAAACCAGAAATATAGGCAAAAAGCTTGCACCGAAAGCAACTCTTAATGCCTCTACTGTAACCTTAAAAGTAAAACAGTCTACTTCCAGACTTAAAGTTACCGGACTTGCAAAAGGTGATTCTGTAAAATCCTGGAAATCTTCCAATAGCAAGATCTTCACAGTAAGAGGCAAGTCTAACGGAACCTGCAAGATCACTGGTAAAAAGAGGGGAACTGCGAAACTGCAGATTACCCTTGCCAGCGGACTGAAGAAGACTGTTAAGGTAAAAGTTCAGACAGTAGCAGTAAAAACTTCCAAAATTACAGTGTCCAAAAATGTAACTGTTCGGAAAGGAAAGAGAGTGACACTGAAGCCAGTCGTAACTCCATTCACATCCCGTCAGAAGGTTACTTATACAAGTTCCAACAAAAAGATTGCAACCGTTTCTTCCAAGGGCGTTGTAACTGGAAAGAAAAAAGGTACTGTAAAAATAACAGTAAAATCCGGATCTAAATCCGTTAAAGTGACTGTCAAGGTAAAATAATTAAGAGTTGAAGAGCTCTTCTTCCGTGAGGAAGAGGAGCTTTTTTTAAAGGAGGGACAAAATGAAGAAAACAAAGTTGTGGAAAAGGATAGCCGGCTGGCTACTTGTTTTTCTTCTTGTATTACAGCTCCCTGTAAATGCCTTTGCGGGAGAATGGGTGGATAATACGCCATATTTATCTGAAGAAAATTTTACAGATGAGCAGGATATTTCAGAAGAAAGCAATTCATCAGGTGAGCAAACCGATGTAGAAGAAGCATCAGATTCGGAAGACCAGATTGATATCGAGGAAGAGATTCCGACAGAAGATTCGTTTGACGTAAGAGAGGAAACTGACACTAGTGCTGATCTGGATACGGAAGAATCTGGAGTGAGCGAATTTACAAGTGAAGATGAATTCACGGATGGAAGTACTGCACTTTTCAGTGATGGAACAGACCAGTCCGAAGATGGTACTGCAAAAGAAGAAATACAGGTAACTGTCAGTATCAGTAAAGATGGAAAATTTCTTGATGATAAAGACGGAAATCCAATGGCAGGACGCACCGTGACCTTAACTGGTCAGTCCTCGTATACCATGGACGATGCTTTGAAAGCAGCACATGACTTATATTACCCGGGTGGAGCAGAAGCTGGGTATGATTATCATGCAGATGACGCAGGGATATTTGATGGTGTCATTTACCGGTTGTGGGGATACGATAAAAAGGATGTACCATATATTAAATCTTCTTTGAATCGTGACAGTGCCAATTATGGTTCTGCGCTTGGAAGAACTGTAGAAAATGGTGACGAAATGCATTTTTTTATCCAACAGAAAAAGGACCAGGATAAACTTGCATTTTTTACAGAAGAAGAACAGACAGTTACAGAAGGACAGCCGATCGTTCTCAGACTCAGACAGGAAGATGATGCCGGACGTGCATATTCAAACTGCGAGGGAGCGTCTATCTATATAGATGGAAAAAAGCAGGAAAACATTATAACAGATGCAGAGGGAAAAGTAACACTTCCAGTGCTGGAAGCAAGAGAAACTCCCTACTTTATTACAGCAGAAAAACAAATCAATAATAATGGGACAGAGAGTACTGCGATTTCAGCAGCATATGCAAACGTCACAGTTGTTCCTGATGAGGGTGATAAAGGCGATTATATCAACGGCGTTGAACTTTGCATTAAAAAAAGTGAAACTGAGGTAAAAGAGGAATCAGTCAACACTTTTGATGGGACACAAGCATTTAACTTTCCAACAGGATTCAGTCATGGCGAGTTTTATGTAAATGTAAGTACAATGGAAAGCATTCCAGAGGGTTGTACTTTATATGCAGTTTACACCAGTCCATTGGATGATACAGTAAAAAGAGTGAAATTGTCACAGGATTCCTCAACTCTATTAAAAAATACGAGTGTGAAATATTCTTCAAAAGCAATTCTTTCTATTGGCTTTGAAGTAAGAAAGAATGGAAATATTTTACAATCTGTTGAAGTTCCGATACATTATAAAGCACGTTTAAATAAGCTGACAGTCAGTGATTCCTGGGGACATGAATTTCCTACAGGTTTGCAGGATACCACAGAAAGCCAGAATCTTGAAGTGACAGTACCGGAAAATACGGAGTATATTGACATTGCCGGAAGTGATAATGACTGTTATGGCTCAATTGCGGAAAATCCGGAACTGGTTGTAATGGATGGCGTTGAACTTACTCAAAGACCACTTGGAGGGGCTTTACGGTTCACGCCCGATTGGAATAGTCATTCGGAGTATACAGCTGTCATAACATTAAAAAAAGATGATGCACAGTATGTTTCAGAAGATACAGTATATACGCTTACCATAAAGCCGGGGGAAATTGACTATACTCCAATACTTACTGATAACAGGGAGCCAAATGGAGTAGGGATTATGCAAGGCGAGAAAGCTGAGCCGTTTATAGTGCAAGCTTCTGTTTTACAGGAAAATGAAGGAAAACTTTCTTATCAATGGTATGTAAGTTCAAGTGCAAGTTCGGATATTAAAGATTATGATAAAATAGAGAATGCAGTTGAAAATTCATACACAATAAATACAACTCAGCCACAGTATTCTAGATACTATAGATGCCTTGTTTCTTATGAAATAAATACACATCTTTATACTGCGACAAGTAACGTTTTTTCAGCAAGAGTATACCCACATGTAGCAGATAAGCCTGTAATACTCCAACAGCCTAAAGACACAACCTATGTCAAGGGAATCCCTATTACAGAAAAATTGGAAATAGTTGTACAAAAATCTAACGAGTTTGGCGTTAAAACAGAGTATCAGTGGTATCAAAATAGAGTAAATTCAACGCAAGATGGAATATTAATATCTGGAGCGACTGAAAATACATATAGTCCAGAAATAAAAGAAACAGGAATAACTTACTATTACTGTAAAGTAAAAACAAATATTCTAGCATATATAAATGGTGATGGTGTAAAGATATCAAGTGAAGAGATCTGTTCGGATATTGCCTGTGTCACCGTCACAGAAGCTCCTCTCCCATGGGAGGGAAACGGAAGTGAAAGCTCTCCATATCTCCTTAAGACAGCTTCAGATGTAGAAGCACTGCGGGACAAAGTAAATACAGAGGGATTTTCCTTTGAAAATACATACTTCCAGCTTACGGAAGACATCACCCTGCCAACTGGATGGAAGCCTATCGGTGTGACTAAGGATGGAAGGAAAGACCTGAAAAATGGCGAGAACCTTAATGCATTCAGCGGTATTTTTGATGGAAATAACCATACTGTAACAATACCGGAGGGCGGGCTGCCTCTCTTTGGCTATGTCCGTAATACAAGGATCCGTAACCTGAATATCTATGGAAAGAAGATTGCCGGTTATGGCCTTGTCAATAACTTTGAAGGTGTGGGACTTTCCGGAATGGCAGTTGAGATCGACAATGTTACCCTGAAAAGTGGTTCCAGTACCCTGAAATCCGGCCTTCTGGGTGCTAATAAGACGATGAGCCCTTATGCCGGATGTTCTTCAGCCTTTGAGGCAACGGTACGGAACTGTACGATTGAGAAAGATGTTGTCATCGGATATGACAGAAATGAGAATGAGATCGGGGCCATTGCCGGACGTATGCAGGGTACAGTAGAAAACTGTGTAAGTTATGCGATCGTTTACGGAACCAGTTATGTAGGCGGTATTATCGGAACCAGGGACAATGCCATGGGCAACTGCTCTGTGATCGGCTGTAAATTTTATGGCACCGTAGAGGCTTCTGGTGAAGTGGCTGGTGGTATTGTGGGCGGCGGTTATGACAATTCCACAGCCCCGAACGGATGCAAGATAACTATCAACAGCTGCAGTTCAGAGGGAAGCATCACCGGTTCTGACAAGGTGGGAGGAATCCTTGGTGGAGACCTCTATGTGGCACAGACCTGGAACAACTGCACTTATACCTTTAAGAACAATTCCTTTACAGGAAAGGTACAGGCAACAAAGGCAGACGCAGCATATGTAGGAGGTATCATTGGTTTTTATAACAGCCTGAACCGGATCGATGACATCACCAACAATTATTATGCAAAAGACTGCGGGGCAGATAAAGGGATCGGTTTTGTAAGATACATTGATACCAGTTGTCTGACCCATGAGACGGCAAGCGGAGCCACTTATGTCAATACAGAAAAAGAAACCACCAGCTGCCCGAAGGTGGAAGGCTGCGGATGGCAGACCGGATATAACCGGACGGATGATCCACTGGGGGCAGACCAGGAAAAACTGGTCTCTACAGAAGGCCTGCGTGTATATGTGGATTCCCTGGAGCTGACTGGTGATTACCGGACAGAGTTTTACCTTGGGGAGGACCTGGATCTCAGTGGAATGAAAGTGGTTGCTGTGATCAGTGACGGAACCAGACAGGAGCTTTCGCTGACAGATCTTACCATAGAGGGATATAACAAGGATAAACGTGGGGAACAGAAACTGAAAATTTCCTATAAGGAAGCATTCGTGGAACTGACCGTTAAGGTATTGAAAAAAGATGCCGGTACGATCACGGTAAGCTTTACGCTTCTCGGAGACTCTGTTCATGGCAGTGCAAAGGAGGATCAGGAACACACCCTGCGAAAAGGAAATCTGGATACCTGGATCGCAGCAAAAGATTACACGATCGATGGAAATGCCAACGTCCTGGAACTCTTAAAAGAAGTGCTGTCCAAAAATGGAATGAGCTGCCGCACATTAAGGGATGAGACCTACATTGCCGGAATCACGAAGGATGGTCAGGAGCTTGCAGAATTTTCCAATGGACAGAACTCCGGCTGGATGTATACCTTAAACGGAATCCATCCGGACCTTGGCGTGAAAGAGCAGTACCTGGAAGACGGGGATGAGATCATCTTCCATTATACGGATGATTATACCCTGGAGCATGACCATGTATGGGACAGCAAATGGAATTTTGATAAGGATGCCCACTGGCATGAGTGTGTTGCCATGTATGGAAAATGTGACATCACGGATAACACGAAAAAGGGTGGTTACCAGAAGCATTCCTATGGAAAAGGAAAGCAGATCAAGGCTGCTACTTATAAGACAACCGGACTGATGAGATATACCTGCCAGGTCTGCGGATACGAAAAGACGGAAACGATTCCTGTAATTGCACATACGCATAAATACACCTGGAAAACTACGGCAAAAGCTACGGTATTCCGTCCAGCGAAGCAGGAAGGAACCTGTTCCCTCTGCGGTAAAAAACAGACACGGAATTATGGAAGCAAATTAAAGGCGGCCATAAAACTGAACGTATCTTCCCTTACCCTGCGGCGGAAGCAGACCACTACGAAAGTGAAAGTTTCCATGGCATATGGAGATTCCATAAAGTCCTGGGCTTCCAGCAACAAAAAGATCGTGACCGTTGATAAGAAAGGAAAGATCAAAGCCGGAACCAAAACAGGAACGGCAAAGATCACCGTTACCTTAAAGAGTGGAAAGAAAGCGACTCTGAAAGTAAAAGTCCAGACTGCAAAGGTAAAGACTACGAAGATCAGCGGCCTCAAGAAAAAACTGACCATCAAGAAAGGAAAGAGCGTTACTTTAAAACCAGTGGTCAGCCCGATCACTTCCCAGGAGAAAGTGACCTACCGTTCTTCCAACAAGAAGATTGCAACAGTCAGCTCGAAGGGCGTGGTTAAAGGCCGGAGAAAAGGAACCGTTACCATCACAGTTAAATCTGGAAAGGTGACAAAAAAGATAAAAATTACAGTTAAGTAAACAGAGTAAGGGTGTAAAAGGTATCAAAAAGCAAATAGTGTTTTTGGTACCTTTTCATCCGATAGAGGATAATTATGAAGCAACTGAAAAAAATATATTGGGAACGGATCGGGGTAATAGGAATCAGCTGTTTTATGCTTTTGTGGAGCTGTCTCCTTATGGGCTGTGGAATCGGAAAAGGGGATTCCGGAAAACCTGCTGCCTGTACCATTTCGATAGACTGCCAGACGATCCTTGACAATATCGGTGATCTAAAAGAAACCAAAAAAGAATTTGTCCCGGAAGACGGCTGGATACTTCCGGAAATGGAAGTTAAATTTACTACGGGCGATACCGTATTTGACATCTTAAAAAAGATCTGTGGGGAAAAGAACATCCAGCTCTCTTCCAAATATACCCCGTTATATAAAAGCTATTATGTGGAAGGCATCAATCAGCTTTATGAATTTGACTGCGGAAAAAATTCTGGCTGGATGTACAGTGTAAATGGAGAGTTCCCGAATTATGGGGCTTCCAGTTATAAGCCCAAAGATGGGGATAAGATTGAATGGAAGTATACCTGCAATCTTGGAAGTGATGTTGGAAACCCATACAAAGATAAGAAGTAAAGAAATTGTGAAAAATAGTTAAACTGGTATGAGATAAAGACCAGAAATATTGGCGAACATTGACAGAAATAAGGCGTATCGTTATAATTAGAATAACAAAAAAATCGAGCGTGGTTCGGCTGATGGCAGCCGATTTAAGGAAATCCGGTGCGATTCCGGAGCTGCTTTTCCCTGTGTGAAATGTATCGAATGAAAAACGCCTTATGAAAGCATTTTGAGCCAGTATATCCAACACGTCAGGCAAAGAATACAAACATGTAAAAGATATACAGTTTGTATGATCCGAACGTTGGAAAGGAGATCATATGCGCTCACAAAATGATAAAGCAACATGGAGTATACTGCGATTTGATCATCGTACATTTACGGCACAGCTTGCCAGTATGCAAAGAAACAAACAGGTAGCAGCAATTCCTGAAAAATATATTTATATTGATGATTGCTGTTATAAGGGCAACGGGAAAATAAAAGAGATAATCCTGCCATCCGGCTGCAGAATCATAGGAAAGGAAGCTTTTGCAAGCTGCCAGCTCCGTAAGCCCGTTGTATTCCCACAGACCGTTAAAGAAATCAAAGAGAGTGCTTTTTCGGAAAATCATTCTCTCAGAGAAGTAACATTTCCGGCATCTTTGGAAATTTTAGGAGATTATAGTTATAAAGGATGCACAGCCCTTAAAAAGGTAGCATTTGAAACCAGTTCAGAATGCCGTAGGATTCCGGAGTGCTGTTTTCATTCCTGCACGCAGTTAAGTAAAGTGGTATTCCCGGAGCATTTAAAGAGTATAGGAAGAAGAGCTTTTTACCGCTGTAAGGAATTAAAGGAGATCACGCTGCCGGATACACTGGAAGAAATTGGTATGGAAGCCTTTTACTTCTGTGGCTTTGAAACCATAGTCTTACCAAAAGAAATTAAAAAATTAGATCAGAGGGCCTTTTTCGGATGTAAGAAATTGAAAGAGGTATATATTCCGGAAAATATCATGTATCTTGGAGAGGAAGTCTTTCATGGATGCAACCGGCTGGAATATCTGGAGATACATCATGATCCTGAGCATATTGGCTCAAAGATCGTGAACAAAAACTGCACGATACGTTGCAAAAAGGGAAGCAAAGTGGATTTGTACTGTGAAGAGCAGGGATTAAAGAGGGAGTACATTTAAACGTGTTATCAACAAATAAGACCGAGAAAAGAAACAGACAGCCTGCGGATCAATCCATCATTGATGCTTTTTCCACATGCCATCCATTTTTGAATTTTTTTTATTTTGCTGTAGTACTGTTATTTACTATGTTTAATCAGCATCCCGTCTTTATCTGCATTTCTTATGCGGGTGCTTTGTCTTATTCCGTCTTTCTGCTTGGAGGAAAAAGGACACTTAGGCAAAGCTTTCTCTTTACCCTTCCCAGTCTTTTGATCGTGGCTCTTCTGAATCCACTTTTCAATCATTATGGGGTCACGATGCTATATTATGTAGAAAGCAGTGGAAACTGGATCACTTTGGAGGCCTTAGTCTATGGAGTAGTCCTTGGAGCGGTCATGTTCGTAGTGATCCAGTGGTTTTCCTGTTATAATAAAGTTATGACAAGTGATAAATTTATTTACCTGTTTGGAAGGCTGATACCGGCCCTTTCTCTGATCCTTTCCATGGCACTTCGCTTTGTCCCCAGATTTACGGGGCAGCTTAAAGTGATCCGGAACGGTCAGAAATCTATGGGAAGGGATGTTTCAGAGGGCAGTCTTTTTAACCGTATCCGTGCGGGCTTTAACATGCTGTCGATACTGGTTACGTGGGCTTTGGAGAATGCCATAGAAACTTCGGATTCCATGCGGAGCAGGGGATATGGATTAAAAGGAAGGACTGCTTTTTCCATTTACAAATTTACGAAGAAGGATAAAAGCCTTCTGGCGGTGATGGCAGCTTTATTCCTTGTATTTGCCACTGGCTGTATGAATGGGGCTTCTTATGCAAGTTATGATCCCCGTATTTTACTTGCTGGTTTTACCATTCAGGGGCATCAGGCTCCGGTATCTGTTCCAGTAGTTGAAGCAATGCTTACATACATCTGTTTCGCATGTTTTTGTTTCATTCCGGTGATCCTGGATGTGACGGAGACTATCCGTTTTGCCAGAAGCCGGAAGCATTGTGAAACAGATCTGGATATGACTTACAAAAAAATCTACGAAACTCTGGAACAGGAAGGATAATGATTATGAATCTTGTAGAAGTAAAGGAGTTTAGCTTCGCATACCCGGAATGTTCCAGGAAGGTTCTGGACCATGCGAATCTGAAAATAGAAGAAGGAACGTTAAATGTGATCTGCGGACGGAGCGGATGCGGCAAAAGCACGCTGTTGCGCCAGTTAAAAACCGTGCTGGCCCCGGTTGGAAAGTCAGAGGGAGAAATCTTTTACCGGGGGATGCCGCTTTCGGGGATTGACCACCGGACACAGAGCCAGGAGATCGGTTTTGTCATGCAGAACCCGGATAATCAGATCGTAACGGATAAAGTCTGGCATGAGCTTTCCTTTGGACTGGAAAGCCTGGGATATGACAATGCGACTATCCGGCTGCGGGTTGCGGAGATGGCCAGCTATTTTGGTATCCATCAGTGGTTTTATAAAAATGTCTCAGAGCTGTCAGGAGGGCAGAAGCAGATCTTAAACCTGGCTGCAATCATGGCAATGCATCCATCCCTTTTAATACTGGATGAGCCTACGTCTCAGCTGGACCCCATCGCTGCTTCGGATTTTCTGGAAACCGTAAAAAAGATTAATCGTGATATTGGAACAACGGTGCTCCTTACGGAACACCGGCTTCAGGATATCATCCCTTATGCGGATAGGGTATTTGTCATGGATAAGGGGAATGTTTATCTGGAAGGAACTCCCAGGGAAATCGGGGTAAAATTAAAGGAACAAAAACATGGCATGTTTCTTTCCATGCCGATTCCTATGCAGATCTATGGTGAGACAGACAGTCAGGCAACCTGTCCGCTGACAGTCAGTGAGGGAAGACAGTGGCTCTCCCGTTACTGTAACGAAAAAGGAATTGCTTCGGATAGTCAGCGAAAGAGCGAAAGCACTGAAAAAGACAGACACACAAAAACAGATAGTTCGAAGAAAGAATTGTCCATTCAGGTGAAAGATGCCTGGTTCCGGTATGAAAAGGACAGCCCGGATGTTGTCAGGGATCTTTCCCTGGAGGTAAAAAAAGGAGAGTTCTATGCACTGGTAGGTGGAAACGGTACGGGAAAGAGCACTACGCTGTCTCTTTTAAGCCGGGTGCGATGTCCATACCGTGGGAAGATCCTTCTGGAAGGGCGGGATATCCGTTCGTATAAAGACCGGGATCTGTATTGCGGGCTTTTGGGAGTCATGCCGCAGAACCCACAGAGCATTTTCTTAAAGAAAACAGTCCTGGAAGATCTGTATTCTGTGATCGGGGGCAGGAGAGAAAAAATGTCTTCGGAATATCAGATTCATATGAAAAAAGAAAAGGCCATAGAAGGGATCGTAAGCCTTACCAGGCTGGAAGGGCTTCTGGAAAGACATCCTTATGACCTGAGTGGCGGGGAACAGCAGAGGCTGGCACTTGCCAAAGTCCTTTTGCTTCGTCCGAGGATTCTCCTGATGGATGAACCTACGAAGGGAATGGATGCAGAATATAAAGAAGAGATCGGAAAGATCTTAACCCGGCTGAAACAGCATGGCCTGACGATCTTTATGATCTCCCATGACGTGGAATTTGTTGCAGAATACGCGGACAGGGTAGGCCTGTTTTTTGAGGGAAACATCGTTACCAGCCAGAATACCCGGGAGTTTTTTGCCGGAAATAATTTCTACACAACTGCAGCAAACCGGATGGCAAGGCATTTGTTTCCGGAAGCTGTGACCGGAAAGGATGTGGTTACGTGCTTACAGAGCAGCAACTGGACCAGTTTATAGATGAATTCTGGGAAGACACCCCAAATGAAGCACAAGAAGAGGAAACGGCAGAAGATCTGGAAGAATATACCCTTCCCTCCGATGGGATGATCATCCGGCAGATGGAAAAGAAGGGGAAAGTGAACCGGAGAACCTGGTTTGCTCTTGCTCTGATGCTTTTGGTCGTACCACTGCTTTTGTATCTGTCAGTCCGGTTTTTCCATGGAAGGAAATATCTGATATGCAGCCTGATTGTGATCGTGGCTGCAATGCTCCCGTTTTTTATGATGTTTGAAGGACGCAAACCAAAAGCACGGGAGATCATGGTGATCTCTGTCCTTGCAGCGATCGGTGTCGCAGGGAGGGCCGCCTTCTTTATGGTACCCAGTTTCAAACCGGTGGCTGCTATTGTGATCCTTACCGGTGTCTCTTTCGGAGGCGAAGCAGGTTTTCTTGTTGGCTGTCTAATCATGATGTTATCCAACATGTTTATGGGACAGGGCCCCTGGACACCATGGCAGATGTTCTCTTTTGGCATCATCGGGTTCCTGGCAGGAATTCTTTACCAGAAAGGAATCTTAAAAGCAAGGAAGCGGGATCTTTGTATCTATGGATTTTTAAGTGTGGTGCTCATCTATGGTGGGATCATGAATCCGGCAAGTATCTTAATGTCTTACGGATACATCACACCGGCCAGCCTGGTTGCTTTTTACATTTCAGGGATCCCGGTGGATTTGGTGCATGCACTGTCAACTGTGATCTTTTTATGGTTTTTGAGCAGGCCGCTTCTTGAAAAACTGGAACGCATTAAGAAAAAATACGGGCTGATTGAGTCCGGGAAAGAGGAAATGCTTTGATCTATGTCAGCCATTTGCTTTGCGATGAAGATATGAAAGAAATCTGCGGTCAGTATGGGGCCGGTGTGGAAAGTATCGAGTTTTCCATATCTGACAATCTGGACCAGCTGGAAAGAAAAATGGAACGGTATCAAAAAAGACTGGAGCAGATGGGAAATCCACCGCTTACCCTGCATGGGCCATTTCTGGACTTAAACCCGGCGTCTTTTGACAGTCAGATAAGGAAAGTGACCATGGAACGGTTTGACCAGTGTTACCAGGCAGGGATCCGCCTTGGAGCCAAAAAGATCGTATATCATTCAGGGATGATCCCTACGGTATATTTCCGGGAAGGATGGGCGGAACAAACAGGCCGGTTTTTCCAGGAGTTTTTGAAAGACAGGGAAGGTCCCCAGATCGTCATGGAAAATGTCCTAGATGAAGACTGGCGGCTTCTTTTAGATGTATACAACTTCGTGGATCATCCAAACTTTAAGCTGTGTCTGGATATGGGGCACGCACACTGCTATTCGGAAATTTCGGTCCTCGAATGGGCGAAAGAACTTGCTCCATATGTCGGACATGTCCATATCCATGACAATGCAGGGGACAGGGATTCCCATTTGGGCTTAGGAAAGGGCACAATTCCATGGGAAAGGGTTTTAAAACTTCTTCCCTGCACAAAGGAACGGACCTGGACGATAGAATGTTCCAATAAAGAAGATGTGATTCTTTGCATAAAACAGATAAAGGAAAAAATGAGGGGGAAATTATGAACAGATTAAAAAAAAGGACATGCCAGTTTCTGGTGTTAGTTACCACAGCGGGGCTTTTGACAGGCTGTGGGGGCGGAACCCCAAAACTGGAAGATGCACTGAAAAAAACAGCTGCTTATGAACAGAAAACCGTAACATCACCGGCATCAGATACCCTGGGTGGGGAATGGACAGTGATCGCACTTGCCCGTTCAGGAGAAACGGTAGATGAAAACTATTTTGAAAAATACCGGGCCAATCTTGAAAAACGTGTCAAAGACCAGGAAGGCGTGCTCAGCGATAACCGTTATACCGAGTATTCCAGGGCAGTCATGGCCCTGAAATCCATAGGAAAGGATCCAACGGATATTGGTGGTTACGATATTGAAAAGCCGCTGGAAGATTTTGATGCAGTGGTCTCCCAGGGATTAAACGGTGCCATTTATGCACTGATCGCCTTAAATGCCGATGACCCGGATGCCAATAAAGACGGGGAACTAGAACAGAAATATCTGGATTACATATTGGAACGGGAAAAAGCAGATGGCGGATTTTCCCTGGATGATAACGCAGAAGACGGGGATGTGGATCTGACCGCCATGACACTGCAGAGCCTGGAACCATACCAGGATGAAGAAGACATAAAGGAAGTCATTGACAAGGGTGTGGAATTTCTGGCAGATATACAGGACGATGATGGCGGTTATACCGCATTTGGTGCAAAGAGCTCGGAATCCATTTCACAGACCGTGATTGCACTCAGTGCGGTAGGTGTAGACTGTAATGAAGACGAACGTTTCCAGAAAGATGGAAAAGGCCTGTATGATACACTGATGACTTTTTATCAGAAAGATGGAAGCTTTAAACACATCCTGGACGGAGAGAGCGATCCTATGGCAACAGACCAGGGATTCTGTGCACTGGTGGCTTACCAGCGTTACCAGGATAAGGAAAACAGTTTTTTTGATATGACAGACCACAGATAAGGATGGAGGAAAAAATGCCGCAGAAAATAACAGAACTTCAGAATCAGCTGGAGAAAATCATTAAAGGAAAAAAAGATATCACAGATAAGATCCTCATGGCAGTGCTTGCAAAGGGGCATGTACTTCTGGAAGATGTGCCTGGTGTTGGTAAGACCACAACCGCACTGGCACTGAGCCGTCTTATGGGAATGGAATTTAACCGTATCCAGTTTACACCGGATGTTGTCCCTTCCGATGTGACCGGATTTACCATGTATGACAAACAGAGCGGACAGTTCTCATATCATGAGGGAGCGATCATGTGCAACCTTTTACTGGCAGATGAGATCAACCGTACTTCCAGTAAGACCCAGTCTGCCCTTCTGGAAGTAATGGAAGAGGGAAGAGTGACGGTAGACGGGGAAACCCATTGTGTGCCATCCCCGTTTGTAGTCATTGCCACAGAAAACCCGGTGGGCTCTTCCGGTACACAGCTCCTTCCGGAATCACAGCTTGACCGTTTTATGATCAGTGTCAGCATGGGATATCCGGATCACCAGAGCCTGGTGGAACTGTTACGGGACAGACAGAAGGAAAATCCCCTGGAAAATGCAAAGACCGTAGTTACCCGGGATGAGGTGCTGAAACTCCAGAAAGAGGTACAGGAGATCTATGTAGCAGACCAGGTGCTCGACTATGTGGCAGACCTTGCGGAAGCTACAAGGAAACATGTGCTGATCACGCTGGGATTAAGCCCGCGTGGAACCCTGGCACTGGTAAGGATGGCAAAAGCAGCTGCTTACATGAAAGAAAGGGATTATGTTATTCCAAAGGACGTACAGGATGTCTTTAAGGACGTTGCGGCACACAGGATGATCCTGGATTCCAAGGCGAGGTATCAGGAAAAATCTGCCCGTGAGATCCTTTCTGAGATCCTGGCAGACGTGGCGGAACCGAAGGTGGAAGGATGATAAAGGACAGGATCCTGTGGCTCTTGTGGCTGGTCTGCATGGCAGGAGCAGCAGTAATTACAGGCACATGGCTCTTTGCAGCGGTTCTCTTACTCTCAGCCCTTCTTCTGATCTTTTCCGCAGGGAGTGTGGTTTTGTCCGGAAAAAAAGCCGTTATCAAACTGCATCTCCCAAAGGCATCAGAGAGAATGGAGTGTTTCCATGGAAAAATGTATTTGGAAAATCAGTCTGCATGGCCGGTATTTGGCGGGGCAGGAGTGCTCCGGTGGGAAAATCTTTTTACCGGGGAAAAAGGGGTGATCCCGATTTCCTTTTCCCTGGGAGGAAAGGAAAAGCAGGTCATTGAATTTGAGGCTGGAAGCAATTGGTGCGGCTGTATCAGATTTTGTTTTTCTGACTGGAAATGCCAGGATTTTTTTCGTGTCTTTTCTTTAAAAAGGAAAGCTGATACATGCGCTTATACCGTTGTAATGCCGGAAAGACAAAAAGGTGAGCTTTCCCTTTTTACAAGGGAAGGATTCGACATGGAAAGTTTCCGCTATTCCGGAAGCCGCCCGGGGGATGATCCGGGAGAAACTTATGACATCCGGGAATATCGTTCCGGTGACAGTATCCGGCAGATCCACTGGAAGTTGTCCGGAAAGCTGGATGACATTATGATCCGGGAAAAAAGCTTCCCGGTGGATGATACGGTACTGATCCTGGCAGAAGCATTTCAGGCAGACCGGGATCCGCAGCGTGCGGAAACGGTGGCAGAAGTCTTTTCCGCAGTCCTTCAGAGCTTTATGGAAAAGAAGATCTCCTGCCAGGCCGGAGTCTATGACCACAGCACTGGGAAGTTCCGGCTGGAGAAGATCCGTACAGAAGAGAACCGCGAAAACATCCTGTACCGCTTCCTGCGTTATGGAAGTGATGCAAAAACGCCGGTCACAGTACGGGAATATCTGAAAGACCCGGGAATACAGAATTTTGCAAACTATGTATATATAACCGGCGACCCGCAGGACAAAGAAGCAGAACTCCTGGCAGCAAAGGGAGAAGTGACTATCGTAGGATGCGGCACAGGCGGCAGAGACAGTGGAGGAGAACAGGTATTATGGAAATACGGATCACAGAATCCAAAAGACAGTCAAAAACAGCATATGGAAAACAACTGTCCGGTATCCTGCTGGAAACTGCACTGATCTGGCTTAGTGCAGGCGGAGGGCTCCTGCTTTTTATGAGTGTCCTTACTGAGCAGGAACGCACGGCACCGATTTTGGGAAGCGTGCTTCTTATGGCAGTGTTCTGTACTGCAACAGAAAGAATGGGAAAATATGGGCTTTATGGACGACTGGGACTGGGAATGGTTTCCATCGCAGGGATCTTCCTGTTCCATGAACAGCTCTTAGACGGCATGGCATTATACTGGAATGATATGGCAGACATCCTGGGAAGCCGGGCAGGAATTTACCTCAAAAGGTTTGAGACTGCCGGGATACAGGGAGGGGATGCCGCCCGCATGGTATTCCTTATTTATCTTGGAATGGCAGCGGCAGTCTGCGGATTCCTTATCCTGAAATTGAAGTTTTATCTACTGGTGCTTGCCTGGGCTCTGGTACTTCCTGTCCTTTCGGGAATCCTTGGTATGGAACCGGATGCAGGCACAGGAGTTATTTTTTACATGGGGATCCTTTTGGAACTGAATCTTATCCTTTCCCGTTCTGGAAGGAAACGCCACCGGGCAGAGAGCAGCCGGGCATTTTTGACAGGAAGCATCCTGGCATGTGCGGTAATGCTGGCAGCCGGGATCCTTCTGGAACAGTTTATGCCGTCCGAAGACTATGGTTCCTCGACACTTGTCACAGAAGCTAAAAAAGAGGCCCTGGACGGGATCAGCAGCCTGCGGTACAGAAAAGGAAAGATCAATACCCTTCCGGATGGAAAGCTGAAAGAATGCGGTGCCTGGAGTGCCTCAGACGATACGGCACTTTCCGTTACCATGGAAAATCCGGATTCTCTCTACCTGAGAGGATTTGTGGGAAGCGTGTATGACGGTTCTTCCTGGGAAAGCCTGGATACGGAGGATGCCTATAAACAGAGGACGCTCTTTTACTGGCTCCATCAGGATGGATTTTATGGGGAGACCCAGCTAAGCCGTGCAAGGGCACTTGCAGATGATGATACCCTTTCTGACAAAGTATCCGAAGTGGATATAAAAAATGAAAAGGCAGACAGCCGTTATCTCTATACCCCTTATGAGATCACAGAACTGCCTGCAGGATACAGGAAAGAGACACCGTTTGCTGACAGTATGTTAAAAGCAAAAGGACTCTTTGGAGCAAGAAACTATCACTATCAGGCAAATGGAAACCTGGTAAAAGATTTTACGGTGCTGGGGGCAAGGGTCTATCAGGCACTTGCCAGGGATGAAGGGGATTCCTACCGCGATGATGAGAGTTATTACAACGCATTTGTGTACAGCCAGGATACGAAGCTGTCCGGTGCACTGGAAACCCTGTTCCGCAAAGAACTGGGGGACGGTGGAAACCGGGAACAGGGGCATACCGATTACTATACAGCGATCAGCAGGATCCGTTCCTATCTGGAAAAGAACCTGACTTACAGCACGGCAGCCGATCCGTATACCGGACAGGGGGATTTTGCAGAGGACTTCCTGACAAACACCAGGATCGGCCACAGTGTCCATTATGCCACGGCAGCGGCACTGATGTTCCGTTATTACGGGATCCCGTCCCGTTATGTAGAAGGCTATCTGATCACACCGGAAGATATCAAAGATAAAAACCCGGGGGATACGATAGAAGTCCCGGGAAAGAATGGACATGCCTGGACCGAGATCTATATGGACGGCCTTGGATGGGTACCGGTAGAAATGACACCGGAATACTATAATGTCATGGAGGAAGCAGACCTCACGGCAGGCCTGGAGGCAAAAGGAGCCAAAGCAGCCGCCATCCCGGAAGCACAGGACGAACCGCCTGCACAGGAGAACATCCAGACACACTGGAGCTTAAAACTGGCACTGTTCGGAATCGAAAAGCTTCTGATCCTCCTGCTTGCGGTATTTGACCTCTTCTGCCTGATATTTATCTTTACGGTCTGTGTGCTCCGCATTCACGCAAACAGAAGACGGAGAAAACTGTTTGAAAGTGAAGATGACCGCCAGGCGGTTCGCGCCATGGCCGGATATGCGCGGCTTCTTTATTATCATGGCCCTGAGCTTTATTCGGAAGATGCCATGAAGTGTTACCGAAAAACAAGCGTTATCGGGGAAAAGGCTGCGTTCAGTCCCCATGCTGTATCAAAAGAAGAACGAAAGGATACCGCTCTGTGCGTGCAGAAGATGAAAAAAGAACTGAAAAAAGCCAGAAGCTGGTATGGAAACTGGATCATGAAATATATAGAAAGGCTGTATTAAGGAGGAAATGACCATGAAAAAGAGAAAAAAGAATAACCGGCTTTCCTTTCTGACAGCTATTGTCTGTCTCCTGCTTTTTGCTGGAGTATTATTTCTGGGAATGAAAAACTATGAACCGGAGAAAAGTGAAAATCCGGTACAGGGGGTGAACAGTGAAAGCTCCTTAAAGGGCTATCTTGGAAAGGGATATGCTTATGCCGGAAGCCAGGAAGATGCTTCCACGGGTGAAGAATCTTCTTTTGAAGAACAGGCACAGATCCTGGAAGATGAACCGGAGGAAGAACCGGAAAAGAAAAAGGAAGAGGCGCAGGCGACTGTCACCCCGGAGCCGACATCAGAGCCGGAAGCTTCCCAGACACCGGAACCGGACAGCCAGAAGGAAGATACCCAAAAAGGGGATACCGATCCGGAAGACGGCTCTACAGGAGAGGATAATGACAGCTCCAAAGACAATACCATCCATTATGACAAAAATGGTGACCAGGATGATGACAGCCGGAAAGAAACACCGGACCAGGACGATGACCGGAACCAGGATGGGGCGCAGGTACCGCTCAGTGCAACGCCGACGCCATCTCCGGAGCCGGAACCGACACAGGAACCGGAGGAAGACCATTATCCAACGATCGCCACAGACCTGACTGACGGAGAAACGGTAAATGCCGCGTACCGTACATTTTATGTACAGGCGGTAGACTGGTACGGGAACAGCTTATCCTCTACGGCACTGGAAGTATATGGAAACGGTGAAAGACTTTCTTCAAAAGGGGAGCCTTCGCCGGGAATCCTGGCTTACCGTCTGGATCTGAATGAGGGCAGCAACACTGTGGATATCAAGGCAACGGATGATGAGGGATGGAGTACCACGCTTCCAACGTTTACCATCTATAAAGGGAATGAGAGCCAGGAAGAACCTGCCGGCTCCATCACGGTCAGCATTGAGGCGGGGACTGTCGGACTTGGGACAATCCTGCCGGCGACATCCATCGACTTTTATCAGGGCGAACAGCTTTCCTCCGTGGTCTTAAGGCTTCTGCAGAACAGCGGGTTTGACTGGAGGAATGATGGAAGTGCAACAGGAGGTTTTTACCTGAAAGCTATCGGACGCGGCGGCATCACTTCCGGAGCTTCGATCCCGGATGACCTGATGGCGCATCTGACAGAAGTAAACTGCCAGCTGTCCGGGCATGATGCCAACTGGCTGGGAGAATTTGATTTTACCATGAATTCCGGCTGGATGTATTTTGTAAACGGTGAATATATGAATATTGGAATGTCGGGCTATTTCCCGGCAGACGGTGACGAAGTAAGACTTCGCTTTACCCTGTATTCCGGAGCAGATCTGGGTGTCGGGGATAACGGCGAAGTATGGGGGGACTGGTAATGAAAAAAAACAATTTAAAGAGACCGATCATTAACAAATTTATTATCGGGACCCTTTCTGCAGGACTTCTGGCAGGAGGGGCTGCACCAGAAACAGATGCGATCTTTGTCAGGGAAGTTTATGCAGCAGACAGCACAGAGAGTTCGGAAGGGGAAACGCCGGCAGAACCATCGGTACCCGCAGAACCTACCGTCGTTCCGGAGCCGACTGCAGAACCGGAGCCGACCCAGATACCGGAACCAACCGCTGTGCCGGAACCGACTGCTGCACCAGAGCCAACTGCCACTCCGGAACCAACCGCTGCGCCGGAACCGACGGCAGCTCCAGAGCCTTCCGTTACGCCGGAGCCTTCTGTTACACCGGAACCGACCATCACTCCGGAAGTTAAAAGCAGCAATGCGGATCTGAAAGAATTATATATATCCAGCTCCGATACCTGGGGAAAAGGGATCTTAAAACTAGATCCCGCATTAAACAAGGACCGTGACAGATACAAGGCGGTTTATGACGGGGAACGCCAGAGCCTGAACATCTGGCTGACAGCGGAAGAAGAACATGCCACGGTCAAGATCTATGCGCTGAGCGGAGTAAAGCATTCTACCGTGGAAAAAGATGAGACCATCAAAAAAAGCAACGATGGAAAGGGGCATGTTTACTGGAAGATCCATTTCGGAGACCAGGAAAAGGAAGCTATGGTCCGGGTGCAGGTAACCGCACAGGACGGCACCCGGAGGGATTATTACCTGACACTTGGGATTACGGACCAGACACCGCCGGAACTGAAAAAAATCAGTGCCAGCAGGATATCCGTGGACCAGGCCTCAGTAGTATATAAGACCAGTGAAAGGGGACAATGCTATTACCGTGTCATAGAGGCCGGCGCGAAAGTACAGACCCCGGATCCCTCAAAAGAGGGACGAGAAGTGCTGAAAGGAAGCGATACCCTGACCATTACAGGCCTGTCAGAAGGTGAAAAAGATGTGGTGATCGTGGTAAAAGACCTTGCAGGCAATGTTAGCAGTCCGCTGGTGATCCGGATCCCTGATGTCAGAAAGAAGAATAACGGGACAGCGGGAAATGGGGGCAATGGAAATTCCGGTTCGATCGCCCAAAGACCCGGATATGGTGGAAATAAAAGTGAAGCCGGAGTCCCGGGCAAAGGCAATAATGGGGAAGGAGCCCTTACAAATCTGAAAACGGTTGGCGGAAAAGGTACGGCATCCGGAAAGAACGGATTGGATAGCACAGACGAAAACAAGGAAAAGAAACTGACGGCTTATGCAGGTACGAAGAAAAAAGGCTCCGGTTCCGGTACATCAGGTGAAAAGAAAAGCAGCAAAAAAGCGGATGCCGTAAAAGACAAAACAAAAGAGAAAACAGAAGAGTCATCCACAGAAGAACTGACTGAAAGCAAAGAAAAAGAGACTACATCCGGGACAGCATCCGCTTCCTCCAAAAACGAAGGAAAAAGTATCCCGGAACTGGTAGGAAGTAAAGTAACAGACACCTGGACGCACATGAAACTCTTTACCAGGATTCTATCCTTATTTGCACTGGCAGGAGTTTTGTACCTGCTCTTATGGACAGGAGCGAGACGCAGTTTCAGAAAAATAAAAAGCAGGAATCCACTGCTTCAGCAGTAAAAAATCCAAAAGGGAGGTAAACATCAGATGAAAGGAAGACTAGGAAAATGGCTGGCAGTCCTTCTGTCGGTGAGCATGCTGGCAGGGACAGCTCCGGTCTATGGAGCCGACATATCCATGGAAAGTGATTTTTCTTCCGGGGCAGCAGAGACGGAAGCACAGCCGGATGTCCAGGAAGGGACAGAGATCACAGAAGAGCCGGGAGACAGTGACGTGGAGATCACCGAAGAACCGGAAACAGAGAAACCAAAAGATGCGGAATCCTCAGAGGGGGAATTTAACGGCGAGGATCAGGAGGAACTGGTCATGGACGGCTCTGACGATGAAGATTCTGCAGAACTTAACTTTGAGGATGCTCCATCTGCCGGGGAGAACAGTACGAAAGAATATCTCAAGGATCTCAGTGTGTATTCCGGCTATGGCGTTAAGGATCCTCTGGAGATCAGCCGCAGGGAAGATTTGGATGAAACTTATGGCGGGAAAACCTATACCGTTGAGATCGGATCCAGTTATAATTCTACCGGATTTTATGTAACGGCAGATCTGGGGGCCGATGCGCCGGAAGGATCAACGATCCGGTTATCTGCCTGCGATCTTGATGGAAAGACGGTTGAGAGTGAGATCATTGCAACCGGATATACCGATGGAAAACGTTATAATTTTTCAAATGTTTTTACAAAAGATAATGGAAAAAGGGCTGTTTACACAGTAACAGCCGGTACAGCCACAGACAGCCAGACTTACAAGATCGTAGTGCTCCGGAGGCTGGATCTTTCCATGATCGGCTGTTACCTTCCCTCGGACACGGACATGGCCAAAAACCTGATCTCAGAATTTGACAGTGCCGGTATCACCAGGGATTATGATGTGACAGTGGGTGAGAATACAGAATCTGTAAAAGTTTCTGCAAAAGCCTTTAATGACAAGTGGTATGGCCTTACCATAAACGGACAGGCAGTATCCGGCAGCAATGCCATTGAGATTCCTCTTGACGGTTCTGAGACCAGGATCACTTTCCAGATGAAAGAAGACGGGACTTATCAGGATCCGGCTTATCAGGATATCACTTATACTTCCACAGGAACCTATACGATCACCGTACATAAAAAAGCAAAGTCCTCGATCACTTTTGTAACAGATCCAGCGGATGCAGTGGTCAGTGTATATGATTCTAAAGGGGAGCGTGTGGAACCTTCCAAAGATGCTTCTGTGTATGATTCTCTTTATTACGGGGATGAGTATACCTGGAATGTGTCACGACATGGATATATCTCCAGAAGAGAGAAGTTTACGGTAGGTGAGGAAACAGAGATCCAGGTAAAACTGGAACAGCAGACGGCAACGCAGCCAGAGATCACGGATAATGACTGGAGCAGTTACCGGAACAGTGAAACAAACAACGGGATCACCAATACCTCCACGCCGACCAGCAAGGATACAACGGTGCAGAAATGGTCCCTGCATTTGGATGCAAAGGGATGGGATGCAGCACTTACCCCTCCACTGATCCTGGGCGGCTATCTTTACGTGGCATCCGGACAGTTCATCTATAAAATAGATAAAAATACCGGGGATATCGTGCAGACCAGTGAACAGATGCACGGAAATATGCAGTATGCCATGATCCCGCTTGCTTATGCGGAAGGAATGCTTTTTGCACAGATCGGCGGCGGACAGATCCAGGCACTGAGTGCCACTTCTTTAAAATCCCTCTGGATCAGTGAGAGCCTGGGAGGCCAGACACTTTCCCCGATCACCTATAAGGATGGATATATTTATACCGGAACCTGGACTTCGGATACAACCCCTGGTTCTTACTTCTGCCTTTCTGTTACAGATGAAGACCCGTCAAAAGGTGATGAGATAAAATACTGTACCTGGAAATATAACCATAAGGGCGGTTTTTACTGGACAGGTGCTTATGCGTCCGAAAATAATCTGGTGTTTGGTTCTGATGACGGGGCCGGTGATGCCTATACTTCTATCCTGTATTCAGTTAATACGCACACCGGACAGCTGATCGACAAGCGCACGGACATGATCGGCGATATCCGATCCACCATTGTTTATAACAACGGATATGTTTATTTTACGACCAAAGGCGGCTATCTCTACCGGGTTGCCATGAATGCAGATGGTACTTTCGGTGCAGTGGCAGGCTATAACCTGGGCGGTGCGGCAACATCCACACCGGTCGTCTATAAAGGAAGAATCTATGTAGGTGTCTGCGGAAACGGCGGACAGTACAATGCGGATGGGGGACACCATTTTGATGTCCTGACAGAATCTGCTTCCGGTCTTTCCCTTGAATATAAAGTTTCTATCCCGGGATATCCGCAGGCAGCACCGCTTCTTTCGACCGCTTATGAAAACCAGGACTTTAATGGAGATGGCAAAGCGGATGGACGTGTTTATCTGTATTTTACCTACAATGCAAAACCTGGCGGTATCTATATGCTGACAGATGAGCCGGGCCAGACTTCCGGAAAACCGAAAGAACTCTTCCGTCCGGTACTCGCACAGCAGGAGTATTGCATCAGTCCGATCTGCGTAGACAGGGATGGGACACTTTATTATAAGAATGACTCCTGTTATCTGATGGCACTGGAAACAAATGGAGCTTACCTTGACAGTGTATCAGCAGAAGCAGATACTGGCCGGGTCAGCTGGGAAAAAGCATTCCAGCGTTCGGAAAAAGAGCATACCTTAAGGGTTGCTGAAAATGCTACAAAAGTGACCCTGACATTTAAAGCACCTGCCGGCTGTACCCTGACTGTCAACGGAAAAGCTTCCAATGGAACTTATGTGGCAGATGTAAGATCCGGACAGGCAGATGTTACGGTTAAAACAACACTGAACGGAAAGAGCAGGGATTATACCTTCCACCTTACCAGCGGGCTTGGAAATTCCTCCCTGGCAAACCTGGTGGTAAGTACCAGCAATACTTTTACAGATACTTCAAAATATCTTACATTATCACCGGTATTTGACAGCACCAAAACCAGCTATACCGTTTCGTATCTTGCAGACAAAGGGGAAAATAAGGAAAAGTTCCTCCGCCTTTATGTGGAACCTTCAGATGGGGATGCCACGGTAACGGTACAGAAAGTAAAAGGTGTTGAGAAAGTATCCATGCCGGTTGTGGCAAACGGAAAAACGAAACGTGTAAATGTATACTGGGAAACAGATGCAAGCGAAGCACAGGTGAAGATCACGGTAACAGCTGCTGGAAGCGGAAAAACAGACTATCTTCTTACCATACAGCGGAAAGAAAACGTTCCGACACCAACACCTACAGAAGTACCGGAGGTGTTCGGACCATGGAAAACGATCTCTGCAGCCACGGTATTTTCACCGGCTGTACAGATGCGTACCAGCAACAAGGGCCGCAAGGAAAAGAGGACCGTCGGCAAAAAACTGACACCCACGATCAAGGTAACGGCTACCCGCATTAAGCTGAAAGTAAAACAGTCTACTTCCAAAATAAAGGTTTCTGGACTTGCAAAGGGTGATTCCGTTAAAAGCTGGACTTCCAGCAATAAGAAAATCGTTTCTGTAAACAGCAAGGGAACGATGAAAGGCTTGAAAGCCGGAAAAGCCAAAGTGACCATTACACTGGCCAGCGGCAAGAAACAGGTCATTTCCATTACTGTGCAGAAAACAACGGTAAGAACAACAAAGATCACCGGACTGAAATCAAG
>JABLTR010034043.1_pt1 | contig 33682 bp, 30 predicted proteins | sample 7160071 | NCBI WGS metagenome assembly JABLTR01 (sample SAMN14651230, study PRJNA627086) | human gut metagenome | isolation source: feces | host: Homo sapiens | reverse complement strand
TTGTCAGCATCTGGTGCAGCACCAATTCCGACAGAGTCCATTACAACAAGATGAATACGACCAAATTTTTTAGGCATTATATCTCTCCATTTCTGATGCTATATCAATAGCAAAACTAACTAATTCTATTATACATAAACTATCCAAAAAAGGGCAGTCAAAGCTGTTAAGAAAAAGACATTCTTTTTGCCAAAAATTGCTTTTTTTAATAAATAGATGTCATAAAAAAATCATTGGATGCTTGACCAATGATTTTTATCTTTTTATTTTAAACTTTCTTGAAATTGTTCTTTAGCCAAATCGAGATTTGCTTGTGAAATCGCAGTGACTTCTGACTGACCTGCTACTTTGCTACTGTGGATATTAATTTTTTTAATACTTATTGCTCCATGGTAATTTAAGGCTAAAGCCTTAACATTTCCAAAATTAAAAGTAGTTTTAAAAACCTTAGGAAAGACTGTCAAAATTTGACCATAATGTCTAATTAAAAGCAGCGGACTTTTGAGTTTGCCGATAACTGCCATTACAACTTCTTGCTGACGTGCAAAAGCTTTTTTTGTATCTCCGGTATTTAAACGAGTGAAATAAGCTGCCACTTCCTTGGTGTTGTTTAAGGCAACAGTTCCTTGAGGAAACTTGAAACCTTGGGCAGTAAATTCATTAGCATTCTGAATAGATACACCACCAATGGCCTGAACTAATTCTCCCATTTGGTCTAAATCAATTCTTATAAATTTATTGGTCTTAACCTGAAGAAGATTCTCCATCTCTTTAATAACCGCTGCTTCTCCCCCAGAATTATAGAGAGTCAGTAAACTTTGATTGTCTGGCAGCAGAGCACTTGTCGAAAGATTGATAACCGTCGTTTGCTGCAAACGAGGATTCATCGCTGCCATATCTGCCGAAACTAAGACGTCTTTCCCATCAATTTTACTTATTCCAAGAATGGCCGTCGTAAACGCCTCCTTCTTTTTTAAGGAAACAGAAGTCATTTGCGTTGGCGGATTCACATAAGCCTTCGTTACAGCTGTTTTCACATCAAAATAAACTTTTCCACCAACAGCGCCTATAAGAAGGACCAAAAACAAAAGCACAGCCAAAATTATTTTTAAAGTAGGTCTTTTCTTTTTTTAGCTCCACGTTTTAAGTGACTGTCATTTTCTGCAATTCTGGATTTACTCATTTTATTCTCCTTAACCCGCCATTATTGATTCAATCAAATCTAAGACTCGATCCGTTGATTTTCCATCTCTAAATTTATACATTTTGTCAGTAAATCGTTGCCGTTTCAAATTATCATTCTCTGTTTCACCATTAACAGCCGTGATTGCTTTAATTAACTCATCTTCATTTTTAGTAACTTGACCTGGAAATTCATTTTCATAATCAATCGTAAATCCCGGCTTATGCGAATAGGTCATTAAATCAGGACTATAAGCAATAATTGGTTTATTAAAGACCATCCAATCAATTGCAATCGCCGAATAATCTGTCACTAAAATATCTGTCACACAAAAAAGTGAAGAAATCAATTCATCTTGAATATACAAAACATGTTCATTTTTTTCATAATTTGAATGCTGAATAAGCGGGTGGCTTTTGTAAATAATAAGATAATCATTTCCAACTGCCTGATGAACCTTCTCTAAATCAATTAGTGCTTCTTTAAAATGCGTACTAATTCGTCCTCTAAATGTTGGCGCATAAGTAATAATTTTCTTTCCCTTTAAAAGAGGATATTTTTCTAGTAATCTCTGAGAAGTCTGGTCAACAAATTTTTGATCAAAAATCTTATCATTATTTGGAATTCCAGTCACAAAGACTTGAGCCTCTGTCACATTAAATGCACGCGCAAAAATTGGTTTTAAAAAATCAGAGTTAGCGATTGTATAATCATAATGATTAACGATATAATCTCGTTCCACATCATTTCCAAATTTTTTCAATGCGCCTGTCGCATGCCATAACTGCAAGACTTTAACATTCTTACGGTGTGGAAACTTGGAAACAACAAAATTATTATAATCAATAATGACTAAACGTGAACTCTCAATTAAAAACAACTGACGAATACAAGCATAGCCATATTTTATGTTTCCCCAAAGAGAAGATTCAAATTTGAACAAAACCGTCCGCAGTTCATATTTATCTTTTTGCTTCAAACGGTCATAAATTAACTTAAAATCTTTTGACAAATTATCATGCTCCAAAGAAATAAAAGTAATCCGATTCTTCTTCACCCTCATAATGAAGGCAAAAGGATAAAAAATTCCAAGAATTATTGTCAAAATAATTGATTTAGTTTTCATTAAAAATCCTCTTAACAACTTTAGAACAAGCTTTCCCATCATTCCATAAGTTAAATTTTTGATTAAAATCCTTCAATCGTTCAAAATCAAAATTTCCGTCATTAATTTTCATTAATAATTCTTCTTCTGTTTTGATGATGTCATTAGGTAAATCCTCAGGGACATTCAAATAAAAGCCCCTTAAGTCCTGCTCATATTGTTCAAAATCATACATATAAAAGTATATTGGCCGCTTTAACACCGCATAATCAAAAAATACACTTGAATAATCAGTAATTAAAATATCACTCAGTAAATAAGCATCATTAATATCTGAACTTGCTGACATGACAAAGACAAAATCACGCAATTCTTCTGGTACCTGATAAGCATTCGCTATCAAATAATGAGGTTTGAATAAAATGATAGTTTTATCATCCAATCGCTCCTTCCATTTATAAAAATCAACAACCAAATCAAACTTATAACCCTTAATATCAAAAGAATTATCTCGCCAAGTTGGAGCATACAAAATAATTTTTTTGTCAGTTGGCAGACCATAACGAGTTTTTAAGTCCACTAGCTTATCTGCTGGGCTATTTACCAAATAGTCCACTCGAGGATAGCCAACCTCTAACAGTTTTTCTTTCTCTATTTCAAAAGCACTGACAAAAACTTGACTAGAAAAAGTATTCGGTGAAATCAAATAATCCCACTGACAGCTATCTTGGTCATAACTTTTGAGCATCTGCTCATAAGATAAACGACTCCGATAATAAGTATTTCCATTATCAAAAAGATCATGACCTAAACGTTTCAAAGGCGTTCCATGCCAAGTTTGTAAGTAAAGCTGACCTTTCTTTTTTTGATAATAAGTTGGCATCTTCGCGTTAAAAACCCAGTACTTCGCTTTGGTCAGTAAATAATAGTAGGTCAAAGAATTTAATTTAACAACTCTCGCCCCCAAAATCGACTCTTGCTTTTTAAAAGCCCAAACAGAACGATAATCAGCAAATTCTTCACTCTCTCTCATGTATTCAAAAAGATAACGTGGATTATCTGAATAAGATTTACCATTAAAAGAAACAAAAAGAATCTATTGGTCATCTATTCTTACAAATTTTCCTAAAATCCTAAGAAAAAGAGAAAGAATCGTTCTTAAGACCATTAACCTTGTTTTAACTAATAAACTTAACATTTTTTCTCCTTTCCATACGACTTTAAAATATCTGTTTGCGAACAATGTTAATCAGTTTTTTCATTGGTACATTCGTCAGAAATGATTCCGATATTGCATCAATAATTTCTTGAGACTTTGCGAGACTTTTTTCCTTACGTAATCCTTTGAGAAGTTGATTGATATCTCCATCTACTGGTTTTCCCACTATTTTCAATGATTGCTCGAAAGCTTTTTGAGAAATAAAGATTAAGTTTGCTTCATTAGGCAAAAACTCTACTTTGATAAATTTCTTCTTTTGTAACAGAGAAATCTCCTCACCAATTTTCACATAAAGTTCTTCAGTCTGTAATGAGTTAGGATAAGTAGAATGCTGCTTTTTCGTCAAACTTTCAATTTGCAACACAAGTTTGATTAGTTTTGCTGGATTTCCTAAAAATGATAATTTAGAAAAAATAAGCTTTAGATCATTCATAAAATCTTCTTCTCTTTTTCTTTTGCTTTGTCTTCATCATTATTTGAATAAAGTTTCCCAATTTCTTTTTTTATATTTGATGAAGAAACTTTGCCACGCGGAAAATACATAATTTTTAGATTAGGAAACTCTTCTTTAAGAAAATCAAATTTCCCTTTCCAATCATCTCCCATCGCAAAAATATCTACATCAAACATATCAATATAAAGACTCTTATCATTCCAAGATTGCTCTGGAACAACTAAATCGACATAACGAATGGATTCCAAAACATACTTTCTCGTATCATAATCTTGAAAGCACTTCTTACCCTTTTCATCATTAAATTCATCCGTCGAAAGCATTACAATCAACTTACTGCCCAAATTTTTAGCATTTCGCAACATATTCACATGACTCTCGTGTAAAATATCAAAAGTCCCTGCAACTAAGACTGTTTTTTCTTTATCCATATTTAGCTCTCTTTTATTTAATCTTTATCTATGATAATTATTGAAAACAGTTAATCCTTCAATGATAGTGATAAATTCCGATAACGGAAATGTCCTGCTCCAACCATATGAGGTCCTAATTCCAAATATTTTCCCTTGCATTTTAGCTCAATATTAATATGCTTCCATTTACCAGAACTCAGATTTTCAAGTTTGGAAGAATAAATTTTGGTCTCTTTAATTTCCCTAGTCACTTTGTCATCATAAGTCCAAATATAGAAAAATGCATCGTTTAGGTGAAGGGCAAAGAGATTTTCAACCCAAACTTCCATTGATAGCTCAAATTTATGTACTGAATTCCCATCATTTGAAATCTGAATCGGTGCACTATGCAAAATAGTAAAGCCCTCCATAGTTTGCCGATTAATCTCTAAAATTCCATTCTTGACAAAGTATTCTCCAGAATCATCTTGCCAATATTTTTTTCCTTCACTGAAATCAGCATTATTGATTAAATTATAAGTAAGAGATGTTTCTGAAATTTTCTTTGTTTTTTCAATTTTATTTTTTGCTTGAGAAAAAAGTTCCAATTGGTTAATCTTAAAATTTCCAAAGATATGCTGATAAAGTTCTAAAAGGCTATCATTAATGACTGGAATACCTTTTTTTTGAGCATATTCATTAAATCTTAGCCAAACTTGACTGACATTATTTTTTCTTTTTGTTTCTTCTATAAAATTAATTGTGTTAACTAAAACGAGTGTTTCTGGTAAAAAGCGTTGAATAAATTCAACGAAGCTATCGAACGCTTGGCACCAAATAGATGAATAGTCTAAAAATTCTTGAACTGATCGGTTTGAACTCATTTGCCTTTTAATTTTGACATCAGATAAAAGGTAAGCTCCTGTTACATCTTTAAAACTATTTGTTAAAAAGCTTCCTTCTTGAGTTTCAATCACACCGTTAAAAACGTCACCATAGAAATCTAATATTAAAATATCCGGTTGCACTGCAATTAAAGCACTCAAAGTATCTTTGTCTAACTCATCTAACATTTGTTGAACATTATCAACTTTTAATTTTGTATCTAACTTTTTATAATCATACTCAATTGCCTTTGACATTAAGGAAATAAAAGATAAATTTTTTCGATAAAGTACAATTTCAAATTCCTCTTCACTTTTTTGTTTATTCTTATCGAACAGCTCTCGCGATAAATATGAACCAATAATAGCAACCCGATTTTTCATCATTAATTTCCTCCTTTTTCCATATCACTCATCATCTCTTTACATATCCATAACTATTCAATACGAGAACATTAAGGTCTCTCAGTGCTTATTAACTCTTTATTTCGTTACCTCGGGGACATGTCCTTCTTCCCACAAAAATGATAATTCATAGAGTTGACGACTGCTTTCTGCCGTATTAACGCCCTTAATCCAACCATGCAAAAGCAACGTTTCCTTAGAACCCTTTCCTTGTACAAGCTCAGCACCCCCAGGTCCAACAATTTGATTTTTCAACGATGCCGTTGTGAGCAAAGCCCCCTGATATTGATAAGGTCCTGACAACTTTTTACTTATTGCATATCCTGTAAAATAATCAGAAGTGACATACGAATTCCCTGAAAATAGCAAAACATAAGTTCCATCAGGTGCTTTGGTCAAATAAGGTCCTTCAATCGTTGATACAACTCCTGCTTTCCCATTATCATTCGGATTTGCAACCTCTGTATTTGTCAAAAGTCTTTCTGCTTTCCCTGTAACCTCCAAACCATTTTTACTTAGTTTTTGAAGCCACAAAGAACTCGTTTTACCTATTGCATTCCCATCATTTTTATAAAGGAGATAGTTCTGCCCATCCTTATCTTGAAAAGTATCTGGATCAATCAGACCACCCGCAGAATTATCTGTGGCCACGCGCTTTTCTTCCGCTTTAAAAGGTCCTTGCGCCTTATTTGCCCAAGCCAGACCAATAGAGCGTTTTTTCGACTTTTTATCAATAGCCGAAAAGTAAAGTAAATAACGTTTTCCTACTTGACTGATGTGGGGTGCCCAAATACTCCCCTGTGCCCAGTCTGGCAAAGCTGGCAAAGCATCTCCAACAATTTGATAATTTTTCCCTGACTTTGACCTTGCCAATGGAATATTCAAACCCTCTGCCGATGTCGCATAAGCATAATAAGTGCCTTGTTCATAAATTCCTGTTGGGTCTGGGAAATTATCTGTCGCAAGATTAACTTGTTCTTTTTGTTCATGCGGAAAAAAGAAACCAATCAGAAACAGTAATCCCAGAAGCACAACAATACGTATGATAACTTTCAAAGCTCTCATTTTATTTGAAATCATAATCACTTAAACAAACTCAGATTAACTGCATTCCCCATCGCCTTATAGCCAGCATTATTGGGATGTAGGTGATCGCCACTGTCATAACTCGGATTAAGTTCTTCCAAATTACCTGAAGCCACTAATACTTTGGAAAAATCAACCGTCCCATCAAAAGCACCACTCGTCAAAATCCAATGATTTACTTTCTGCCGAACTTTTTCTTTTTTCACTGACCAAGTAGGATAACCTTTAAAAGGAGGAATTGTCCCAGCAATAACTCGAACACCCGATGTATGTGCCTGATTGATTATTTTCTTATAACCTTCAATAATCTTATTAGCAGAAGCCCCAGTATTGATATCATTGACACCCTCTAACAAAATAATATCTTTGAGCGCAGGCCGATTGAAAACATCTCTATCAAGACGCGATAAGGCAGATTGACCAAAATAAGTATTTTTTGCCACGTTCGTTGGTGAATCTTTTAAGACTTGATTTCCCGTAATTCCCTCATTAACAAGACTCCATTCATTGCCCTTTTGCGAATTCAGTCTATTCATTAGAGTATCCGTATATCTTCCCTCATTCGTCGAGTGAAAACCATCTGTCAGAGAATCTCCTAGTGCAACAATAGTCTTTGTCGTTCCCGTATCAGAAGCTTGCACATCAAGGCTGTCAATAAACCACCAACTTGGTGTTTCAAGCCAACCTTGTGTATTGCTGTCTGTCGCTTGATTTGTTCCTACAGTGATATAAGACGTTTCATTTGCCAACCAATGTCCTGTTTGCTCAATTGCCTTGGGTGTATAGAAAGTCACTGCTAGCCTTGTTCTGGCTGGCACAGTTAGCTTAATCGTATCACTGAGCAATTCTTTTCCTTGGGCAATTGTCGTTGCCGACTTTCCTTGAAAAGTAATTGGTACATTTTGCCCAATGATATTTCCCTTTGCGTCCGCAATCCCGATATAAGCATCTTCTATCTGCAAACCACCATTACCAAAAGTATTCGTAAAGTTAAGGCGAAAGGCCGTACCACTCACATCAGTCATCAATAGATTGCGGATTGTTCCTGTGTAGTTATGATTCCCCATATCAACAGGCGAAGCCGCCCAAGTAGAAACCCAAGAACTAGTCTTGTCATATTTTGCCGCATTGAGTGAAGTAACTTTGCCAGAAGGTGCTGCCGAACGAATTTTTTCATAACCTAGCAAACCAATGAGCGCCACGATGAGGATAAGAATCAAACTAAGCCCAATTTTTAAAATTCTTGGTTGTCGCTTTTTTCTTCTTCTTGCTTTATTACTCATTGAATTCTTTCTCCACAGTCTTTAATGCTGCACCAAACACTTGGTCCATATCATAATATTGATAATTCCCAAGCCGACCACCAAAGATAACATTTTTAAGCTCATTTGCTTCTTTGCGATATTTTTTGAAAAGCTCAGAGTTCTTTTCATCATTTACTGGATAGTAAGCTTCTTTACTTCTATCCCAATCTTGTGGAAATTCCTTACTGATGATTGATTTTCCAGTATCTGCATGCTTATCAAAATGTCGCCATTCCATGACGCGTGTATAAAGCGTTTCAGCGTCAGTGTAGTTAATGACTGCATTACCTTGAACGTTATCAGATTCATGCACTTCACTCTCGAAGCGGACAGAGCGATATTCCAATTCGCCATGTTTGTAGTCAAAGAAAGCGTCAATCATACCTGTATAGACAATCTTGGGGAATTCTGACAGGTAAGTTTCTTTATCCGTCAAAAAGTCGGTGTTGACTTTGACAGCTATCAAATCTGACGCAAGGAGCTTGTCAAAAATCGCGGTATAGCCGTCAGCTGGCACGCCCTGATAACGATGATTGAAATAGTTATTATCAAAAGTATAACGCACAGGCAGGCGACGAATGATAAAAGCAGGGAGTTCTGTTGCCTTACGTCCCCATTGTTTTTCTGTGTAGCCTTTGATGAGTTTGCTGTAAATGTCTGTCCCAATCAATGAAATCGCTTGTTCTTCTAAGTTTTTTGGTGCGCCTGAAATCCCTGCAGCAGCTTTTTGTTCGGCAATTTTTGCGGCAGCTTCTTCTGGCCTTTTCATTCCCCACATTTGATAAAAAGTGTTCATATTGAAAGGCAGATTATAGAGTTCTCCTTTGTAATTGGCAACAACTTGATTAATGAACCATTAAACTCCGTGAATTGATTGACATAGTCCCAGACTTCTTTGTTATCCGTGTGGAAGATATGTGCGCCGTAGTCATGGACATTAATGCCATTTTCCTTGTGGGTGTACATATCCCCACCAATGTGCGCGCGTTTTTCAATAATAAGCGAACGCTTCCCACGTTTGGCGGCTTCATAAGCGAAGATTGAGCCATAAGGACCACTCCCCACGATAAGATAATCATAATTTTTTGTGTTATATTTCATTATTTTTCCCTTTTCTAGCTATCTTCTGCTTCTTCTTACATTATCTGTCTTAGGTCGTCTTTTTCTCACGATAACAATAAGTAAAAGAATCACTAAGATAACAACAATAAGTGCAATAAGCAGTATCTCTTTACCTTTCCCCAAGCCCATCAAGTTCTTTTGCCCGCTAACATTTACTAAGAAGGTAACATATTCATTTTGACCTGGATTCCCAGTGATTACACCGTTAAGGCTACTATATCCTAAGGGAGTACCTTCTGAACTTTTCAGATCATCAGGAAGAGTAAAACCTGAGCCGTTAAAGCTCTTAGCGTCCGTCCAATATTTGGCAGAACCTGGAACATATGAAACTTTAATATTTTTACCCGTTAATCGCGTCGTACTCCAAAATTGCATGGCTTGATTATTTTGTGGCCCACAATTATCCGCAGAAATAATCCCCTTTATATCAATGTCATTTGAGCTTGTCGATGGAATCTCAATAGATGCCCTAACATTTTTGGCATTCAATTTTAAGTTTGCTCTAGCATCATTACTTACAAGCATTAATACCATATAGCTATGATCTGTTTTTACAGGTAGAACATTATGATAGTTTAGTTTTCCTGCGAATTTTCCATCGTTTTTTTGCCCTGTAACATCTTTCGTCCGAATGAATACCCACTCTGCACCACCTATTTTATTATTAGAAATTGAATTAAAAGTAATATAAGTAGGTGGTTTTTCCTCAGTAAAATTTGGACGCACAGGACCAAAATTCGTTGCAGCCATTACTTTGGGCGTACTGAAAAATCCTAACAAAACTACTGTGACCATTACTAATCTTTTTATAGATTTCATTTTCAATCCCTCATCTATTTCATTTTTTCTATTCTAAAATCAAATATTTTAAGAATCGTATTTTCAGGAAAATGACTGGCAGAAAGGGCTACTGTCGAAAGTCCTTCAACAGTTGGTACAAATGGAAAAACAATCTTTCTTCTGATGTTTTCCGTTACATGAAAGTTAGGAATTCTATTCATTTTTCCACTATCATTACTTAAAAATGTAGTAAATGCTGTGCTTTTATTGGAGATAAAATCTAAAACTAGATAATAATTCTCTCCTAATTTCAAATTTTCTTTCAAAGAAAATTTGAGATGTTCTACCTGATTTCCTACACCTTCACGCATAATTACCAAATAAGAGGATTCTTGACTTACTCGCCAAAGCACATGATTTTCATCTGTTTTCACCGCAAAAATTGACGCTGCTCTACTTTCATCTTGTTGGTAAGTGTCTTTATAATCCCAAATATAATCTTTACTCCAAGCCACATTGCGCTTTACAATTTGGGCAGGATTACCTGCAATCGCCACATTTTCTTCTTGAAATTGCTTAGCGACAATGGCACCTAATCCGATAATACTTCCTTGTTTAATCAAGCTTCCTTTTAAGATACGAACCGAATTCCCCATCCAAACGTTATCTTCAATACGAATTTCTTTGGATTTATTGAAAACTTGTAGGTTTTCTAAATCGTAAATCTGATGACCATCTGATGCACGGAAAAGAACATCGGCTGCTAGCATACAATTTTTACCAATCGTAATTTTAAGATTATCTTCATCACGCATGACAAAGGTCGCTCTCACAAATTGAGCCCCTTCATCAATAAATAAATTTCGCACAATACCTCCGGGACTGGCATCAATCCAAGTATTACGTATGCCGTAGAAACTTGTTTTTTTTATGATAATTTTTGACTCAGAAGCAAGCGAAAGTTTCGTATTTTCAAAAACAGAACCCTCGGAAATTTCTACAAGCGAGTCGTTTCCTAAAAATTCAACAGTTAGGCCATTAATCTTGGGATTTTCTATTTTTGTGCCATCTTCTTTTACAAGGTAATAACGGTTCATCGTTTATTCCAATCTAGTCCCTTCTATACAAATCTCTCGTATAAACTTTTGAGTCCACAGCTTTTAATTCCTCTGTCATCAGGTTTGCGATAATCACATCACTTTTTTCTTTAAAGTCAGCAAAATCTGCTAAGAGTTTTGCCCCTTCATAATCTTTCAAATCTAGTGTAGGTTCATAGATAAGAACCGTTATCCCCTTATCTTGCAAGAGTTTCATCACATCAATAATCGAACTCTGTCTGAAATTATCTGACCCAGCTTTCATGACCAACCGGTAAATTCCAACAGTTTTTGGAGATTTAGCCATAATCTGCTCAACAATGTGCTGTTTTCTGGTTTCGTTTGATTTGACAATAGCCGTCATCAACTCCTGAGGAACGCCCTCATAACTGGCCAAAAGCTGCTTTGAGTCTTTCGGCAAACAATAACCACCATAACCAAAACTTGGATTATTATAATGTGTCCCAATCCGTGAATCCAACCCAACACCGTTAATAATATGTTGACTATTTAATTGATTTTTTTCGGCATAAGTATCAAGTTCATTAAAGAAAGCCACGCGCATCGCAAGGTAGGTATTAGCAAAAAGTTTGATTGCTTCTGCCTCAGGGCTGCTTACAAATAAAGCAGGAATATCTTTATCAATCGCTCCCTCAATCAGGAGTCTAGCAAACTCATGGGCACGCGAACTCTTCTCGCCGACAATCACACGGCTTGGGTGGAGATTATCATACAAAGCTTTACCTTCTCTTAGAAATTCTGGACTAAAAATAAGGTTTTCTGTCTGATATTTCTTTTTGGTTGCCTCTGTATAGCCAACTGGAATCGTTGATTTAATAATCATGAGCGCACTAGGATTAATTTTTACCGTTTCTTCAATGACCGCATCAACAGCTGAGGTATCAAAGTAATGTTTATCTGGGTCATAATTTGTTGGAGCTGCAATAATCACGAAACTTGCATCTTTGATTGCTTGCCTGCTGTCAATTGTTGCTTTTAAATTTAGTGTATGGTTAGATAAAAAATCTTGAATAACTTCATCTTTGATTGGTGAGATTTTCTGATTGATTTTATTAACCTTGTCGGCAATAATATCCACGATTTGAACTTCATTGCCTTGAGCAAGGAGAGTTGCCATTGACATTCCTACATAACCAGCACCGACTACTGCTATTTTAGTCATCTTTTTTCCCTGACTTTCTTCTAATGTTTTTGATTATTAGCTTTATCTAAATTTTATCCTTGTACTTCTTTGATAAATTGAGCATCTTTAGGGAGGACTGAGAGTTCTTTTTCTACAAGTTCTTGTGCCAGATAGTTGACAGAATAATCTTGATTGAGTTCTCGTCCAACAATTGATTTTAATTTAAAGTGATAAGCTGCCCAAATTTCTGTGAAACGTGCCCCAATATAAACTTTATTTCCTTCCACTCTGTAATAAACGTTATCCATTAAGGCAGGGCGTCCTTTTTCCCATTCAGCTTGAAAGACATTTGCTTGAATCTCTTTTTCAGAATCCAAGAAAAATCCAAAATAAAGGGTATCATATATGGCAGGACGATTATTTGGGATATTTGCGATTTCTAAAGCAAAAACGACATTATTGAAGGCATAGTTAGGAAGTTCCACACAAAGTAATTCTTCACTTTGTTCTTTTGTTCCCTCATAGCGAAAAACTGTCCGTTGTCCATATAATGCAGGAGCATGATAATTTTGATGGATAGCTTCAATACGTTTCATTTCGGGTAAAACTTCTGGGAAAATCGTAGTGATATAGCCAGTATTAATTCCTAAAACGCTAAATTTATTTGGGAAAGAGCGCGATGTGGCGTTAGAAAAGATGTATTCAAATCCTGTGTATTTTCCAGTGTATTTAACATATACCGTAAAGACATTATCAATATAGGTATAGTAGATATTATCGGTCATGACCTTTTCGCCATTTGCCCACTCTGCTTGGAAGAGATTAGACTGTAACTCTCCTTCTTTGTCCGCATTAATAGCAAAAGATAAGTTCAGCGTGTCTTTTACGGCGGGAGCGTTATCAGCTAAAAAGAGTATTTCAACGACAGCAGTTACATTTTTTGTATCCTTTTTGGGAATAATCATGGCAAAAAGACCACCTGCCGTATTTTGGGCTTCTGATGCATTTTGTCCAAAGATAATTTTCCCATTTCTTTGTTGAACTTGTGCATTAGGAATATAGTTCAGACGATTGCGTTCTTTACCAATCCACTGATTCCCAATTTCTAGCATGAACTTGTCAAAATCATCGACATGATAATCCAAGACTTGTTCAAAACGATCGATTACTTCTTGATCAGAAGCCGAATTTTCTTCGTTTAGAATTTCTATAAATCCTAATTCTTCTAAACCACCCGAAACCAAAAGATTAAAATATTTTTGGAGGGCTTCTTGAGTTTTATAGCCCCGTTGCATCATCCATTCCATGTGAGGAAGCATTGATTTTAAGAAGAGGTGGGCAGAAGTATTCTCATCATCAAACTTACGAAGTTCTTTGACGATTTCAAGAATCATATCATAATCATTGCGGTAGTTTTCATCATGCTTGCTGAATGAGATATTATTACCATGACCGATGATATGAAGTTGAAGAATTTCATTGACCGTCGTAATACGTTGGGCATTTGCCATTGCCAAATAAGTAAAGTAGCCATCATTTGCAACTGGGAGAGATTGGAATGTGAGATTATTAGCCCGAACATAATCCGTTTTAAACATTTTGTCCCATGCCCAACCATTAAAAGCTTTGTAAGGGTTCCATTTAAGTTGTTTAAAGCTAAAAGGTCTATGATTTGGCATTTGGGCGACATTAAAGAAATTGTTATAAGGATTGGTTTGACCTGATAACAAATCTTTATAGGCTGTTTTAAACCAAATGACTTCGGCATCATCTTTTACACAAGCGTTATAAGCTTTAGCAATCATCGTAGGGTAAAAGATATCGTCGGCATCAAGGAAGATAATATACTGTCCGTGTGCTCTTTCTAAGCCGTAGTTACGTGCCGTTCCTGCATCAGAGGCTCCAATAGAATGCAATTGAATCCGCCAGTCACGCCCCTCATATTCTTTCAGAATTTCGAGTGTATTATCAGTTGAGCCATTTTCTACAAGGATAATTTCTAAACCATAAAGTGTTTGTGTGAGTAATGACTCAATCGTTTGGCGAATATAATTTGCCGAATTATGAACCGGAACCACAACACTAACTTTGTAATATTGCTTGAGATAGTCGGTATAAAAATATTGAATTGGGTCTTTAACAATCGCATTAATTTTAATTTTTTGTGATTGATTGACAAAATGAACAGCATTCAGACCATATTCTTCAATGTCTTTGCGAAAATCTTTGGCCACAAGTTGGAAAAAATCTTGTTTTCGTTCAAACTCAATACGTGTGAGTGCAAAATAATAATTGTCCAATTTCCAAGAGAAGAAATATTTTTTTAGACCTTCAAAAGTTCCAGATTTTATTAATTTTTCAACGATAAAGGCATGCTCAGCAAAGAAATTATTGAACATTTTATTACTATCACGCACAGTTGAATGCTCATTATCACGGCGATGATAGTTAAAATAATCTTCGACATAGTAGACGCTTTTAGCAAGGCTCATTGTTTGCCAATAGAAACCATTATCATTGTAGGCACTGACGTCTTCATTCCAGATGATTTTGTTATCTTGGAGCAGTTCGCGCCGATAGAGGGAGCACCAAGCATACATCTTAAAAGTGAAGACTTCTTTTTCTTCAAGCGGGTTAATCACACGGTTGTAATAGCCCTTACGTGCAATCTCTTCTTTGAAGTAAACATTAAGATTTTCCCCTTCGCCAATGAAGTTATTGACACTACTTTTCACAATGTCTACGTCATTTTTCTTGGCAACTTCATAGAGTTTTTCGTACATATCTGCTGCTGCAAAGTCATCGCTATCAAGTTCAGCAATGTATTCACCCTTTGCCATGTCAATCCCGATATTTATTGTTTTACCCACACCATCATTACCTTTATCAACAATGATGAATTTAGGATTTTTTGCCGCATATTCATTCATAATATCAATGGAACTGTCTTTTGAGCCATCATTGATAAGGATAAATTCGATTTCTTCGAGCGTTTGTGCTTCAAGACTATCTAAGCAATCACGCAGATAGCGCTCCTGATTATAAATAGGGACAACGACGGAAACTTTAGGGTTATTCATGTTTTTCTTCTTTCTGTAAATTAATTGAGTTGGGTAATTTTGATTAATTGAGCAAGTATCACTTCATTTAACTGATAAGCACTAGCTGTTGTAGCAATAAAGTTGAGATTGTATGTTGCGGTAAATCGATAAGAATACTTTTGATTTTCTTTATCTTTTTGAAACTTTAGAGCCTGATTAGGATCTTGCATTTTTCCATCTTCATGTAAGAAAAAAGGGAAATTTGGTTGCTCTGAAGAATCAGTCGCATAGATATCAATTTGATAGTCTTTCCCTTTTTCAAGGGGGTGTTTAAGTAGAAAATTCAGCCAACGATTGTCTTCTTTGAGCGGTTGAGAATTTCTGGAAATGAGCAATCCGTCATTTTTATAGTGAAGGTCAAAGTAAGGAGAACTCCAAGGTAAGAGAACGTCCCAATCTTCTAGTGCAAAGCTAATAGGCAATTTTTCAATTTCAATATCACTCTCATAGAGAAAGTTATTAATCAGAGAGAGTTGCAAGGGGACCGTTTTCCCAATCACAAGAGCATGACTTGTAAATAAATCTGTCGCCCAAGGATTTTTTAAGTTGAGGTTGATAAGTGTAAGCTTTGCTAAATCTAATTGCTTGATATAAGGATAAGTAATAAAAGCCGCATCTGATGAGAGAATTTTTATATCCTCAGCTTTCAAGGTCGTTTGCGCCAATAACTGGTTGATTTTCATGGACATGTTATAGTCGATAAAATCAAACATGTGTTGCATATCTTTGCGTTCAACCCAAGCTTTTCGGTCTATCACAGGGTCAGCAGCAACAACTTTATAATTACCAAGTAATCCGTGATAGAGTGCCCCTGTCGCTCCTCGGGAATTCCCATAAGTGATGATATTTCGAGGGGAAATATTGTTTTCAGAAGCTATCTTTTTGATAAGCTTTTGAATGATTTCTTCATAGTTGGGGAAATTTGACGTGTTTTGATAATAAGAGCCTGAGATGAGATTAGTATCCGCAATCCGCAAAATATAGGTATTTTTGGCGATAGATGCTGCAAGTGAATCCCAACGGGCATTGCCAAAATAGCGTTTTTCGGCGCTTGGCGAAGTCATCGCATCAGCTGGCATGAAAAAGACAATGAGTTTATTTGTGAGATAGTTTTCTTTTTCAAGCGGAGCTTCTAGGTCATAATAAACCTCTTCGTAAGAGTCTAGCTTTGTCGCAATTTCTGTGCGATTTTTGACGATATAGCGACCATTTTTGTAACCATCAATCGTTTTGTTTTCTAGGGCATACTGTCTGAGTGTCGCATAATAATCCCAGTCTTCTAAGAAAGTGTCCATAGACTTATGGTCTTTTTCTGGCGAAACTTCAAAGTTTTTCATTATCCGCCTCACTTTCTTTTAAGAAGTTGTGATAGGCTGCATTGGCTATCCAAGTATTTTCTAATTCTTTATAGCTTTCTTTGAGCTGTATTTTTTCGCTAGCTGTCAAAAATTGCTTTCTTTCAAAGAAATTTTCCAATGTTGGGACTTCTTCTTTACTTTCTAGGAGTCGTTTATGTTGGAGCGTGACAGCAGCATTTGTTGTGAAAGTAAAGTCTATGAAGTTGCTTGGGACAATATTAATCCCTTTGTAGAAGGGATTAAACTTTTGGAAAAGTTTGAAACTCGTGCGTGTTGCAAGGAGTTGATAACTTTGTTTTTCCCTCGTTATTTCGAGTCCAAAAGCATAATCTTCGTTGATTTTTAATCCTGCTAATCCGTCAAATTTGGCTGTAATTTCTGCTTCATTTCCGTCAAATTTGACGGAAAAATCTGTTGCTTCAATTTTTTCGTCCGTCAGACTGTTTAGTTGAATTAACATTGGCTTGATATTTTCTAAGAGCATTAAACGGTCTGGATTCCAGTCGAGCGAGAGGTTTGCAACGATGGATGATATCTGCGTTGCCAAATCAGCTAGTTCAACATTAATCGGCAAATGTCTGTCATAAGTATCCAAAATGACCTGTGGAACAAATTTCATGCCGATATTTCCATAATCGTTAAGGTACATAATCTTGTGCAAGCTAGTATTTGTTTGCGTTTTTCCTAAGTCATAATAGCGTTGCAGGCGTGGTTGTTCACTGTGTCTAGCATCATAAAGTCTTAAAGGTAAGCCGTCCTGACTTGCAACGAGATAATAACGAATATAAGGAATCAGCTTGTCATCTTTGAGGTCAATCATCAGGTTCTTACCCTTTAGTTGATAATGCTTAGGCTGGATTTTAACGCTTGGTGTCAAGGCATTTTCTGACCAATAGAGGGCGTCAAATTTGACCTCTTTTTCAAGCTTGATATGGAGCGTCTGATTATCAATATTGAATTCTTCTATGAGAAGATTATCAAATATTTTTTTCATTTTAACCTCCTATTTGGGACAAGGACTTGCCAGAGCGGTGGTTTACTAGCGGTATTTCCATTTGCTGTGAAAGCAACAAAATTTGGATTTTCCGTGATGTAGTTGCCGTTTTCGGTTGCAAATCTGGGACGATAGGATTTTGAAAAATCAAGTTTGCTTACTTTTAAGGTCATTCCTTGTAGATAATGCTTTTTCTTCACTTCTTTACTAAAGTTGGCTTCAGAGTATGAATAGATATTTTTCAGAGCTACCACTTCTACTGGCTCAGTAATGGCTTCAAGCGCACTTGCGTCAAATTTGACCTGACCGAGTGACGTAACAAGGAGCATTTCATCATTTGCGTCAAATCTGACGTGAGTAACTGTGAGGACAGTGCCCACTTTTAAGGTCAGCTCCGTCGTTTCATTTTCCTGATGAAGGATCATTTCTTTGACCAATCGATAAATGCCTGCCTGACAGCTGTATTTTTGACTAAGTTCACTTTCAGAAAGACTACCGTAAGTCTGAGGAAATGCTATCAGTGAATTATTGTATTCTTCACGAGAGATTTTTTCGTCATGAGGCAATTCAAATACAAAGTTGCCATCGTCATCAAGTGTTGAAACAACTTGAATAAATTGTCCTAAATAGGTAGGGTCAAGTGCCTTGAAAGCAAGGTAGAGTCTTGTATCCACAATCTTATGGAGCGCAAGGACACCCTCTCTGTCTGACAGAAGCGTGTCAGCGCCACAATAGGTTTGGAGTTGGTCAATGGCTATCAGATATTCTGTCTGATTTTCAAGGACAACGTGGAGTTTGTAGTCGCCGGCTTTTAACTGCTCATATTCGGCACGTGTCATTTGCGCTTCATAGCTCACTTCTGAGAGCTTATGTGCTTTCTTTCGTAAGCTAGTATCAAGGGCGCTGTCATTACGAAACTCGACATAATCAGGTTCTTCAGCAATGTAATAATCAAAGTGAATTTTGATTTTCTTCTCATCAATCAGTAATTTTTTACCTTTAATCAGCGGCAAATTTACTGACGGTAAGTTTTTATCTTCCGGTACAAAATAATAGAGCTTATCAATTTTTTTAAGTTGTTTATCAATGCTTGGTAAGCTATGCCAAGCGACAAATTTCAGTAGTTTTTCATCTTCTTTTGCTTGTAAAAATTGCCAAATATAAGAATAAATATCCAGACTAAAGTATTTTTCTGGGTTAAATGTCAAATCAGGCAAATAGTCTGTCAAAAGTTCTCTAAAATGGCGCAAAGAGGCCAAACTCAAACCATACTTTGTATCCCAACGCAAGGTAAAATCTACCAGCAACCATTCCAAACGGCGCGTGATAAATTTTTGTAAACTCTCGGTATTTGGATAATTTGTCAGCATATAACTCAAGGAGCGCAACCAACCGAGCAAAAAAGTTTCATTGATATTTTTGCTCAGAGAAATATTATCATCATCACGATTGACATAGGTGGTTATCTTTTGTGTTTGAGAAATTGTCTGTGAAAGCTGCAGGGCTTGATAGAAAAAAGTCACGTCATCTGCTACTCTTTGGTCAATAAAATGCAGATTATTTTCTTTGACTAGACTGTGGCGCACCATATTTCCTTGTGGCCCAAGCCAGTTGTAAAAATCATAAGGTAAGTCAGAAATCGGGCGGTTGCTGATTTCATTATCAACGTCAATATAAGCGCGTGATAGCAAATCAAGCTGACCATTTTTACTACGAGCGACTCCACCAAAAGCTATGCCATCGCCAGATTTTTCGAGTAGCCGATATAAGTTTTCAAGTCCGTCAGCTGCATACCAATCATCAGCGTCCAAAATCACAAGATAATCCCCCCGCGCATGAAGCAGACCGACATTGCGCGGTCCATGCGCACCACCAGTATTTTTATCTAAGAGATAAATCTCGATATTCGGATAAGACTGAAAATAAGGTTTTATCAGCTCCAAAGAGTTGTCAGTTGAGCGGTCGTCCACGAATAAAACTTGAATATTTTCAATTCCCAAAGTCTGATGAACGAGTGAGTTCATCATTCGTTCAAGATAAGGGCCGTTATTATAATTAGCAATAATGACGGAAACTTTCGGATTTTCTGTGATTTTTTCAGAAGAAGTTTTCGTAACCGTTGGTAAGGCCGTCTTCCATGACATCTCATCCAGAGGATAATGAAACTGTTCATATTCCAATTTTTTATCATTTTTCATGAAGCTTTATCCTCCTTCTTTGTCATGATTTTGTCGAGTTTTTCGATGCGATGTTCTTGATAATGACTAGAAATAATCAAAATCTCCCAGTTTTTGACTGAAAAATCCTCAGGAATTTCAAGGCTATAATTGCATTCTGACTGTTTTTGATAAGTGGGTTGCCGTCTTTCAAAAGGATTTTTACGATTTCTCATTTCAAAATTTTTGATTTTTTCATGAGTGTAAATTTCTAAAAATAATTCATTTTTGACGTAATCTTTTGCAATAGCACGCATATTGATTGCGACTTTTGGAACACTAGGATTTATCGTTGGAAAATAATAACGATTATCCTTTTTTTGTGTCAGTCCTAAATAACGTTTTGCCAGATGCCTGACAGAATGCCAGTGATTAAACTTCACTATCGCATCATAGTCGTCAGCAATCAGGTACTGCCAAACAACAATTCTGGCACCTGTTCTGAAATGTTTAGAAGGGTCAAAAGCTAACTCGCCAATATATTTATCAAAACTTTCTTTGAAATCAATAATTCGCTTTTTACTAAAGCGATAACCAATATCCCGACGTAATAAGAAATCATAAATCAGCCATTCTATCCGCCTTGAAAGAAATTTTTCTTTTGAAGAATCATCAGGAAACTTTTGATTGATGAATCCTAAGGACCGAAACCATGAAATCATAAACGTCCGATTGATACTTTTACTCAAAGAAATATTATCCGCATCACGGTTGAGATAAGTTGTTAATTCTGTGCCCCGACTGATTGTTTTTGCGGTACGAAGTGCCTGATAAAAGAAAGTCACATCATCAGCGACTCGCTGATTGACAAAATGAAGATTGTTTCTTTCGACCAAATCCTTACGTAGCATAATTCCTTGTGGACCCAACCACTCATAAAAAGCAGTGGGAAGCTCTTGAATATCACGTCCTGTCTGATTTCCATCAAAGATATAGGCTTTACTTTTCAGACTAAGTTTGCCGTTTATACTTTGAGCGATACCAAAAAATCCCATATCATCATTTGATTTATCTAGTGTTTCCGACATATATTGAAGCGCATTTTCATCGTACCAATCATCTGCGTCTAAGAAAACAAGATATTCTCCACGCGCATTTAAAATCCCAACATTGCGTGGCCCATGTGCTCCACCAGTATTTTCTTTGAGTTGATAAAATTCAATACTTGAGTATTTTTGCAGATATTTTTCTACTATCTCCGCTGAATTATCGGTGGATTTGTCATCAATGAATAGGAGTTGAAGTGCGTCCAGACCAATCGTTTGATGAACTAGCGAATCCAACATTTTTTCCAGATAAGGTGCGTTGTTGTAGTTAGCAATAATCACAGAAATTTTGGGTCTGTTAGCAACTCTGGCCGAGGTGGTTTTCTTGTAAGTTGGAAGTTCTAACTGCCATTTTGTATCCTCCAGATAATTATAATGAGCAAACTCTTCTTCTAATTTGTTTGAATTCATTCTTCCTGACCTTTAATTAAACATAATCCATAAATTGGTTACGAAGTTTCATGTGGAGATGAGAGGCAACAATCAATAATCCCAGGGTGAAGCACCAAAAAATTAAAGCATAACCCGGTTTTTCCCAAAACCAAGCACGGTGGAAAATGGCATCGCGAAAGCCTTCCATAACATAAATAAAGGGATCTGCTAGTAATGCTTGCCTCATAAATCCCGGAATAGCGTCCAATAAAGTCAAATCAATGGCCGCACCTGAAACGTAAAGTAAAAAGCGGAAAATGTAGTCAATTATATGTGAAAAATCTCTAAAAACAACTACAATTGTCGAAAAAAGAAGTGAAAAGCCTAGAACCAGTAAGATGAGAGCTGCAAAATAATAAATCAATTGAAAATAATAAAGAGTTGGATAATAGCCGTCTTTTAAAGCAATAATAATTCCTAAACCTATCATCCAAAAAAGGGCGTTAAAACGTTTGAACATCTCAATTGTTGGTAATACGCTGATGGGAAATTTTACTTGTGAAAATAAAGCGAGCGAACTTTGAACGGCCGCAGATGCATGAGTGATCGAGATACTATAAAAAAACCAAATTCCCAATCCAATAAACATCCAAGGAGCCGGTGGCATACCGGCAACTTTACGCTTAAACATGACAATAAATACAAAATAGTAAATTAATAATTGAAAAATTGGGTCAATATATTCCCATGCTGCACCAAAAAATTGTCCTAACTGTGTACTTTTCGTATGATACTTGGATACATTATAAATCAGTGGTAAATTTTCTATTTGTTCTTTTAAATATTGAACTAAGTCTTTCATCTTCTTCTTTCTAATGCCCTTGAGTTGTCGTTGTCGTTTCCGGTACCTTAATCACTGCACCAGGCTGAAGGGCAGCTGCATCTAACCCAGGATTCAACGTTTGAATTTCGGATACAGTTGTTCCTAAATTATCAGCAATTACACTTAAAGAATCACCCGCTTGAATAGTATAGTTTGTTGTTGCCTCTGTAGATGAGGGCGAGGATTGTGAACTTTCTTTTAAACTTGAGCTTTTTTTTGAGGCTTTGGAACTTTTTGTAGTGGTCGTCTGATTCTCAGTTATCGATTTTAACTGTAACTTTTCTTTATTCCTATTTTTCTTGCTTCACTTTCGCTCAGACTCCTTACCTCATTACTAATTTTCTCCGAGAATTCTGTCTTTTCTCTAAAAGCATGTTGTTGAAAAAAATTTATGGGATTAGCAAGAGCGGCAACATCTGATGTATTACTTGTATAAAATATGCCACCAGCGAGGAAAACTAAGGCAAGAACGACGAGAAGCATTTTGATGAAGACAGAAAGTTTATTATTTTTGGAGAAGTCAAGCTGTTCTTTAACTTCTTCTCTGTTGGAACGAGAATTTTTTTGCCCATATTCTTCTTCAAGTTCATCTTTGAGGATTTCAACAGAATAAGTCAGTTGCTCTCTTCTTACTTTTTCTTTATACTCATCTTGTTCCTCTGGGGTAAGCCGAATAAACCACTGAACGAAATTAATATATTGAGGCAATATTTCTTCTGTAGAACCATAGCCTTTAACTTCACCATAATGCAGCCAGAGTACTTTATCACACCACTTTTCAATGGCCAGCATGTCATGAGAAATAAGTAAAATCGTTTTACCTTGTTCGCGAAACTCAAACATTTTATCTGCTGATTTTTGTCCAAACGTTCCATCTCCAACGGAGAGGACTTCATCAATAATCAAAATATCTGGGTCTTGATAAGCGGCAATTGAAAAGCTTAATTTGGCTTTCATTCCTGATGAGTAGGTTTTTAATGGTTGGTCAATAAATGGTCCGAGTTCTGAAAAGTTAATAATGTCATCAAGCTTATTTTCTATTTCTTTATTGGTCATTCCCATCATGAGACCAACAACATGAATATTTTCGCGACCTGTAAGATTTGGAATGAGACCAGTTCCTAAGGCAATAATACTTACATCCCCATTAACCTCCAGTGCTCCTGTTGTCGGAGTCATTGTGCCACTGATGAGCGTTGATATCGTAGATTTTCCAGAACCATTTAGCCCTATGATTCCAATTGTTTCACCATCATGAACTTCAAAACTTACATTTCTCAGTGCCCAAAATTCCTGTCCTTTGTCTCGATTTAGACCAAATAAAGTCTTCATCTTATTGCTTGTTGTCTCAAGCATTTCAAATCTTTTTGTTAAATTGGTCGCTTTTACCTTAAGTTTTTTATTGTTATTATTTGTCATTTGAACTAATTTTCCGTTCTAATATATCTATCATTTAGCAACTCAGCTGCTAATGAGTTTTCTCATTTCAAAACAATATAGTCATTTACTGACCGATTATCTTGACTAGCATAAATTGCTTGCCCGTTTAATGACATTTGACTGGAGCCGCCCCCATCCATTACGAGAGCATTTTCTAAATGAAGACTTTCAAGTTCTGACATAATTGCCGGATAACCTGTATTGGTATCTGAGATAATAAGATAGATGTTATTGTCTTTATCATTTCCTAAAAAAGAATGAATTTCCCAATTAACAGTTCCATCGCTTGGTAAACTTTTCCCATTTTTTATAAGAATGGAACCAAAACTAAAACTCATATCAGCGCCTTTTTTTAATATTTCACTTGCTGGTGTAGTTGAATCATAAACCTCTGATGAACCATCCTTATTAAATACAAAAGCATATTTGGCTCTTTGGTCAGAGTTCCAATCTTTGAACAGCTTTCCATTGTTAATTTGAAAACCCGTGATTTTCCCAGTTGTCATGTTAAAGCCAGAAGCATTCATAATTAAGCTATCTGGATACTTACTGACCACTTCTGTCATGCTCAATACAGGACTATCAGTCGAAGTTGCAGTTTTTAGAACTTGCGGACTATGGACTTTATAAATTTTAAAATTTCCTGTTGAAAGATCTGTAAATTTTTCTCCACTTCCTTGAGATTTTACTTGAAGCCACTCTGATACGCCGGTATTCTTTACTGGAACAATCGCTTGAGCCTTTTCTGTAGAACTTTGGTTTTTTGATACCTGGGAACTTGAAGAAAGATAACCATTTGATTCAGAAGTTTTTGTAACCTGTTGGCTGGTCGTTGGAGGAATGTATGTTGCTTTATCAAAAATGTATTTTCCTACCATTATTAATAAGATAAAAAAGATTAGGATGAGTGATGAAACCATTATTTTTTTTGGAAAATTATTCTTTAACATTTGCCCCTCTTTCTTTATAATGATTTTCTATTCTAATTTGGATTAAATCTTTCATATTATATCACTCTAAATTTGAGATATCTAAGAAAATTTTAAATATTTATCAAAAACGCCTTACCTTACAACGCTTAAATTTATTATTTGTTATCTTTTAAAGAATATTTTGTGATGTATGAAAATTAAATTTCTTTTATTTGTCAATTGTATTATTTACTTTAATTATTGTCAAGAAAAACAACGTAAAGTCATTCACTTTACGTTTTTTATATTTACTTAATTTGTATGTAATAAAAAGACTCCAAATAATTTTGAAGTCTTTTTATTATTATTCTGTAATTCCAAGAAGTTGCTTAATTTGTTTGACTTGCATTTTAGCATATTCTGTTGGATTTGATTTTTGGAGGGCAGCAAGTTGTGCTGCTTTTTGTGGGTCAGCTTTAAGTTGTGCTTCCATTTGTTTTTGCATAGCTGGAGCTTCTTGACTCAGTTTTTTAACTTGATCTTGAGTTAAAACGAGCCAAGTATCTTTCGGAACTGATACAACAGATTGTTGTTTAACCAATTCATTTTGTTCTCCACCGACGCTAAACAGTAATTTATAAAAGTCAGATGACCAAACACGTCTAGTTGTTTTAGTCGTAACTGTTGCTTTAGTATCGTCTACTAATTTATAAGTTGCCGATTTTTTAACAGCTTCAACAATATTTTTTTGATTTGGTTTGAAATTAGTATCAGCTTTTTCAGCTTTTTCACTATTTCGATATACCAAAACATAGTTGTCAGTATTTTTTCCGATTTCTGCTTTAATCATCATGCCGTAAGGAGCTGTTTTATCTCCAGCAGTATAGATTTGGTGAGTACTTGAAGTTGTTACTTCTTTCATTCCCCAGTTATCTTTGATGTGCATGGTCAGCATAGCAACAGAACCCGCTAATAATAGAAAGGAAATTCCACCAACTAACCAATGAGCAATTGTATTCTTTATGAACATGAAACCAAAGAAGGTTCCAATCATAAACACTACCAATAATAATATAATCAGCATTATTTATTTTCTCCTTTCACTTCTTGTTCTTCAACTGGTAGGCCAGCAATCATTCGTCCACTCTTCAAAGAAAGAGCTACAAAAATACCGATGATTGCAAAGACAAGTCCAATTGCAAATGAGGCATGGTAACCTTGCAACATTGCTTCAATAGCTTTATTTGCAAATTGCAATGGATTGGCTGCTTTCAATGATGAAGCAGGCATATTATTCGTAATTACGTTTTGGGCTACTGAAGAAAGCAGGGCAACGACAACTGATGATGCAACTTGACGAGCTGTAATATTTGAAGCTGTAGCTTGAGCAACTTCATTTACTGGCACTGCATTCATTGCGCTTGTTGTCAATGGCATCATAACCATACCTACACCAACCATACGTAAGCCGTAAAGAAGAGTAACAAAATGATCAGGAGTTGTAGCTGTGAAGAACATAAATGGTACAGTACCCAATGCTAAAACAAGGAAACCAATAACGGCGAGACGTTTTGAACCAATACGGTCATAAACACCACCAGCAAGTGGAGCTACAACAGCCATCATCAATGAACCAGGTAAGAGGACAAGTCCTGAGTTGAAGGCAGAAAGGCCGTGAACATCTTGAAGATAGAGAGGAAGCATCATTTCAACACCCATCATTGCCATTGTGCTTAAAGCAAGGGCGAGAGTGACTAAAGTAAATTGTCGAATCTTAAAGACACGGATATCAAGGAAGGGATCGTCCATCTTAAGTTGACGCAATCCAAAGAGAAGGATGATAATTAAACCACCAACAATTGGGGCAATTACAGTATTAAATTTACCCCATCCATCCGTTGCAACGTTAGTGAATCCCCAAAGGAATGCACCAAAACCGGCAACTGAAAGGATAACTGAAAGGAAGTCTAATTTCATTGGACGGTTTGGAATAACATCTCGCATGGCAAAAATTGACACGAGGAAGACAATTCCGACGACAATCATTGGAATAAGGAAAATAGTTCTCCAACCTGCCTCAAAAGTCCAGAAGATAAGATTAAAATCATGAGTGATTAACCAACCTGCAAATGTTGGTCCTAAAGCTGGAGCAAGAACGAGTACAACCCCGGCAACCCCCATGATAGCTCCCATTTGCTTCGCTGGGAACATGTTAACCAAGGCCACTTGCATCAATGGCATCGTAATCCCAACCGCAATTGCTTGAAGGATACGACCAGCAAGGAAAATCCACCAACTTGATGTTGGTGCGGAGTAAGCAACAAACATTCCTAAAAATAAAATTGCGTATGCTGTTACGTAAAGCCAGCGAGTAGGGAATTTTGTTGCTAAATAAGCTTAAATAGGAACCATAATCCCGTTTGCTAATAAGAACCAAGTTGTTGCTTGTTGTGCTGTTGACATTGTGATGTTGAAGTCATTCATCAATGTTGGAATCGCTGTTCCAAGTGATGTTTGCATCAACATGGCACCAAATGTACCAACCAGAATCAAAATAAGCATTCCGATTCTGCTATAGTGTTTACCATGTATATCTAAATGGTAATCTTTTTCGTAAGTATCAGGCATTTTTTTCCTCCTCTTTACCTTTATCTTCTTGTGCGAGTTTCATACCAATTTCCAAAAACATTTTGAAATTTTCAATGAAACTTTCTGTTCGTTCTTCACCCATTTCTTTAAAAACTCGCGCCAAATTTGAGCAAGCTTCTACTCTAATTTCTTCTGCGACACGTCGACCTTTGTCAGTAATTGCAACCAAAATTTTTCGACGATCTGTTCTTGAAATCTCACGAGTAATCAAGTTTTTACTTTCAAGATTATTTAAGATTGTTGCTATTCTCGCTGTACTTGTATGCGTGAATTTTGCAATCTTACTTGGAACAATTTGCTTACCAGCTTCCTTATAAAGATAGCCTAACACCAAATGCTCCCCCTGGGAGTAGGTATTAAAGCGGTGCATCATCTCTGCTTTTCCTCTTTTTATAACAGTTGTGAGGAAAACCTCCGCTGCCTTGTTGTAGTCCATTTTCACTCCTCCCTAACGGTAATATTTATTAACGACGTTAACTATTATAATCCGTTCGCTATCTTTTGTCAAGAATAAAAATTCTTTAAGGAAAAAAATTTTTGAGTTCTAAAAAAGCCTGCAATAGCTTGCAGACTTACTTTTAATTTTATAAATTTATCCAACAATTCGAGCAAAGGCATTCTTTAATTCATTATTCTCTGTTTCTTTTAAGTGTAAATAATGATTGGTATTTCCTTGATTTTGGCCAGTGTAGAGCACAAGAGGACGTCCAGCTTTAAGCACAAAGAAATAGACATGATTTTCAAATGTATTCTTTGTCCCAAAATCCGAGTAAACATCAACTAATAAATAATCTCCTTCTCCCTCTCCTGTCTCTGACCATCTTAAATCAATTGGTTGATTATTAATGGTCGCTTTCCAAGCTGTATTATCATTTAATACTGAAAATGGAAGAGAGAGTCCATAAAAGTCAACGTTATGCGTAGGATCATATTGACTATAGTTTTGATTCATTTCTTTCCCCCATGCACTCATAAACTCTGCAAGTCGGAACTTCTTTTCTGAATTCCATTTTAATTCTGCTTGAATCGTTGAACTTGATTCGTCAGTTGTTGTTGTTTTTGAACTACTAGTTTGACTTTTTGTACTTGAATTAGTTTGAGAAGTAGATCTTTGGTGAGAGATGAAGCTACTTTCAGAAGTCGTTTTTGAAACTTCTTTAGTTTGTTTTGAACTGCAAGCTGACATTCCAAATGCCGTTACTAAAAGAATCGTAACCATATATATACTTTTCATTTATTTTCTCCTAATTTTATTCTACCTCAAAAGTAATAAAAAAACTATTTATATCCTAAAAAAGTATTAAATTTTAAAGATTACTAAAGCCAAGTATCGTCAAGTCTTAATAATACTATATAGAGTAAATAAAAGCCCCTAGATTCAGTTAGGAGCTTTTAACATCAAGAAATTAGCGACTAATTTTTTTAGCCGAAATGATAAGCATCATCGGACGCCTCATTTCATTTTTCATTTCCTCAAGTTCTCTCATTTCAATTGGAGGTTTAGGTTCAATAACATTAGTAAGTTCAAATCCTGCATTTAATAAAGTCATCAAATAGGTTGTCACTGTTCTATGATATTTAATCACTGACTTTCCTAGAAAATTGACTTCCCTCACACCTTCATAATAATAATTATCAACTGGAAAATGACGGATATTACCGTTCTCATCATAAGACCAATCTTGTTCTCCAGAAGAAGTAAACAGGGGGTGTTCGACCGAAAAAATTAATTCACCATTCTTTTTAAGAGATTTTGAAATTTTCTTCACTAGCTCCTCAAAATTTGAAATATAATGAAGGGCTAAAGAACTAAAAACAATATCAAAAGAATCAGTTGAAAAATCTATCTCTTCTATTGCAGACTGTCGATATTTAATTCGGGCATCATGATTCATTTTATTTGCCACTTCGAGCATCTTATGAGAGAGGTCTATTCCTACTACTTCTAGCGCTCCATGGTTAGCCGCATATTTACAATGCCAACCATAGCCACATCCTAAATCTAAAACTTTCTTTCCTTGAAAGTTTGGTAGTATTTTTTCTAATTCATACCACTCTCCAGCGGCTTTCAAACCATCTTTAGACCTTGGCATTGCTGCATAATTTTTAAAAAACTGGTCATCGTCATATTTATTTTGTTGCATTTTTTCTTCTCCATGTAAATATAGTTAGTGATTTTATAGATATTTACATGGAAAATACAATTTTTTGAGCAATAATTCCTTGATTCATTTGTCTCCTTTTATAATTGTTTAAGTGAGATTTTGTAATTTATAAACACATTCTATCACATGCCTTATAAAAAGTCACTCAAAATTCAAAATAAAGTTTAATAAAAAAAGTAGGGTTTCCTACTTTTAAGAATAACTATTCCTTTTCTTCAACTTCTTTGAGCGCTTTTGAAGCTTCGCCAAATAGTTCTTCTGCTTTACTTGTTGTCTTCTCAAATGTATCTTGAATTCCTGTTTGAGTTCCAACAGTTGCATTTCGAAGGGCTTCTTCTTCGAGTTCCTTCATTTGCTCATCACTCAATTTTGGATTCATTTCAGGCATAGGCATTCCTCCTTCTTAAAATCATTATATTACAAACCAATTTAAAGCGCTAACATTATGCTTAATAAAAAAATCCAGATACAACTGGATTTTTTTATTAAGCATCAATCGTTGAGTATTGAGCATTATTTTCAATAAATTCACGGCGAGGTTCAACACGGTCTCCCATGAGCATATCAAATATTTTATCTGCTTCTGCTGCATCTTCGACAGAAACGCGTGCCATCAAACGATGTTCAGGATCCATTGTTGTTTCCCATAGCTGATGGTCATCCATTTCACCAAGACCTTTATAACGTTGGACCGTAGGTTTTGTTCTCCCTTGTGCCCAGCGTGCTAAAGCTTCTTGTAAATCTTTTTCTTGATTTTCACCTGGTTGAATGTATTCTTTAGTTTCAGAACCTACTTTTATACCATAAATTGGTGGTTGAGCAATATAAACGTAGCCTGCTTCTACAACTGGACGCATGTAACGATAGAATAGTGTGAGTAGTAGTGTTCGGATATGAGCCCCATCAACGTCGGCATCGGTCATGATAACGAGTTTATGATAACGTGCTTTGGACAAATCATAATCTCCCCCAAAACCTGTTCCCATGGCAGTAAATAATGAACGGATTTCTTCATTGGCTAAAATTTTATCCATTGTTGCTTTTTCAACGTTCAAAATCTTACCACGAATTGGGAGAATGGCTTGGAATTCACGATTACGTCCCGATTTAGCAGACCCTCCGGCTGAATCTCCTTCGACAATAAATAATTCTGTTTGTTCAGGATTATTCGATGAACAGTCTGCTAATTTACCAGGAAGATTTGAAATTTCAAGACCTGATTTTTTACGCGTCACTTCACGCGCACGTTTAGCTGCAATTCTGGCTTTACTTGCTAAAATCCCTTTTTCTACAATTTTACGAGCAACTTGTGGATTTTCCAACATAAATGTTGTCAGTGCTTCGGCAAAAAGTTTGTTGACAATTCCTGTTACTTCTGAGTTTCCAAGTTTTGTTTTGGTTTGTCCTTCAAACTGTGGATTAGGGTGTTTAACTGAGATAACGGCAGTCAATCCTTCACGCACATCGTCACCAGTCAAATTGTCTTCATTTTCTTTAAGAATTTTATTTTGTTTGGCGTAGTTGTTAATGACACGAGTTAGGGCAGTTCTAAACCCTTGTTCATGTGTTCCACCTTCATGAGTATTAATATTATTCGCAAAAGACATCACTACTGAATGATAAGTATCTGTATATTGCATGGCAACTTCAACAGCAATTCCATCCATTTCACCTTCGGTAAAAATAGCTGGTTCAAAAATAACTGTCTTATTTTCATTCAAATATTCAACATAAGACTGAATCCCACCTTCATAATGGAAGTGAACTTCATTTTTTTCATTTCCTTCACGTTTATCTGTTAAGGAAATACGAAGACCACGATTCAAGAAGGCAAGTTCACGAACACGCGTTGCGAGTTTGTCAAAGTCAAATTCAACAGTTTCTGTAAAAATTTCTGGGTCTGGTACAAAGTGAACAGTTGTTCCTCTAAGATCAGTTTCACCAATAATTTTCAAATCATCTCTAACGAGACCCCGGTGATACTCTTGAAAATATTTTTGACCATCTTTATGGACGGTAACATCTAAAGTCGTTGACAAGGCGTTAACAACAGAAGAACCTACACCGTGTAATCCACCAGAAACCTTATAACCGCCTCCGCCAAATTTACCTCCGGCATGTAGAACGGTAAAGACGGTTTCTACCGCTGGACGACCTGTTTTTTCCTGAATATCAACAGGAATTCCCCGTCCATCATCAACAACTGTAATTGAATTATCAGGTTCAATAAAAACCTCAATATGGCTTGCAAATCCAGCAAGTGCTTCGTCAATTGAATTGTCAACAATCTCCCAGACCAAATGGTGCAAACCTTCTTTTGATGTTGAACCGATATACATCCCAGGGCGCATACGTACAGCTTCAAGACCTTCAAGGACCTGAATCTGGCTGGCATCATATTCGTCTGCAAGCATTTCTAAATTTTTATTTTCTTCGTTCAAAGTTAACTCTCATTTCTATGAAAAACTTATTACCATTATACCACAAATCGGCGATTTTAGCACTTTTCTAAGGTATTTTCATCTCTAACTCTTCAGATATAAATAAGCAAATTTCCACTGAAATTTGCTTACAATCAATTGATTTTTTAAAGATTACAAAAGGATCTCTGTCAGTTCATGAATAATATGGGTCGGTTCATTAGTAAGTAGGACATTCTTTGTAGCGTTAGATGTTTTTACTGACTGAATTGAATCATTAGAGCTATCAAAATAAATGGTTTCTACTCCAGCAGCATTTCCAGCTTCAATATCTAATGAGCGGTCACCGATCATCACTGTCTTCTTTGGATTAAGCTTATACTTGCTCAACAAATAGTTAATTGATTCTGGCGCCGGTTTTCGTTTAAAACCATTATCAGCTGTAACAACTTCTGTAAAATATGAGCCAATCTCTGCTGCTGACAGAATTGTCAGTACTTGATGATTACGATGTGAAATCATAAAATTTTTCTTACCATTTACTGACAGACTTTTCAGTACTTTTTTTGCACCAGAAAAGAGAATTGGCTTTTCTAATTCTTCGGCCTCTAATTTTTTATATTCCTCTAAAAATCCCGGTAAATCACTCGCAAATTTTTCAACAGCATAAGCCGTTGAAACTTTCAGTGCATCATATACGTCAGTACGCAAAACAACACGCTCTGCCATCGACCATAGTGTGGCAGAAAAGGCATGGCTAGAACTTTCATAATTGTCTAGCAAAGTTCCGCCTAAATCCCAGATATAATTTTCGTAGTCCATGTAAAATATTATACCACACCTACCGAACTGATGTATCTGTTAAATAAATGTATTTATTATTGAATTCATTCTAATTTAACAATTATTTCATTGCCACTCAAATCTTCGATAATAAGTTTATTTTCGTCAGCAGATTGTAAACGCGCCATCTGCTTAGCATGCTCTTTTATCTGATTAAAGAATGCTTCATCATCAACATATATGATGAATTCTAGCAATCCAGGCAAGTCTGTCGTGCGGTTATTCAAATTGACTCCAGCCCAATTATTGAAGGCAAAATGATGATGATAGTTTCCCGAAGAAATCCAGCTTGCCGAATGAACCGCAAACTTCTGTGTCATATCAAAAAGCTGCTGATAAAAATTTGTCGCCTCTACGACATTTTCAACAGTCAAATGAAGATGACCCATTCTAGTTTGAGCTGGAAGTTTATATTTGTTTTCACTTTCTGTAGCTATCGTCAAAAGACTTTCTGCATCAAGGTTTTCCGTTATACCGATAATTTTATCTGCCTGTTTATCCCAAAGCTTCTCGTCATTATCCTGATAGACTTCGATTCCATTTCCCTCTAGGTCTTCTAAATAAATTGCCTCGCTGTAACCGTGATTTGCAGCGCCAACAATTGGAAATTCATTCTCTAGTAGATGCTTTAAAAAATTTCCCAAATCAGAGCGACTCGGTAAAACTAATGCCAAATGATATAAACCATAAGCTTTTGTATCATCACTCTTGACTTTTTCTAAACGAATAAGTTTAGTCTGGGCTTTTTCACTCCCTAAATCAACACCTGTTTCATCTTGATTTAAAATATCCATTCCCAGAACTTCTTGATAATATTGTGTTTCTAATTCTAAATTAACAACATTTAATGTGACTGAACCTAATCTTACTTTTGATTGATATTGGTACATAGAGCCTCTTTTCTATTGTTATTTCACGTTCAAATATACGTTTACATTCGTAAACCCTAATTATATTATAACTTTATTTATTAATCTGAACAAGAAAACACACTTATTTCCTTTCTTAATTTTTTTGTTAATTTTTATCAGAGATTATTCCAAAAATTTTTCTGATAAAAATGAAGTATCACTCCTACCGAAAATCCTAAAAGGAGGACTAGGGCAAGG
>JABLTR010029540.1_pt1 | contig 33959 bp, 32 predicted proteins | sample 7160071 | NCBI WGS metagenome assembly JABLTR01 (sample SAMN14651230, study PRJNA627086) | human gut metagenome | isolation source: feces | host: Homo sapiens | reverse complement strand
TTTTTGTAAAGGGCTGGGGAAGCGCTTTTTCGACTTTAATGGACTTGTCACGGCCGTAAGGGCTCTCAACCGTTGAAAAAATTACCTACATTTCGTCAAAGTTCGATAATGTAGGTAACATCTGCCCGGATATCGATAAAAGCGCCGGTCAGCAAGTCTTCCCGGCACTCATCCGATCCCTGCTTTTATTTTTCCTTCCATCTGACGTTTTCCACCTTATTCTTCACGCCATCTCTTGCCTGTTCGAATCGCCGCTTACCTGATTCCAGCGATTTCTCCAGGTAATGCTCCATCTGCTCTTTGAAAGGCGCGTCTGACTTGAAGGCCATAAGAAATCTTATCTTCTCTCTTCGCTCCCTGTTCTGTTCTTTTATTGAATGCTTCAGTTCTTCATACCTTACTATCAGCTGATTATCCACGGCAAACTTTCTTATCTTCACCGATAACTGAAGCGCGAAGGACAAGTCGACGGCAAATATTCCAAAAAACATGCCGACAAAGAAGGAAAACGCCAAGTGCTGAGATAGCCAGCCTACCCATCCTTCCACATAATTATTGAGAGTGAAATAATAGATGGTCCCTAACAACCCCCATATGACGGTGAACTTAGGACATATTATCCCCTGGATATTGAGCTTTTCCCTGCTATAATCCCAAAGCTTCAGATTCATCCCTTTGACAAAGATGAGTCCGGCCACGTACTCCGTAGCCGTCATGACCACCGCCATCAGCAGGAATATGACCGGGATATCGACAACGGCCTTTCCTGTAGAAAGCAGCTCTATGATATGGGACACCTGATACATACCCCATAAACCAAATCCGTAAAGCGGCAGATATGGTCCTGTCAGGAACCCCGGGTTTATCCATTCCCTGTCAGGATTGTTCTTGGAGATGAATCGCCTGAAAAACAACTCCATACACCACCCCAGGCAACTGCCGATAAAAAATAAAAATGCAAAAATCAGGAAAAAGTTCACGATAGTCTCCCTCGCTTCCGATATGATCTGTACTTTTTTGATAAACTTTTCTCATTTCGTTGCACAGGCAACATACATTGATTCTACTATTATATTAAAATCTCATTACAAAAGCAAATAACAGCTGATACGATGGGAAAGGTGAAAAAGTGATGAAAAGAAAAATCATAAAAATAAACGAAGAAAAATGCAACGGCTGCGGCCTGTGCGCGGAAGCATGCCATGAAGGCGCCATCGGTATGGTCGACGGTAAGGCGAAACTGCTGAGAGACGATTACTGCGATGGACTGGGAGACTGCCTGCCTGTATGTCCCGTCGATGCCATCTCATTCGAAGAGCGTGAAGCAGCCGCATACGACGAAGCTGCCGTAATGGCTAACAAAAAAGCAAAGGCTCACAACCAGCGCGGCGGCTGCCTGTCCCAGGCCTTCAACGGCACTATGGAAAAGAGGCAATCTTCCGAATGTCCCGACGGTGAGATCCCCAGCGCCCTGACCCACTGGCCTGTGCAGATCAAGCTGGCGCCGGTAAACGCGCCATATTTCGACGGAGCGCATCTGCTCATAGCGGCTGACTGCTGTGCCTACGCTTTCGGGGATTTCCACAGAAGATTCATGGACAGCCATATCACCTTGATCGGATGCCCTAAATTAGATATGGTGGACTATTCGGAAAAGCTGACGGATATCATCGCCGCCAACGACATAAAAGACATCACCGTGGCCAGGATGGAAGTCCCATGCTGCGGCGGTATCGAATACGCGGTGAAACAGGCAGTGGCCAACGCTAAAAAAGCCATCCCTGTAGAGATCGTCACCATCGGAGTGGATGGCCTTCTGAGGAAATGATCGCCCGGCCAATATTGATGTTGTTTTTTCATGAAAAAGCCGATATAATTATAAATTATATCGGCTTTTGTTTGCAGTTTATTATGAGGAACGAACTATGCTATTTACATTCGAACATCTTCTCGGTGCGCTTATACTGGGTCTCGCAGGAGCTATCATCGGGAAGAAAATCACCAAGGACAAGAAAAAGTCCTACATCATCGGAGCCATCGTCTGTGTCCTGACTATCATCATCAAACTGATGACGTTGTATCTCTAGGGTGCGTATCTAGAGAGTCATGACGGTTCCCGCAGAATCCGCTGTATATCCGCCCATCTCATCCAGCTTTTCCTTGAACTCATCACTCTGTATGATGTCGATAAAAGCCTTGATGTGAGGAGAATCCAGGAATTTGGCGGGAACCGCGAAATCATATTCTTCATAAGCGATCTCTATGAAATCCAGTCCCATGGCGTTAGCTGACGACAACACGCCCATCCCGGCATCAGCGCTCTCGCTGGCCACAGCGGCAGCCACCGCCATATGAGTTGTCATTTCACGCTCATAACCATTGATTTCCTCTGTTGATATTCCCAGTTCTTTCAATCTGTAATCGAAAAGCACTCTTGTCCCGGCGCCTCTTTGTCTGTTTACATATCTCACATCCTTGCGCGCCAGATCTTCTATAGTGTGTATCCCGAGAGGATTTCCTTTTTTCACCATGATGCCTTGTATCCTGTTGACGCCTTTGATTATAGCCATCGGTTCGCTGAAAAGCCGTTTAACATATGGTATGTTATACTGCCCCGTCTCCTCGTCTAAAAGATGTATGGGAGCCATATGAGCTTCGCCTCTCCTGAGGGCCATCAATCCGCCCATGCTTCCCACATGAGTACTGGATACGAACATATTGTTGTGCTTTTCCGGCATCATATCAGCGATGATATCCAGTATCAGATCGTGGCTTCCTATTATCACTACTGTATTCTCTATCTCGTTTTTACTCCTGTATAACTCTATCCTGACCTTTTCCCCCGCTTCTACCCCTTCGCTGTTCTGCTCTATTACGCAAAATCCATCGGCTCTGACCAGGGACATGGCGGCTCCAGCGCCTCTGGCCAACGGAGCTGCCACGAATTTATCGTTTACTTTTCCCACCTTTACTCTGACATACTCCTTGTGCTTCAGACTGGACACCAGACGCTTGGAAATATGTGCTTCTACCGTCTCGCCTATCGTCTCCGCTCTCTTCCCCATCATTTGCAGCAGCGGCGCCACAAAATTTTCGAAACCGATATATGCCGACACCGGATATCCCGGAAGCCCTATGACCGGTTTGCCTCTCACTATCGCCAATATGACTGGTTTCCCCGGCTTTACCGCCACTCCATGGACTACCACCTCTCCCAGCTCCCGCAGCACATGCACGGTATAGTCCTCGGTACCTGCGCTGGAACCGGCGTTTATTATCACCATATCATATCGATCCACAGCCTCTGAGACCTGCTTCAGTATCTCGCCGTAATCATCTTTTACAGGCGGGAACCTGTGTCCTATGCCACCCAGCATGGTGACCATGTTCTCAAACATCCTGGAATTGGATTCTATGATACTGCCTTCCTCTACCTGATCTCCCGGCTCTATTATTTCCGTACCGGTAGGAAAGATCGCTACCGTCGGCATTCTTATCACGTCGATATCCAAAATGCCGGCCGAAAGAAGTACGCCTATATCTATAGCTCTTATCCTGTGGTTACGTGGCAATATCATCTCACCTGCCACGATATCCTCTCCTATGGGCCTTATATGTTGCCACGGAGCGGCTGACGCGGTTATCCGGACACCTTCCTCCGTCTCCACGATATCTTCCGCCATGATGACGGAATCGCAGGGATTGTGTATCGGATCACCCGTATCCACCACCACATATTGATCCTCCCGAAGGATCACCGGGTTCGTTTCTGTGGCTCCATTGGTATCCTCGGCTCTTACAGCTATCCCATCCATGGCCGACGCGTTGAATAACGGCGAACTGTATTTGGCATAGACAGCGCTTCTGGTAACTCTGTTGAGGCTCTTTATAACAGGCACTGTCTCGCTTTCCGTCTTCAATATCTTCTTCACTCTGTCGAAATATTTTTCCCTGGCTTCCTCCACAGGTATCGTCTTCAGATACAGATTCCTCTTCTTTCTTTCCATGGTTTTCCCTTTCCAGCGGCATCCCCTCCGCCTCTCAAAACAGCGTCACCTCTACCGTTTCTCCCTGCCTGAGACCTTCCGAATTGGTATCTATGACAGCGTATCCGTCGGCTCTCGTCAAGACCGTCATCAAGCCCGATTTGCCCAGAACCGGCTCCGCCTCATATATCCCACATTCTCCTTTTCTCAACTCCACCAGAAGACAGGTCGCCTTGCCTCCTGCGGCTGCTACGTTCTCGGTGACCCTGGCCTTTATCCTTGCGGGCTCCTTCTGACAGGTCAGCTGCCGGTGGAGCCATCCTATTATCATTTCGAATATGAGCAGAGCAGCGGCAGGATGCCCCGGCAGTCCTGCCAGTATCGTTTCACTCCTGCGATCATATGCCAGTATAGTAGGCTTCCCCGGCTTTATCGCGATGCCATGGGTCAACAATCCTCCGCCCGACAACTCGTCCATGATATCAGCTGTATAATCCTTCTCCCCCTGGGAACTCCCCCCGGAGACAAGCACTATATCGCTTCTTTCCATTGCCCGGGAAATAGCATTCTTTATGGTCTCCCTGTCATCTCTCAGGACAAACTGATCTACCACATGGAAACCATGTTTTTCCGCGGCGGCTGACAAGGAATAAGTATTGATATCCCTTGTCTGTCCTTTCTTTATCTTGCCTTCCACCGATACCAGCTCATCTCCCGTGGATATGACCGTCACTTCCCACGGTCTGAACACCTCCACTTCCGTGACACCCGCCGAAGCCATGACACCGATCTCCTGAGGTCTGACGCATGAGCCTTTTTTCATAAAAACCTCTCCCGCGGCAATATCCTCCCCTTCCTGTATGACATTCCTGCCATCGGATACGGAATCATATACAGCTATACTTTTCTCATCGAATTTCTCCGTATACTCTATCATCACCACCGCATCAGCTCCATCCGGCAGCATCCCTCCTGTAGGGACATAGGAAGTCTGTCCGTCGGATATCTTCTCCCTCGGTACGGTTCCCATCTGTATCTCTTCCACCACGTCCAGAAAAACCGGCACACTCTCCGACACGCCCTGGGTGTTAGATGCTTTGACCGCATATCCGTCCACTGTGGATTTCCTGAAGCCGGGCACATTTTCTTCAGCCAAAATGTCATCTGCCAGCACTCTTCCGCAGCTTTCCGTAAAATGCACGGTTTCAGTTTCCGGCTTTCTCTCCGATGCCGCGTCAAAGATCTTTCCGCGAGCCTCCTCTATGGTATCAACACTCAACAATCGCATATCCGTCTGACCTCTTTCTCCACTCGTTTACCTGCTGATCCTTATAACGATTTCCTGGCCTTCCTCATAGCCATCGAGAGCCTTTACCGCTCCTGTCACCACATTTTCCAGTGTCTTCTTCACGAAAGGCACCATACCTATCTCCTTACCGCCTATGAACAGCTGGACATCAGCTTCTTCCTCCTGCTGTTTTGTTTTCCTTTCCACCAGATCCGCCAATTTCTCCACTTCCTTTCTCGCGTTTATCACAGGCAGCCCCTTGTATTCATCCATAGTCTCTGAAATAACGCCTGATACGGCCACTGCCTCCCGACACATGCGCTTGTCTATATCGTCCGGGACCTTCCCTGTTATCACCGTCGGACACTTGATGCCGCAGTCCCCTTCCAATATTATAAAATCCTCTTTGTAGTATTTGAGTACCGCTTCCGGATCCATCCGCTCATCCACCATGATGGCAGTATCCTGCGGCCCCAAGGCTGTCACCCTGCGGGCGCCGCTTTCCATATGCCTGAAAGTATCCGTACCGGGTACATCCGCGCGATATCCCTCATAATGGATGTCCTTAAGAGTCCCCACCGTGTACCCACGTCTACGCAGCTCCGCCGTCAGCGCTGTCACCGTAGTCGTCTTGCCTGTCTTGGAAAACCCTTTTATCATCACTATTCTCATAGTCACTCTCCAAAATCTATCAGCTCATACTGGTGATGAAGCAGATCCATCATCAGCAGCCTGTTCCTCAGCACGCTTTCCCTGTCGGTCAGCAGCTTCAATGTTTCTGCCACCTGTATGGCCGATACCGCTGCCGGAGTGAAATATGGATTCCCTGTACTGACCTCAGCACCCCGGTCTTCCTCGCCGCTGTAAAGCTCTCCCATCAGTCTGTCTCCCGGCATCACCACGGCTACCTGTCCGTTCCACCCGGCTATGGCGCCATGGACCATCGGTATCCCCTGCTTCTCGCATGCACCCTCCAGTATCCTGCGTGCGCCAACACTGTCCAGAGCATCCACCACCACGTCTGCACCAGCTATGATTTCTTCCGCGTTGCTCTCATCTATGAAAGCTTCCACAGCAGTCACTTCCACCTGAGAGTTTATCTCCTTCATCTGCCGGACAGCTTCACGCGCCTTAGATCTCCCAAGATTCGACTCATTGGACAGAACCTGCCTGTTTAGATTGGTCTCATCGAACACATCGCCATCTACCGCGACTACATTCCCGACGCCGCTTCTGACAAGCCCTTCTATCACACCGCCTCCCAAGCCACCGCAGCCTGCCACACAGACTTTTCTCGCTGCCAGCGCCTTGTTTTCCTCCGGCGTGATCACAATGCCATTGCGCTCATAGCGCCTTTCCATATCTGTCACATCAGCCACCCGAAACCTTGGAAAAAGCCTTCAGCAGATCGCCGTCGTTGAGTCTGTCGTCTATCATCACTCTCTTATTGTTGACGGAAACGAATCCGAAATTTTTTATCTCCCTGTAATCGATCCCGGCTATTTTCAGCGCCTCATCGCACGTGCATCCTTCGGGAACTTCGTATACCCTTTCCTTATCATCGCCGAAATATTTCTTAAGCGTCCCCCTGAGGGTTATGGTCACTTTCATAATAATTTCCTCTCGTATAAATATTGTTTCCTATGATACGTATTATAACACAAGGCTGCAACGATGTCGAAAACACTGTAAAAACAAACGAACTTGCCCCGGATCATGGCTGCGCCATGTCATAGGCAAGTTCATTATCGTCGTCTGTCGACCCGGAAACGATCAGATCTATCTCATTACAGTATCGATTGTATCAGCTCTTCCGGCATCATACCGTTCTTGTCCCAACCCATAACTTCGTAATACTGGTCGAGCATGTCGTCAAAGGCTTCCTGAGGGATCTTCTGTCCGGCAGCGGGACCTTCTCCTCCCAGAGCTTCCTTCACCAGCCTCTTAGGGATGGTGTCATGAGCTCTGTTGAAGCCCTCCCTCTGGTTGAAGGCTCTTCCTATGTTGATGACTCTCACTCCTACGTCAAACATATCGTCAGCAGTCCAGTCCTCGCCGGTCACCAGCCTCATCAGCTCCGCCATCCTCTCATAATTGTATGTGAGAGTTCCCCAGAAGTCGCAGATGCAGAGGCTGAACTTGACAGCGTTGGAAACCTGCAGCTTGTATACCATCTCGCCCTTTCCTTCCGAAGTATACGGAGGAATGGAAGCGGCGAATACCTCTTCGTTAGGCGCGTAAGCCCTCATATGGCATGCTCCTCTGTCTGAGATAGCATACGACAGAGCCATCCCCCATGAGCCGCGGGGCTCATACTGCGGGAATTCCAGTCCCTTTACCTGCATGGCAAAGTCAGTTCCACCGTACTTCTCGGAGCAGTATTTCACTCCTCTGCTGAGATCGGCTCCGACGCCTTCCTGTCTGGCTATCTTTTCTACCATCTCTATCATCTTATCGGCTTCGCCAAACCTGATACCAAAGTCGTGGATGCCTTTCTCTGTCATCTCCATGGCCCATACGATAGTATCGCCTGTGCTGATGGTATCCACGCCCATATTGTCGCACACCTCGTTGAACTTGACGATGTGCTCAGGATCAGTTATGCAGGCGTTAGGTCCTGCCACCGCTATAGTTTCATATTCAGGACCCTCGCATATGGCATCGCCTATCTTCAGGAAATTGCCGCAGCCCAGACCACAGCTTCCGCAGCCTCTCTTGCCTTCTCTGTACTGCATGAGAACAGCTCCATTGTACTTTTCCCATTCAGGGTCGTTACCCTGGGAGAAGTTCTTGTACGGAACGATACCGCCGTCTCCACAGGCTTCCAGAAATGCCGTAGTACCTTCGTCGAATACGAAAGTGTTGTCTTCCTGGAGAACATCCTCATGGAGTATTTCAAGGATTTTATCCGTAGTCTTCTCGATGTCAGGCACCTTCACACCGCCGGTTCCCTTGATGAGGATAGCCTTCATCTTCTTGGATCCCATTACGGCTCCGATGCCGCCTCTTCCTGCCTGTCTGTAGTAGTCGGAGTTTATGCAGGCCATATTGCTCAGCTTCTCACCGCCAGGCCCTATGGACATGATGCTGTAGTCGGTGCCGTACTTTTCAGCCAGCAGAGCTTCAGCGTCGTGGGAACCCATGCCCCACAGATCGGAAGCATCGAAGAATTCCACTTTATCGTCCTCGATGACAACATAGCACGGTTCCTCCGATATTCCTTCGAATATTACCATGTCATATCCGGCAAACTTTATCCTGATACCTACGTGACCACCTATGGAACAGTCGTTCATCGTTCCCGTAGCGGGAGACTTGGCTGCCACAGACAGCTTACCGGAGCACGGTACAGGAGTTCCGGTGAGAGGCCCTGTAGTGAGGAACAGCTTGTTGTCCTCGCCGAGAGGGTCGATACCCGGTTTAAGCTCCTCGTACATGTATCTGATAGCCAACCCCTTAGAGCCTATGTATTTCTTGGCGAAGTCCATTCGAAGCGGCTCCGTAGAGGCCTTTTTTTCTTTAAGATTTATTCTCAATACTTTATTCTGATATCCGTATATGGTCATATCTCATACCTCCTTTGCCTATTCAAATGTCAGTGCGTGCTGTGGACAAGTCTGGACACACTTAGGATCGCCTCCGCAAGTATCGCATATGTATGACTTGCTGTCTCTGATCTTTACGACCTTCTTAGGGCACTTTTCGGCGCATGTGCCGCATCCTATACATTTATCGTGGTCAACTGTTATATGATCATCCATTGTTATGGCACCGACAGGGCAGTTTTTGGCACAGATGCCGCAAAGGATGCAGAAATGATCTGCATATTTCAGATTTCCCCTGTCATAGTAGGTCTCGATGGCTATCCTCGCCTTCGAAGGTATGTACTCCCCTTCCTTGTATGCGGAACAGACCTGAGCACATAACTGGCATCCTATGCAGTTGACTTTGTTGAACTTGAGTCTCTTCATTTTCTCTTGCTCCTCCCTCATTCTCTGCAAAAGTCTTCTTCAGCTTTCAGCACCGCCCTGCGGCCCCGCCGCACAGCCAGCGATATAAAAAAAGTGCAACCGAAAAACCCGAAGAAAATACTTTTTCTCAACGAAAGGCTCTCCTTTGCACAATGGCAGGCGACAGGATCGCTCCCGCAGCCCTAACGTTCTCAGCGGCATCATGTGTCAGCTGAGAATCGGAGTACTATTCATTTATTAAACAATTATACAGTAATTGTAGAAATTTTGTCAACCATATTAATTTGATTAATTTGCTGTAAAATTCTCACTATTATTCCGCAACAGTACCATGAACAACTACAGCAGCAATTCTCCCTCGACGAATTTCCTCGTCACATCGTTTCCCGGATCTTTCAGCAACTTGGTACTGCTCCCGCTGTCTATGATATCTCCGGCGTACATCATTATCGCTCTGTCACACATCCGTTTTGCCTGAGCCAGATTATGGGTGACCGTCACGATAGTGATATCCTCCCTCTCGCTTATGGAAAGCAGCATGCGCTCTATCTCCGCCGTAGTATGAGGATCTATATTGGCGGTCGGTTCGTCCAAAAGCAGGAGCTTAGGTCTGAAGGAAAGCGCCCGGGCCAGAGCTACCTTCTGTCTCTCACCGCCTGACAGCTTCCATGGACGCTGCTTTCTCAGTTTGACCAGACCCAGTTCCTCCAGCAGCGGAGCTATCCGTTCTTCTGTCTGTTCCTTTGAGAACCCTCTGACCTTCAGCGGATAACCTACATTTTTTTCCACCGTTGAGGAAATAAGATATGGGGTCTGGAACACCAGGCTGATATCCCGCTGTGGAAAATCAGCCTTTCCGTCATAGCAGACTTCACCCTCGGTAGCCGGGAGGATACCGGCTATTATATTGAGTAAAGTGCTCTTTCCCGCGCCGTTGGGTCCTATGATCGCAGTCCTGCTCCCATGCTCTATCTCACCGCTTCTTATGTCCAGCACGGTCTTTTCCCCAAAGCGTTTCCTGAGAGCCTTTAGCGTCACCTGCACACCATCACCTGCTTTCCCGTTCCTGAAAATGATAGAGCACGGCATTCACCGTAAAGGCTATCAGCAGCAATATCAATCCTACAGCTATAGCCCGCTCATAATCTCCCATGCCTTTGAGCTCTGAAATATACGTAGTCATCACACGAGTCTTTCCTTTTATGTTCCCACCAACTATCATGACGGCGCCCACTTCGGATATGGCCCTTCCAAAACCGCTCACCACAGCTGTAGTTATCCCTACGCGCATTTCATAGATCAGAAGCTTCATCCGTCCCGTCCTGTTGACGCCGAGGGTCATCCCCAGTGCGTTAACGACAGGAGCCTTTTCCTTTACGATATTATAAGTAAGTCCCGTTATTATCGGTGTCACCAGGCATATCTGCGCTATTATCATGGCCGGTACCGTGTAGTTCAGCTGCAGGCTTCCCAGCGGCCCCCGTCTCATGAGGATGAGGAATACCGTAAGACCGGCTATAACGGGAGGCAGGCTCATAAGCGTATATATGAGCCTGACCACGATCCCTTTGCCTTTGAAATCATATGTCCCTATCAGTATTCCCAGAGGTATCCCCATAGCGGTGGATATTATCACCGATGTGAATGATACATAAAGGGACAGCCCCACGATCTGAAAGATTTCCGCGTCGGCTGTAAATATCAGTTTTATCGCTTCTATGATCCCCTGTCCGATAGTATCCATATTCTGATTCCAAAATTCCCGTTGATTTCTCTTTTACTTCGCGTTAGGAACGAACAGCGCTTCGCCGTATTCCTCAACACCGTATTCACCTATGAGCTGCTGAGTCTCGTCAGAAACGATCCACTCCTGGAAAGCCTTTGCGCCTTCATGATTTATATTCTCGTTCTTATCAGGGTTTACGCAGATAACTCCATACTGGTTGTAGAGAGTTCCGCTCGGATCCTTTTCGCAGAGGATAGTGAGAGCCGTATCTCCGCCAACGTTGAGCCATGTAGCTCTGTCGGCCAGCGTGTATCCGCTCATCTCATCTGCCATGGTGATCACATCTCCCATACCGGCTGCCGCTTCAACATACCAATCTCCCGAAGGCGTAAGTCCCGCGGCTTCCCATATGGACAGCTCTTTACTGTGAGTACCCGACTCATCAGCCCTGGAAACGAATGTCGACTGGCTGTTCATGATATCCTCAAAGGCAGCTATCGCATCATCAGCGGCATTGGCGCTGACTCCGGCAGGATCAGCTTCAGGTCCTATGATGACGAAATCATTGTACATCACGTCCATTCTTCCGTCCTCATCCGCATGTCCTCCGGCCACATACTCCTCTTCAGCTGCGGGAGAGTGGACCAGCAATACATCGGCTTCGCCGTTTTCGCCCATAGTCATTGCTTCGCCCGAACCTACCGATACCACGTCAACAGTGTATCCGGATTCTTCCTCGAACACAGGAAGGATCTCATCCAGCAACCCACTGTCCTTGGTGCTTGTCGTAGTCGCCAGGATGATAGTACCCTTGCTCTCCGTGGTTTCCTCTTCACTTCCGCAGCCGGACAATATGGCAGTCATGGACAATACCATAGCCAGCACCAGCGCGGCAGCTAAAATTCTTCTCTTCATAATTACCTCCTAATCAACTTTTGCCTGTATAGAATAATATCCAATAAACGGCATATGCCGTCTATCGCGCCTTTATCCGGCGCATATATCCCATGATATGCTCCCACAAAAAAAGGAATATATGCAGCCGCTTCACAGCGGCTGTCCGTGCTTATCACTCCAGCGCCGCCATGAACTCAAAAAAAAGGATTTTTCGGAATGAAAAATCCTTTTGACAGTCTTCATAACATTCCTTTCCAAATACGGGAGGCCAGGAGGTTTCCCTCGGGACCCATCGACATACGCTCCATGACTGTCCCGTCACAGCGTCGTGACCGGCGTTTTAGAAGCGGATGTTCGGAACGATCAAATTTTGATATATGACAGCAGTTCCTGTCACTTTAATTATTTTATCATAACGTCATTAAGACAACAAGTATTTGAATTAATTTTTGTTCAACAACATTTACCTAGGCTGATTACCGTCTTATCAGCAAAATACGCCGGGCTACTCCTTCTTTTCGTAAAACGCCTCAGCAGACTGCGGGAACAGTATATACGCCAGAAGTATCTCTTCCGTCGGCGCTTTCTCACCCAGCTCCATCTTTTTGCTGAAGAACTGAGGCTTCAGAAGATCCGCAGGCCTGCAGGTTATCGGGTTTTCCTTTCCCAGCACCTTTTTCTGCACTGCTCTGTTGAATGGCTTTATCGTCCTTCCGTATTCACCTTTCAGCAGCGCCTTTGTCTGCTTGCTGGCCATCTTATATCGCTCTCCCGTCATAATGTTGAACACGGCCTGAGTCCCTACTATCTGAGATGATGGCGTCACAAGAGGCGGTTCACCCAGGTCTTCCCTCACCCTCGGTATCTCTCTCAGCACCTCATCGAACCTATCCTCCATATTCTGTTCCTTCATCTGCATATGGAGATTGGACAACATCCCGCCCGGCACCTGATACTGAAGCGTCTTGGTATCCACATCCATTACCTTGATATCGATGAGTCCTTCCTGCTCCGCCTTCCTCCTTATGTCACGAAAGTATTCAGAGGCTATGGCCAGCGCGTCTTCATTGAGTTCCACTTCGAATCCACCGGCCTTGAGAGTTTCGTACATCACTTCCGTCGCCGGCTGACTGGTTCCCAGCGCAAATGGCGACAGCGCCGTATCTATCACGTCACAGCCCGCCTCCACCGCCTTCAGATATGTCATCGGCGCCACTCCGCTGGTACAATGAGAATGGACGTGAACAGGAACATTTACCGTCCTCTTGAGTATCTTCACCAGCTTATCCGCGTCATAAGGCATCAGAAGCCCCGCCATATCTTTGATGCATATGGAATCAGCACCCAGCTCTTCCAGTTCCTTCGCCAGGGACTTCCAATACTTGAACGTATATTTCCTTCCTACTGTATAAGCCAGAGCCAGCTGTACATGGGCGCCTTCCTGCTTGGCCGCGTGGGCAGCTCTCTCCAGATTCCTCACATCATTGAAAGCATCGAATATCCTGAATATATCTATACCATTGTCGACGGACTTCCTTATAAAAGCGTCCACCACATCGTCGGGATAGTGATTGTACCCCAGCAGATTCTGCCCCCGCAGCAACATCTGCAGCTTCGTCTTTCTGAATCTCTTTCTCAGCTGCCTCAACCGCTCCCATGGATCCTCGTTGAGATATCTCATGCATACATCGAAAGTCGCACCGCCCCAGCATTCTATGGAATCGTATCCCACCTCATCCAGCACTTCGGCGATAGGCAGCATATCCTCTGTCTTCATTCTGGTTGCCATCAGCGACTGATGAGCGTCTCTCAATATAGTCTCTGTGAATTTCACTTCTTCCTTACCGAAAAAAATCATATCCCTCACTCTCCTTCCGGACAGTCGATAAAGCTCTCATTTCCACTGTTCTTAACTAAAATAGTTTACTAGATTCCCGCCGCCTTTGCAATAAACATTGTTAAATTTTTGTGAAAAAGGTTGCTTCCGACCATAAATCACAGCTGAAAAGCCATCACCTGAAGCCCCGATTCCGTGACAAAAGACCCTGCGGCTATGACAGCCGCAGGGTCTTCATCGTCGAGACCATATTGTCGAGACCATATTTATGATACACGTATCATTTCCTCTTCAGCATCCTTCCTCCAGGAACTGCGCCAGCTCACTGTTGAACTTCTCCGGATCCTCCAGGAACAACCCATGTCCGCATCCCGGGAAAATGACCAGCTTACTGTCGCCGCCCAGGTTTTCCCTCATATACTCGCCGTGAGCCGGCGTATAGAGAAGACCATCACCGCTGTAAGCCAGCAGTACAGGAACTTTTATAGTCGGCAGTACGTTCCTGAAATCCTCGATGGCCATGGCAATCCACATATTGAGCATGCAATGCGGCGTGTTGTCGAGGGCTTCGTTGAATACCCATTTGAACTCGTCTTTCTCCTGATCATATCCTTTGGCAAATACGTTGGGGATGAACAGCTTGGCTGCGAACTCCCAGCTTACGGCCAGAGCCGCCATAAATTGCAGGTTCTGATCCATGTCAAAGGTGCAGCTCTGCCCCAGCTTCCACTCGTCATCGTTGAGAAGCTTAGGTGTCATATCTATGAAACACATCTTCTTGATATACTGGCACTTGAACTCCCTGGCATAAGCCAGCAGTGTGCTGGTCCCCATAGACCATCCTACTACATTGACTTCCTTCAGCTCCAGATGCTCTATCAGCTCGTGAAGGTCAGCCGCGAACCTGTTGAGATTCATTCCCCTTTCGGTGAGAGATGAACGGTCCGACTGGCCGTGTCCGCGAAAATCATACAGTATTACACGATATTTCTTAGCGAACTCGTCCACCTGGTATTTGAAGAACTTGTGGTTGCAAGACCAGCCATGGATGAATATCAGCGGTTCCCCGCTTCCATGCTCCTCATAATAGATTTTACAGTTGTCCTTTGTTGTAAAATAAGCCATTCTCTTTCACTCCTTTACCACTTTTTCCGACTACATCGGTCTTTTTTATTATTATATCACCATCTTTTGATGAATGTAATGCCTTAATGGCATGGTTTATCATTAAAATCAGGCATTAGACATGGGCAGCACCCACAGCTATAATAAAGTAGTAAAGAAATACAGGAGCGTATGAAAATGAAGGATAACAGAATGGAATATCGCAGCCTTCCCAGGGGGACTGAACAGATAAGCATACTGGGACTGGGAACCAGCTCCATCGGTATGTCAGGAAAAAAGGAGATCGAAGCCACCATGGAAATGGCTCTGGAAAACGGCATCAATTATTTCGACATGGCCTCAGCCGACGAGTTTCCCTTTGATGCCTTCGGCCGTGCCGTCTCAGGGTGGCGTGATCAGGTATACTTCCAGGTACATTTCGGAGCCGAATACAGTACAGGAAAATACGGATGGACCACAGACCTCGATACGGTCAAACGTTCGGTAGAATGGCAGCTTTCCGCTCTCAGGACAGACTACATAGATTTCGGGTTTCTCCACTGCATCGACGAGGATGCCGACCTTGACCGGGTCATGTCCAACGGTATACTTGACTATATCCTGCAGCTGAAGAGAGAAAGAACCGTGCGCCACATCGGCCTTTCAACTCATACGCCGGCCATCGCCCGGACGTTCATGGATACCGGACTCCCCGACATGATAATGTTCAGCATCAACCCGGCCTACGACTACCGTCATGGCGAATACGCCTTTGGGGCCACCGACGAACGCATGTCGCTATATAAAAGATGTGAAGCCGAAGGGGTTGGGATCTCAGTCATGAAAGCCTTTTCAGGCGGCATACTGCTGGATCCCAGAACATCACCTTTCAAAAAAGCCCTGACCGGATATCAATGTATCCAATACGCCCTTGACAAGCCTGGAGTGATCACTGTACTGCCCGGAGTCCGCGACCGCAGCGACTTGAAGGAGCTGTTGGGGTTCCTTGACGCCTCGCCTGAGGAAAAGGACTACTCCGTACTGAGGACCTTCACACCGGCGGATGCCGAAGGTACATGCGTATATTGCAATCACTGCCAGCCATGTCCGGCAGGACTGGACATCGGTCTCATAAACAAGTACTACGACCTTTCCGTCGCAGGCGATGAACTGGCCCGGAGCCATTACACAGCTCTGGGAAAAAGGGCCAGTGACTGCATCAGCTGCGGCCACTGTGACAGGCGATGTCCTTTCCACGTCCGCCAGCAGGACAGGATGAAGGAGATAGCCGCATATTTCGATGATACAAATGTTTAAAAGGAGGTTTTGATATTATGAGTAAAAGATTAGTCGCGTATTTCAGCGCCAGCGGCACGACGAAGCGTGCAGCGGAAATGCTGGCTGAAGCAGCAGGCGCAGACCTGTATGAGATAAGACCGGAGGTCCCTTATACCTCTGCCGACCTCAACTGGATGGACAAAAAAGCCCGCAGCACCGTGGAAATGAAAGACCCGACATCTCGTCCGGCTATCGCCGACAATGACGCGGATATCGCCGCCTACGATACCATTTTCGTAGGTTTCCCTATATGGTGGTATGTAGCTCCTACTATCATCAACACGTTTCTGGAAAGCTATGATTTCTCAGGAAAGACCATCGTGCTGTTCGCCACTTCCGGCGGCAGCGGCTTCGGCAAGACAGTAAAAAATCTGCAAGGCAGTGTTTCACCGTCAGCCGTCATAAAGGAAGGAAAAATTCTCAACGGACGCCAGGACGCCGCTCAGCTGAAAGCGTGGATCGACAGCCTGGGAGTATAGCAGCAAAAGAGATCAACAATCGAAAACAGATCATTGATGGCCAGCCGTCGGAGGCCCTGACAGCTGGCCGTTCTTTATGATGAGAGTCACTTTATCCCTGTCTCTGTCGTGGTCGACGAATCCCGGACTTTCCTTATCCTCGCGCCCTGCGCATTCAGCCGCGAAGCAGCTTGTACATCCCGTCTTTCAGTCCGTCTATAGACAAGCGAAACATGGGAAAGACCTTCCCTATCTCCACGAAAGATTCCGACATCCATGCAGGATTCTCCTCCCGCTCCTGCGGATGCAGCCATATGGAGTGACTGTACTTCTCCCTGAATCTCCTGAACCAGCCCAATCCGTCCGTCGGCGCGCCTGCCGGGCCGCCATAAGAACCGTAAGATCCGCCGGATGCTCCCATCAGTTCATGGATAGCCATATCTGCGTCACCTACGAAGATCACCTTATAATCACTCGAGATATTCCTCAATATCCAGTCGGTTCTCACCGTCCTGTCAGCATCGATGGAAGGATCCTCATATAATTCTCCTTCCAGACAATTATGGAAATAATACATCTTCAGCTCGGAAAAGGTGTTCGCCTTATGGAGCGATTGGAACAGCAGACTGCACAGCTGTTCGTAAGGTCTCATGGAACCGCCTGAATCGATGAGGACCATCAGCTTCAGCCTGTTCCGCCGTGGCGGCTGTGTCCTGATATCCAGTATACCACCGCGTCTGCAGGTATGATTCACAGTACCCCATATATCCAGTTCTTTCTCGCTGGATTCCAGCTTTCGTGACAATTCTCTCAACAGGCGGAATGCCATCTGGAATTGTCTGGATTCAATGGCGCAGTCAGTTCGCCAGTCCCTGAACCTGCGGTCTCCACGGACATGGACGATGGACTTTCCACCTGCTCCCTGTATCATTCCGCCGGCCACCTCTCCCGCGCCAAGCCCCGGTTCTTCTCCGCTCCCGGCCTCTACCGCCGCCAGCCGCTCTTCCATCACCTTCACGGCAGCATCAGGCTCCAGACTCCTGTCTTCAAGATACCCCGCAAAGAGCTGCCTGGCTCGCTGAGGATCCTGCCTCAGTCCTTCTATCTCCTCTTTCAGCTGCTGACCGGTGATATTTCTGAAATATTCATCGAATAATCTCTCGAACTTGTCCAGGTCGCTTTCTCTTTTTACCAGCAACGCCCGGCAAAGGATGTAAAACCCGCCCAAGGTCTGACCATGAAAGCCTTCGTACATACCTTCCATCAACGCCAGCCATTCGTTGAGGGAGACCTTCATTCCTCCCGCCCGAAGAAACGACAAAAAACCGAGAAACATCACCTGAGCCCTCCAGATATCCCCTTGACTGTCTCTCTGTCTTCATCCTTCTTCAGGAGGAAACTCATCAACGGCAAATCATTCCTCAGATCATCGACCGGCAGCCCACTCAGCTTCAGCGCGCTTATCCAATCAAGCAGCTCGCTGGTGCTTGGTTTTTTCTTCAATTCGAAATACTCCCTCACGTAGAAAAAAGCGTCGAGAGCCTGCTCCAGCAATTTTTCCTCGATTTCAGGATAATGTGCCAATATGATTTTCCTCATCAGCTCTTCGTCAGGGAAATCTATATAATGAAAGGCACAACGCCGCAGGAACGCGTCAGGCAATTCCTTTTCCGCGTTTGACGTTATGATGACGATGGGCGGATGGTTAGCTCTGATGGTCTCATCCGTCTCAGGAATGTAAAACTCCATCCTATCCAGCTCCCACAACAAATCGTTGGGAAACTCCAGGTCTGCTTTATCTATCTCATCGATAAGAAGTACGCACTGCTCCTCCGACACGAAGGCTTCTCCTATCTTCCCCAGCTTCACATACCGCTTCACATCTTCCACACCTTCGTTACCCAGCTGACTGTCATAGAGCCTGCGTACCACATCGTACTGATACAGGCCATCCTGTGCTTTTGTGGTCGACTTGATGCTCCACACTATCAGTTTCTTCCCTAGAGCCTTGGCTATGGCTTCCGCCAGTGCCGTCTTGCCCGTTCCCGGTTCACCTTTCACCAGCAATGGTTTGTTCATACCGATGGCTATGTTCATGGTCATCTTCAATTCATCATCGATTATATAATCGTCGGTACCCTGGAATTTATAAATCGTTTCTGTCATATTCTGGCTCCTTGTTTCAAATTTTCATCTTATCCATTATACCATTTCTTCCAGGCCGCCGGCTATTTTCTTCATCCATTCCGCTATCTTTATCCCCTGCGGACAATTCCTCTCACATATATGACAGGCTATACAGTCAGATGCTCTGCTTCGCTTCTCCGCAACACTTTCATACACAGGCTTTATCTTCCAGTCCTCATCGGGGTACCTCAGATACTCGTTATATATCCTGAAATATTCCGGGACAGGGATGCTCATCGGACAGTGTCCGGCACAATATCCGCACGCCGTACACGGTATGGTTTTTTCCTCGTTCAATATCCGGCATACCTTCGTCAACAGCGCCCTTTCCTCGTCTGTCAACAGCTCAGTCGCTCTCATGTTGTCACACATCTGCTCCATAGCGCTCATACCGCTGAGAACGATATTCACATGCTTCTGCGACTGAGCAAAACGGATGGCCCATGAGGCTGCGCTTTCACCGGGAGCATACCCTTTCAGCACCGCCTCGGCTCTTTCCGGCAGCTTCGCCAGTATACCGCCCTTGACTGGTTCCATTACGACGATTTCCTTTCCGTATTCTGCAGCCACTTCGTAACATTTTCGAGCTTCCATCGCCGGACTTTCCCAATCCAGATAATTTATCTGAAGCTGAACGACCTCCACCTCCGGATGGGTCTTCAGTATTTCTTCCAGTAGCGTGGCATCTCCATGATACGAAAAGCCTATCTTTCCTGCCCTTCCATCAGCCTTTATCTTCTTCAAAAAATGGAATTCATCATTCTTCCGGGCTATACGGTAATTCTCCCTGTTGAGCCAGTGGATCAGATATACGTCAAACCACTGTACGCCGCAGCGGGTGCATTGCTCCTCGAAATATTTTTCACATTCCTCCGGGCTTCTGACAAGCCACGACGGCAGCTTGTCCGCTATCTCGTAAGCATCTCTCGGATACCGCTCCGCCACTGTCCTTTTAAACGCTTCCTCACTGAGTCCGTCCAAATAAGTATATGCCGTATCAAAGTACCTGCCACCCCCGGAAAGGAATTCATCGACCATGGACTCCAGTTCCTTCCAATCTATATCTCCGCTTTCCGTCCTCCCCTTTCGCGGCAGTCTCAGAAAACCAAATCCCAACTTGTTCACCTGACTTTCCTCCTTCTTTACTCTGATCCTCTTCGGGCCGCATCGGCAGCCTCAGGTTTTATTCTACCATCGTCTTTTCATATGTCTAATGGCTTTTCCGTATTTCCAGGTATTCTGGCCGGGAATATCATGGCGTTCATCATTCGGCTACCCTGTCACGACGCCTGCCCGTCCCAAAGATCGATATGGCCAGCAACACCGACGAACCCATCATCACCAGATACAGCACCATACTGGCAATGACGCTCACCGCATAATTCCTGTTATTCAATATCTTCACATCCAGCAGCGGTTTCTCCGAACGGCACTGGCGAATGACGAAGAGTGCGCAGAAGACGACACCTACCAGCAGCGGCAAGCCTGCCTGGACGCTCACCACGCCATATGCTGTGATATTGCCTGCGCCCAGGGTGATCCCACCGAAGGCGAATATGCTCTCCACGAAGGAAAGAAAATCGAATTTCTTGTTCCGGAGCTCCAGCACATTTTCGAACACCATTATCGAAACCACGAAGGATACGGTCATGATAGCCATCACCAGCCAGAAGATGGATCTCCATCCGAAAGCGTCTATCATCAGTCCTGCCACAGTAGGGGCGATGATAGGCGCCGCAGTAGTCGCCAGCCCATAAGTCCCCATCATAGATCCACGCCGCTCTGCCGGATACACTGTCAAGATGATCACCTGAGCCGCCGACATGAGGATACCGTTTCCGCAAGCCTGCATCACCCTTCCCAGCATCATTATTCCGAAATTCCCGGCAAAGATACTGAGGAGAAGCCCCGCGATGAAGCATCCCGTACCGAAAGCGTACAACCTCTTCGTAGGGAATTTCGTAATGAGAAAGGCCGTCAGCGGCATGACCGTCCCCATTGCCAGGGAATATCCGCTGGTGACCCATTGCCCTGTATCAGTACTGATATGAAAATACTCTACCAGATCGGGCAGCGCAGTGGTCATTGCTGTTGCCAATGTAGATGAAGCGATACCGGAAACCACCAGGTTGATAAATATCATGGCCCGTTTTCGCTCCGTAAGCCGTCCGTTTTCACTATTCTCCATGTTGACCCTCCATCCTGTGCCATACCCTGCTGTTTATATTTTCCACCATTTTCTCCATCATCCGTTCTACCTGCTCCTGCTCCTCCGGTGAAAGCCCCGAAGACAATACCTCCTGAAAACTGTTATGTATCTCCTTGACCCGTTTAACAGCAGGAACGGCGGCATCTGTAAGATAAAGCTGTTTCATCCTCCTGTCGTCCTCACTCCTGACCACACGGACGTAACCTATATCCACCAGCTTCCTGATGACCTTTGTCAGCGTAGCCTTGTCGACTCTGAATCGCTCTACCATTTCCTGAGCTGATGCTCCCGGATACTCGTAAAGGTATTCAACATAAAACTGCTGTCCCCACCCGATCTCAAAATCCGCCAGTTCATGATCATAATACATCTTCATCAGCCTGTCCAATATGGAAATATACCGCCCCAGACCGGAAAACTTTCCATTCATTCATATCACCTGCTTTCATCGATACCTTCCGGGAATATTGTATCACGCAAAAGTAGCGCGCGCAACTATTTATGCATAAGATGGAATTCCCCGAAGAAATAAAGATATCAAAACAGATACCGGGCGGAAATGCTCCCGCCCGGTATCTGTACTTTAGCTATCGTTTCTCTTCTCTCAGTTTAGATACGTTTTTGTATATTACGGCTGCCATCGCACTTCCGCCGATCAGCATCAGAATACTCCATAAAAACAGTCTTCCATTATCTCCGGTCTGCGGGGTGGTGCCAGCCGGTATAATCGTGTCCTCGACAGTAATTTCATTGGCAAGGGCCTCATCGCTGAAATACCTGTCACATGCCTCGCAGTGCCAGTATGTGATGTTGCCTTCCTGTGTCTGTGTTGGTGATTTCGCTTCAACCTTCACCAATTTCGTATGATTCGAGGCATCCAGTTCTCCGTACTCTCCTCCGCAAATATCACAGACCGCCCGCTCGGTACAGGTCGCAATGCCTCCCGTACACGACTCTGTTTCGGTCACATTGCAGTTCTCATTTGTGCAGCTCCGGGTATGCGTCCCGTTTTCGCTGAGCCATTGGCCAAACTGGTGCTGCTCAAAAACTGCTGTCAGGTTCCTGTCCGCTGATGCCGAAAATTCATATCTGACACTGTCGCTGACCAGCTTCCCGTCTTCCATCCAGCCCAGGAAATGATAGCCTTCTTCCGGCGTGGCTGTTACTGTAACATCGCTGCCCGTTGCGAAGTCTCCTCCACCAGTCACGCTGCCGCCTTCGTTGCCGGAAACAGAAATGGTAGCTACCATTTCGTTCACCGTCACCTCCGGCTGATTTCCGAGGATCGTGCCATAATTGTCGATTTCACCCTGTCCCGCAACCGACCCGTTGTTTGTGAAAGTCACATCTGTCGGGATCGTAAGCACAACGCCGTCGGGAATGGTCAGCGTAGCTCCATCCGGCAGCGTCACATCGGTATACAGGCTCATATCATTGTACACTCTGCCATTGCCGGAGATCACAAAAGCGCCGGTAAAATCGTCTTCACTGCTGGAGGTGATCAGCCGGTCGGCAATAACAAAACAACTGCCATCGGTACCGGTCTCAATCAGCCCGGTTCCCGCCGTCCCTGCCGAACCGGAAGGGGAGCCGCCACCGCCTGCTCCGGGCTCACCTGCACCGATACGGCCTGCGTTGACTATACCTCCGGTCAAGGTGATCTCTGCATCTCCCCCAGCGCCGCCGTTAGCGGGGGTGCCACCATAAAAATTGTATCCGCCGTTTCCGCCATTTCCGCCGCCGATCGAAGCGCCCTGGGTGTTCACCACACCGCCTGTAATGGAAATGTCAGCCGATCCTCCGGAACCTCCTGAGCCTGGAGTACCGCCGCCTCCGCCTATGCCATCAGCACCCGCACCTCCGCCTATCGCTGCATCGTTGGAAGTTGCGGTAACGATACCGCCGCTTATGGACACGGTTGCCGCTCCGCCATTGCCGCTATAAACCTGTCCTTCGCCACCGCCGATGGCTGTTCCGTAGATGTTGGAGGCGTTTATGACACCACCCTGAATGGAAATACTGCCGGTGTCCTCGGCAGTATTTCCGCCAATCGCAGCCGGTCCCCCTGTATTTGAATCATACCGTGCCGTAAGAGAGCCGCAGTTTTCGTTACAGACGTGTTCTTCCTCGCTGCTGTCACAGCGGATCGTCAGCGTAGAGCCGGAGGGCGCATGAATGGCTGAACATGCCGCCCCTGTGCTGACGAAAGAATTATCGCTTTCCGACGATAATATCAGAGTAACATCAGCTCCGCTGATTTCCAGCGCCGTCGTTCCCGAAGAAACCGAAACCCCGTCCAGTACCAGCGTAGCCGTTACACCGGATGCTACCGTGATATGCTGACCTGTCGTGTTTCCCTCCTGCGCCATGGCAACTGTGTAGGTACCGGATGTACCGATCGTCAGCGTATCGTTTTCAAATGATACGCCGGAGAGGTCATCGCCGGCCACCAGAAAGTCGCCATAATCGGCGGATGCTGCCAGCGTTGTTGTCGGCAGTAATGCCAATAACAACACTGTAACTGCCAGCCCGGCCAGATATTTTTTTCGCTTTCCCCTTCTCACTAATCCCAACTCCTTTCTTAGCGACAAAACTTTTCAGTTTTTCTGCTTTCCTTCCTGTTATCTTATAGCAATAAATCAAAAAGCACGCCGGGATTCCAATGCTTCCAGCGTGCTTTTCGTTTGACATTGGTGGAGACAGAGGGACTCGAACCCTTGACCTACGCGTTGCGAACGCGTCGCTCTCCCAGCTGAGCTATGCCCCCTCGCTATATATTGTATCGTCACGATCGACCTACTGACGATTTTATCGCTATTTTACAGCCAAGTCAATATCCATCTTCGATTATTTTATTCGCCGTCTTCAGTATTTTCCTTTCTCATTTTCTTTTCTCCTTCCCTCGTAAAAGTTCTTTCACAATTCGCTGCATCAGACTTAGAAACATGCCCCGATTTTTTACAAAAATGGTACCTAAGGCCCATAGCTTGCACAAAACTTTGATAGTATAATAATTAACAAAGTCGTCAAACAATATTGAAAGGACTGATTATGAGCCAGGAACTGTGGACAAAGGATTGGAAGAGGATCAATGAAATGATACTGAGGATGAACAGCGAAAGCGATATCCTCAAGGCTTTGAACACATTTTTGACCGATATCGAGGGACTCGTCCCATATGAAAAAGCGTGTATCTACTTCTACGACCTGTCGGCCCCGGAAATCGTAAAGGATTATATCGGGCAAGGATTCAGTGAAAAGGAGCTCATCGACTATGAGCGCTATTACTGTAATATCGATGATGTGGTAGAGAAGATGATGCCCAACAAAGAAGTCGTTATCAAGAGCAGCGAAGCCTTCGATATAAACAAGAGGAAGGAAACGGAATATTTCATCGATTATGTGACCCCTGCCAAGACCAAGGTCTCCCTGGACACTAATTTCCGTTGGAACATGGAAAACAGAGGTTTCTGCATCGGTTCGCTTGACCTGTTCCGAAATGAGAAGGATGTCGATTTCTCTGAAAGAGAAGTCGAGATCTGCCGGATATTCCAGCCTCACATAGAGCTGAAGGCTTCCAACTATGCGTTCCTTTTCGAGAACCTCACTCACAAGTATTCACTGACCAATGCCGAACAGGATGTGGCTACCATGATACTCAAGGGATATTCCAATGAACAGATCGCCGAGGAAAAGTGCATCTCCATTTCGACTGTGAAGAAGCACGTTTCCAGGATACTGGAAAAATCAGATACCAAATCCCGCATAGAATTCATATGCAAGGCCACCGGCAAGGATAAATAGCATAAAAAGAGAAATTATAAATATAAAGGAGAGAAGCTATGAAGAACATCATCACTGTAGCTGCGGTAAACTTTAAAGTAGACGCGGCCAACAAGGAAAGCAACCTTTCAAGGATCTGCGAATTCTCAGAAGCCGCAGCGAAGCGCGGCGCTGATCTGGTCTTATTCCCTGAGATGTGTCTCTACGGATATGACTATTACGTGGACGAAAACGTAACTCAGAAAGAAAAGATCGAAACAGCAGAAACAATCAACGGACCGTCATGCCAGGCTATCGCCGAGGTAACGAAGAAGTACGGTATTTATGTAGTATTCGGCATGGCTGAAAAACTGGAAGACACTGCTGACGCAACACTTTACAATTCAGCAGTAGCCATCGGTCCTGACGGAGTCATAGGCGCTTATCAGAAAATGCATCCTTTCGAGACTGAGAGCATCTGGTGCGCCAAGGGAGACAAGCCATTCATGTTCGATACTCCATGGGGTCCTGTTTCCATCGGCATCTGCTTCGACACATATCAGTTCCCTGAATTGCAGAGATATTACTGTGGCCAGGGCAGCCGACTTTATCTGAATCCTACCGCCGTTGTGGAGGAAATTCCGAAGGAAGGCAGCCGTCAGGCATTTATCGATTACTACGCTCCAACGCTGGAGTACGGCGTACTCTGCAACACTATTTACGTGGCCAGCGCCAACCTGTGCGGAACAGATATAGTCAACTACTTTGGCGGAGGCAGCTGTGTCATAGGGCCGAAAATCAACGCGTTCTATGAAACGAACCTTCACTACTACGCCGGCAACAAAGATAATGTACAGGAAGGTATCGCTATGGAGACCATCGACCTTTCGCTGGCGGAAAGACGTCTCTTCGTCGATAAGGAGATAACCGGCGAACCGGACTACAGACCTGATATTTATAAGAAATTTTTATAAATTGTCATCAAAATATTTATCAAGAGAGGGGATATTAAAATGCAAAATGATTCGTTAAAACGTACCATGAAGCTGCACCATCTGGTCATCTTCGGTGTAGCCTTCCTTACCCCGATGATCGCCTATACCATATACGGCGTTATCGCCACATCATCTCACGGTGTGGAATCGGGCTCCATCTGTCTGACCATAATTGCCATGTTATTCACAGCTCTCAGCTATGGCCACATGGCCAAGGCTTATCCTGCCGCGGGCTCGGCCTACACTTATACGAGAAAAGCAATAAATTCCAAGCTGGGAGTTCTTGCGGGATGGATCGTACTGCTGGGATATGTATTTTTCCCAATGGCCATCTGGCTCATCGGAGCGTCCTATTTCAGTGCCGCTGTTCCTGCAGTCCCTGAATGGGTATGGCTGATCGGCTTCATCGTCATCACGACTCTCATCAACATCGTCGGCGTCGAAGTAGGGAGCAAGATCAACTTCGTGATGGTTTCCATCCAGGTCATCATCATCATCGCGTTCCTGATATTCACCATCAAAGCCATTACAGAGGGAATGGGAGAAGGAACGCTGGCTTCATTCTCGCCTTTCTACAACCCTGACATCGACTTCAGCTATATGGTGGCCGGTGCTGCGGCAGCCTGCTACTGTTTCCTGGGCTTCGATGCACTGACTACATTTACCGAAGATACTATCGATCCGGAAAAGAACATCCCAAGATCGATAATACTGACTCTTCTCGTTTGCGGTGCTATATTCCTCATCGTAACGTACTTCACTCACCTGGTTCACCCGGCATTCGACTATCCTAATCCGGATAACGCCGCTTACGATATCGCTCGTCAGGTAGCGCCATCCATTTTCGGAGGCATCTTCCTTATCGGTACTATCGCAGGCCAGTTCGCAGCAGGTCTGTCAGCTCAGGCCAGTGGCGCTCGTCTGCTGTACGCTATGGGAAGAGACGGCGTACTTCCTAAGAAACTCTTCGGCAGGCTGGGAAAGACTAAAACTCCTACCAATGCCATAATCCTTATAGGTATAGTGGCGCTGTTCGCTGTATTCCTCGATGTTACTTCAGCTACTGCGTATATCAATTTCGGAGGACTCGTTGGCTTTTGCTTCGTCAACATCGCGGTTATTTCCCACTATTTCATAAGAAACAAGAAGCACTCCGCCAAAGGCGTCTTCATGTATCTTATCTTCCCTATACTGGGAACTATCTTCTGTCTGTACCTGCTGGTTCACCTGGATAGAATAGCTCTCATCCTCGGCTGCGCCTGGGTAGTTATAGGTATCATCTACATGCTGATACTGACCAAAGGGCTCAAGGAGGAACCACCTGAATTGGCTATCGATGAATGATAGAATAGCTGAGAATTTGATAATGAAATTACCGCTTGCACGAAGGAAGCTTGCTAAAACCGCCTCCCAATGCAAGCGGTTTTGATTTAAAGTGATAATTAATCTTTTTGCTTGTTATTATCCTATTTGAAACATATAATAGAGATGAAAGGAGATATGACTATGCCTGCAAATATGTTAACTGAAATACTGTCAATACTGCGTTCTCATCTTGACCAAATTATCGGTGCAGATTTAGTTGAAATGATTTTATACGGTTCATTTGCCAGAGGTGATTTTGATGAGGAATCTGATATTGATATTGCAGTCATTGTGAATATTGACAGGGCTGAATTAAAGAAGTATCAAAAGGATATTGTTTCAGTAATAAGTGAAATGAGCCTTGATTACGATACGCTTATCAGTATCAACTATATCTCTCTTTCTGATTTTGAAGAGTATAAGAGTGTTCTCCCATATTATAAGAACATTGATCGCGAAGGGGTGAGAGTCGTTGCTTAATGATAAGCGTTGCGCCCTTGCGATTTATAGAATGGAACGGGCTAAGGAATTGATTGACGACGCAAAACAACTTTATAAATCCGGTAGCTATAAAAGCAGCAATAACAGGGCTTATTACGCAATATTTCATGCTATGAGAGCTGTGCTAGCCTTGGAGGAAGTGGATTAAAAAGCATTCCGGAGTCATCCAGTACTTCCAAAGAGAATATATAAAAACCGGAATATTTGAAAAAGCGTATTCTGATATCATCATATCGGCGAGCGAAATCAGGAATGCCAGTGACTACGACGACTTCTTTCTTGCCTCAAAAGAAGAAACAAAAGAGCAGATCGATAACGCTGAGCTGTTTTGTAAAGCTATTGAAGAATATCTAAACAGCACGGTAACACATACAACGTAATTAACATTTTATCTCATGATTTTGCTGAACATAATACATAGCGTTTATCGACAAAAGCTGGCATATCAACGTTATCACTTTCGTCGATATGCCAGCTTCTTTTTATTTGTCTTTCTTATCGCCTTTTCCAGCAGTTTCCATTTCTTTTATACTTTTCGAAATCCTTTTCTGTATTTCCCGTATAAGTCGTCTCCATCATTTTAACAGTTTTTTCCTTTATTTTATACACTTTCAGACCACATACCCTGAAATACGTATAAAATCAACGACTTTCAAGTCGATTTGGCGAAGATAATCAGCGAATCATTATACGGGAAATCAGGAGAAACTTTATATCCAGTATAAAAATCTCTATTTTAAAGCTCTACAAACTGTAAACGATTTCCCCGTCCATTACTGTCATGATGACTTTCATGTCGAACATGGCCTGCCTGTCGGCAGCGCATTCGAACAGATTACGTTCAGTCACGACCATGTCGGCCAGCTTCCCGACACCTATAGTCCCTAAATCATGGTCTCTAAAGGACGCATAAGCTCCTCCCAGCGTATACGCCCTGAGAGCGTCATGTATGCTGAGCTTTTCCTTTGGATTCCATCCGCCTTCAGGCTCCCCCTCATTGGTAACTCTCGTTACAGCTCTGAAGATCCCTCTGAACGGAGATACATCCACTACGGGGCAATCTGTACCGAAGGCCAGAACTCCACCGCCTCTCTGCACAGATCCGAATGGCCACGAATAATTCATCCGTTTTTCACCCAGGATCTTATGGAAAGGATGTTGATAAAAATCGTACTTCGGCATATGTTCAGGCTGCACCGACGCTACAACATCAAGCTGACCGAAGCGTGGTATATCAGCAGGGTCAACCGATTCAAGGTGCTCTATGCAGTGTCTCAAATCAGTCCTTCCATGTCGCCTGTAAGCTTCCTCTACTGCATCAAGACACAATCTGGCTCCTGCATCTCCACATGCATGTACTCTCGTCTGGATACCCGCCTTATGGAAGTCACACACTTGTTGGATAAACTGGTCCGGCTCTATCATCGGCTGACTTCGTTCTCCCGGACGATCTGAATAATCATCCAGCATGTATCCCGAATATCCTTGAGGCGTTCCATCGATGAACGTTTTAACGCCGTTGCATCTCAGCCTGAGACTGTTGTACTTCTGCATCTTCTCTCTTATAGCATCTACCCCTTCATCGAAGAACGGGTAGAAATGTATCCTGGCAGTGAGCTCTCCTTTGTTTTCAAGGAGCTTATAAGCTTCACAGCTTACAGGTCCCACACCAGCCACATCACCCAGAGATGTTATACCATTTCTATTGGCAGTCTTAATAAAAGTTCTACTGTACTCAGCAAACTCCTCGGTACTTATAGACTCAAATATTTTAGACTGCACGTTGACAGCCGCCATCTCATGAAGGTATCCATCCGGCTCGCCATTCTCGAATCTCCCATAGGAACCGTTGAGAGGGTCTTTCGTGTTCTCATCGATGCCGAACATCCTGAGAGTGGCGCTGTTGACCCAAGCTCCGTGTCCCTCTTTGTTGATGAGGAACACCGGTATATCAGGAAAATATTTGTCCAGACTGCGCTTAGTCGGATTCTTATGTTCCGGCCATAACAGCGGATCCCATGCGCCGCCCATGATAAATCTCTTGTTTTTATCATTCTTATGTAGATCCCAGAGATATTTAGCGGCTTCCTCTTCCGATGTCATATATCTGAGAACACCGTCCTGCTCCAGCAGTCCGCCGCTCACCAGATGCACGTGAAAATCGTTAAAGCCAGGCATTATGAATTTGTCGTACACATCTATTATTTCCGTATCGGAATCCATATAGCTCTTTCCATCTCTCTCGCTTCCGACAAAGACTATCCTGTTCCCATCGACTATCACGTATCCGTCTATCAACTTATCTGTCACAGCAGTATAAATATTCTTACATCTGAAGGCTTTCTTTTTCATTTTCGGATCTCTCTCCTATTCCTCCCCATTCTCGTCATCTTCTATGTTAAGTACGCCATTTTTGATTTCGATAATATACATTATCCCACATATCGGGCCAAAGACAATCCCACCGATGGCCAGAAACAGCGGCAACACATCATTGGAATGCATGATCACACCTGCACCTACGAGGATGCACGCTACAATGGTCACTACTGCCCAAAAGTATGCAAGTTTTCTTTTTCTCGCTTCTACACTGTTTTCCATCATCGCCCTCCTTACGCTTCAAGCTGCTTATTACCTTTATAAGTAACCTTAGCAACAACTATATAAACTACTATACTGAAGATAATGCAGGCCAGGTTTGTAGGGATTCCGGCAGGCATCTGCAGAACGAACTGCCAAACCATATACATAACGATCGAAAGAAGCAAGCTCCAGAATCCTGCTGCAGCCGTTTTCTTCTGATAGAAGAGACCGAACATGAGCGGCACGAAAAATGCGGCTACCTGGAATCCTCCGATGTAGTAGTAAGCCCTCGAGATACCATCTGCCCAGAAGTATGTGCAGAAGATAACGAGTACGCCTATTATCGCTATTACGACCTTAGTAGCGACAACTTCAGATTTATCGCTCATTTTCTCGTTGATAAATCCTCGGTAGATATCGTGTACTACTACAGCTCCGCCTATCAAATAATCGGCACTTACAGTAGACATTACTGCCGAAAGCAATGCGGCTACGAACAGTCCTCTCAGACCTATCGGCAGAGTCTCGAATACGATAGCCCAGAATGCCTGCGATGGGGATTCTGCCGCAACATCAGGATACTGAACGAGGGCAGCCATACCTGCGATTACCATTGCAGTACTGAATATGATGCTGAACAGCATGATACAGGAGTATGAAACCTTTATGTCTCCGCCGGACTTGGATGAACCGAATCTCTGATACGACTGTGAGTTGGCATACATAGCCACAGCTCCTATCGCCCATGAGAGTATCTCCATCACGCCCAAGCCTCCTGAAGGCGAGGTCAGATTCGGATTTATATCGTGAGCCTGCTGGAATATTGCACTAAATCCATCAAAATGCATGTACATTCCGAAGCAAAGAACACCGGCTGCAACGGACATGATGACGAACTGAACCATATCGGTAACGGCCAGTCCGAACATTCCCGAAAGAGACGTATAAATTACGATTATTATACCTAATATTACAAAAGCTACCCACATATTTATTCCGGTAACATATGAAATGACCTGTCCGCCCGCTGTCAGCAGAGCCGATTCATAGAGGAGGGTACAGAGCATTCCCAGCGCCATAACCAGTTTAGTATTCTTGCTGTACATATACTGCATCAGGTCAGGCATGGTTATTACCCAGTCAGGCATTTTATCTCTTACGAGAGGTCCTATCCACAACGCCAACGGCAGTCTCAGAATAGTATTTGGAATAACGTATATAAACAGTATGCAGATACCCATAGTGGTTCCGCATTCAGCCAGACCTACGATGGACCATGAGTCTATCCAGCTGGCCGAACCTACACCGATCAGAACCGGTATGGTCAGTCTTCTGGCTGCCACGAAATAGTTCTTCATGTTCTTGCTGGCTCTTCTCCTCATGGTCAGGCCGACAGCAATGATAAAAACAAAGTAAAGAATGATCACACCCCAGTCAAGGCCGGACCACATACTTGAAAAATCTATCATTTCTCAATCCTCCATAAATAGTAATTTCAAATCAGGATTTGTGTTCGACACGGTATTTCAGTCCCAGGATATGTTCGCTCTGGATACCGAATTCATCCAAGTAAGCATATCTCTTGTTGATGGTGTCACTCTTCTTGTAGACGATATCCATTTCGACCGCCGGTCTGAAAAAATACTGCTTCGTCACAAGCTTGAGATCTCCCGATTTTCCGTAAAAACGTTTCATTATCCTCATCTGGATATGTTTTTCCGTCTGCTCCAGAATATCTTTATCGAATATATTAGCTTTCATTATTTCCCGGTCTTCTCTGGATTTTTTGTTGACCAACTTTATGTCTCCGTTTTCGTATATATCATACTGGACAGGATGCACTTCATTGAGATCGAACACGACGGCAACTTTTCCATCCCGGACGACACCGCCCTTCTTGAAAGGGCCTCTGCCGCCCAGCTCAAAATGGTAAACCAAATAGCAATATGGCACCCATACGTCTCTCATAGCAATAATTTCAAATTTTATTAGAGGTTTGCCGAAAATGCTGCCGTGCATGAGCTTTGCCTTCTCATTGATAGCATCTTCTCTGTTGCGTACTATATCAGTATGCAGAAAGTCTTGTTCTTTTTTTCGAGACTGTAATCGTTTTACCATATCGCTACCTGATCTATCCTTCCCGGTCTGATAAACAAACCGCTTTTATTCTTCTTCGATGAGGCTTTCCTTCCACTTGTATGGATATCCCGTGTCCATCATCCTCTTGAGGAAATCATCGGGATCCAGTTCGTCGGAGAACACGATACCTTTCTTCAGATCCGTATCTCCCAGGATCATCGTTCCTATGGCCAACGGCAATGCCACGTATACGAGAGCTGTTCCGTAGATCTTCTTCAGTTCAGGTCCCGGAGCGTTCATCTTCGGGCAGTTGGCTCTGTAAGTAACGTTCTTTCCATCCTTCGTTCCGCTAACTTCCACGATAAGCTCTATGAATGCCTTCTTATCAGCTTCCGCCAGTTCTTCATCTGTGGCTCCGAAAATATTGTTCTGTGGAGGTGGTACCATGGCTGCTACAACATCTATCGGCGCAACCTCTGCATCCCCTACCTTTATCTTTTCCTGCGAGCACAGCCCCGAAGCATAGAAGATCGCCGGCTGGTACATCAGATAATATTTGAAATCAACATCCTTTACACCCTCAAATGTAGAAGGCATGCTGTATATCTCCTCGTGAGAGTGGTGGGTCACCGGCAGCGTTCCTACAGGATCAGGGAATTCGCACATCTCCATCCCGCCGAACGGAGGGTACTTGACATATTTTCCGTCTTCCAGAGCATAAGTCGACGACGCGCAGTCAACCAGAGCCTGCTTTGGAGACCAGCCTGGATTCCACGGACGAAGCACCCAGTCATAAGGTCCTTCTCCCGGAACGAGATTGGCCTTTCCGACTCTCATCTTTATACTGTCTACTGTATCCAGCTTATTGGCGAATCTTCTGGCTAAAACGTTAGTCATTCCCGGAGCGAAGCCGCATCCGAACAGTGCCGTAAGTCCTGCTTCCTTGAATTCCTTGCACAGCGTCAGCTCGTCCACCGATTTCCCTTCGAGGAACTCGTCCCAGAACGGATCGTCGAAGGCAGTATTGATATAGTTGGCCTTTGCCTTTAACGCTCCCTTCATAACATATGTAGCCATCCAAGGCATTACCATATCGACGACCACATCTACGCCTTCCGCTGCTCTGGCTACATCATCAGGGTCAGTAGCATTGACAGCTCCCGTCTTGACCTTGTCGACTCCGATATGATCAGCGACAGCTTTAGCGGTCTCTTCCTTCAGGTCTACGAGTCTGATCTCTTCGATAGCATCCTGTCTAGCCAGAATGGACGCGCACGCTCCACCCTGACCGCCTGCACCTACGATCAATACTTTCATAATATAAGTCCTCCTTCTTTTCTGACCCGGGCTTATTCTTTATATCGCGATGTCAATATATATCGCAAAAGCCGTGCCAAGAAGAAAAACTTTTTCATCTTCATTGAATTTTCAATATTTTTCGGACTTCATGATTTTGAACCCTTTTTATTTTTCCTCATTTTTCTTTTGTTAAAATCAAAAGAAGAGTGATTTTGTTTCGTTTTTGAAACAAAATCACTCTTTAGCGGTGTTTTTTCAACTTTTTTGTTTCACAAATGAAAATAACCTTCCCCGGGGCAGAGCCCTCGACTGTCCACTGGACAGTCGCCTGCGCCACAGGCGCAGCGGGGTATTCGCCTCACGTGGCTAAAGCT
>JABLTR010078969.1_pt1 | contig 33967 bp, 31 predicted proteins | sample 7160071 | NCBI WGS metagenome assembly JABLTR01 (sample SAMN14651230, study PRJNA627086) | human gut metagenome | isolation source: feces | host: Homo sapiens | reverse complement strand
ACCTCGGCGCAGGCGGAATTCACTTCCGCCGAGCATTTTAATCCAAAGGGTGAAAGCCGCCTTTGGCGGCTGAAACCCAAAAAGAAAGGACTTCCGATAGGAAGTCCTTTCTTTTTGGAGCGAGTGACGAGGCTCGAACTCGCTACCTCCACCTTGGCAAGGTGGCGCTCTACCAGATGAGCTACACTCGCGGCGACGGGTGTTATTCTAGCAGAAGTTGGACAGGTTGTCAACGGGTTTTTCAAAAAAATTTGAAAAAAATTTCCGAAAGGAAAAACTCCCAGGGGCAGAAAGGGAAACTTCCAGCCACTCCCGGTTGACGAAAGGAGGGAGAATGGGCTAAAATCCGTATTGCCCACCTGGGAAATAGGTTAAACAAGGCTTTGCAGTACAAGAGGTGTAAAGAAAAAATACCTGTCCAAGTGTGGGAAGCCACTGTAACAAGGAGTGTATTCGAATGAACAAGAGAATCCTTTCTGCCGCGATGGCTCTGTCTCTGATGGCCGCGCAGGTGCCTATGACGTCTTACGCCCAGGGGGCTTCCATGACGGAGGAGGACCTGATTGCCGCTCTGGAACAGGCCCAGGCCGGCGGCACCGTGGAGCTGTCCGGGAGTGTGACGCTCACCAGCCAGCTTGTCATTGAAAAAGAGATCGTTCTGGACGGAAACGGCTATACCATTACCAAAGGGGAGGGGGAGGATGTGTTCCCCAACAACGCCGGGATTCTGGTGACCGCCGGCGCCACTCTGCGGGACCTGACGGTTGAGGGCCCCAACACCAACGCCGAGGGCTGGGACAACGGCGAGTTCGGCATCAAGCTCTACGAGGCCCAGGGGGCCCAGCTCCAGAACGTCACCGTGGAGCAGGCCAACGCCGGAATTCAGGTCAGCGGCGGCTCCGTGACCTTGAGCGGCACCATTGACGTGTCGAACAATGAGTTCGGCGGCATTGAGGTGTGCCGGGAGGCCCAGCTGGATCTGACTCAGGCCGCTCTGGTGAACGAGAGCGAGACCAAGGAGCGGCCCACCCTGTGGAGCGACAGCGGAAAGGGAACCATTCAGGCCAATGAGAGCCAGCCCCTGTACATCTGGACCGAGTACGCCTCCGGCAAGGACCACATCTACCTGGACCAGGACAACCTGGGAGTGGAGGCACAGGTGGACGGCGCCTCCTATGAGACGCTGGCCCAGGCCCTGGAGGCCGCCGGGCTGTCCGAGGGGGACAAGACCGTCACCCTGCTGAAGGACGTGTCCGTAGGCTCCGGCGAGCAGGCGGAATCCCGGGCCTCCGGCACGGCGCTGACCCTGCCCGCCGGAGTCACCCTGAACGGCCAGGGCCACACGGTGTCCTACGCCGGAGAGGCGGAGATTGACAGCCTGCTGGCGGTGGACGGGGCGGACAGCGCCATCCGGAACGCCTGCTTTGCCGACGGGGGCAAGGCCCAGCATGTGCTGACCTTCTCCGGGGCGGAGAACGCCCGCCTGGAGGGCGTCACCGTCCAGGGCGGTCAGACGGCCGCCATTCTGGTGAACGGCGCCTCCGTCACCCTGGAGAACAGCGCCTTGAAGCCTCAGGAGGGGGCCGGGGCCAGCATCACCTACCAGGCGGACAGCAAGCTGCCCAGTCTGACCTTGAACAACGTGGAGGCCAGCCCGGAGACCAATCTGCTGTATATCAGCCCGGAAACTTTAGAGCGGATCGGGACCTTGGGCAGCACCGAGGACATGGAGGAAATTATGGAACAGGTTCGGGCCTCCATCGGCGGCTCTGACCGGGTAGACCTGACCTATGATGAGGACAGCGGCAGCGTGTCCGCCCCCGCCCCTGTCCGCCACGCCGTCACCCTGGAGGCCGGCAAGAACGGCAGCATCTCCGCCGACCGCACCCAGGTCCAGTCCGGCGAGGTGGTCACCCTCACCGTCACCCCCGAGAAGGGGTACCGGCTGGAGAAGCTGGAGGCCCGGGACGGCCAGGACCAGGTGGTAAAACTCACACGGCAGGAGGACGGGACCTACACCTTTACCATGCCGGAGAGCCCGGTGACTGTCTCCGCGGTCTTTGCGCCCATCTTCCAGGATGTGGCCGAGAGCGACTGGTTCTATGCCGCCGTGCAGTATGTCTATGAGCAGGGCATCATGTCCGGTGTGGAGGAGGGCCGCTTTGAGCCCGGCACCACGCTGACCCGCGCCATGCTGGCCCAGACCCTGTACGCCATGGAGGGCAAGCCCCAGGTATCCGGCGGGGAGGACTTCTCCGACGTGGAGGAGGGCGACTGGTACGCTGCCGCCGTGGCCTGGGCCGCGGAGAACGGCCTGGTGTCCGGTGTGGGCGGGGACCGCTTCGCCCCCAACGACGCCCTGACCCGGGAGCAGATGGCCCTGATCCTGTACCGCTACGCCCAGCACAAGAGCTATGATGTGCAGGTGGACGGTGAGCCTCTGGAGGGCTTCCAGGACGTGGAGAAGATCTCCGACTGGGCGGTGGAGGCCATGGAATGGGCGGTAAGCGCCAAGCTGCTGTCCGGCACCGGGGACAATCTGCTGACCCCCGCCGGGACCGCAACCCGAGCCCAGGTGGCCCAGGTGCTGGCCAACTTCTGCCAGACCGTGGCCTGAGCCCGGCCAGTGAGGGACCAAAACAAAGCAACAGATGCAGAGAGCGGAGCCCGGCCGGGCTCCGCTCTCTACTTGTCAAAAAACCTCTGTTGAGATGAATCCGCTCAAGTTGGGCGGGGGAGCTCGAGGGGGCAGCCGCCCGCCTCGAATGGGATCAAATGCCTCGGAATCCTTGCTGTGCAAGGATTCCGGCAAGCGAAGCGAGGACTTTTGCGCCGCTGTGCGGAGCAAAAGTAACGGCATTTTTCAGGCTGTCGAAAAAGTTTCTAGACTTTTTCGACAGCCTGGAGCGGAGCCCGGCCGGGCTCCGCTCTCCTTATATTCAGAAGGCCTGCAAAGGTTTTACACGATGTGAATAGTCCGATTTATAGGACTTGAACTGTGATATTCTTGTACCATCCCAAAGAGGAAAGGAGCAGAATCGTATGGATTACAGCATTGTTTGGGTAAGAGGACATGTAGAGGTTTTTGACTGGGCAGGCCGGTTCTGCTTCTCGGCGGACAGCGAGCGGGAGGCCCTGGAGGAGCTGGAACAGGTGGCCTGAGAGGTGGATTTTGATTTTTTCCTTACATTCCGTCTAAAAATGTGCTAAAATAAAATTACAGCGCGCGGTTCTGATCACGTTCGTCACGTTGTCAGAACCGCTTTTTTATTTTGAGGAGGAGGGAAAGCGCCGTGTTTTCGGTGGGAGATCTGATTGTGTACAGCGAGACTGGGGTGTGCCGTGTGGAGCAGATCGGGCCGCCCCCCTTTGATCCGAAGGCGAAGCGGGAATATTATACCCTGTCCCCTATGAATTGCCGGGAGACCATCTATGTTCCGGTGGACACGCAGGTGTTTATGAGGCCGATCTTGAGCCGGGCGGCGGCGGAGGAGCTGATCGACCGCCTGCCGGAGATTCAGCAGGCCCAGGTGGACAACCGGGATTATCGGGCTCTGGCGCAGCAGTACCGGGGATTTTTAGAGACCCACCGCTGTGAGGAGCTAGTCCAGCTGATCAAGCTGGTTTATGCCAAAAATCAGCACAAGAGCCGGTCAGGGAAAAAGCCCAGCAAGGTGGACCAGGACTATCAGAGACGTGCCGAGTCCCTGTTACATGGCGAACTGGCTGCTGCGCTGGAAATTCCGGTGGAAGCTGTGCCGGACTATATCCGTCAGCGCCTCCAGGTGGAACCGGAGCCGGAGACGGAGGAAAGTGCGGGCTGAGCAGAACAGCGCGGGGAAAAGCAAAAGGACATCCGGCCGATGTGGCCGCCATGGGGCGGCGATTTTGAAGGCGGTAACGCGGCTGATGGCCGGGACATAAACGAATAAGCAAGGGAGGAGCGTTCAGCTTCTCCCTCGCTTTGCTCGTTAGAGGGCGTAATTGGATTTGCCCCAGCAGTTGCCCCAGCAGTGAATTGTATTTTAATGTCTCGAAGTGCATTAAAACTGGAAATTCAAAAATCATAAAAAAGCCCCGAAAGTGCTTGAAAATCAAGACTTTCGGGGCTTTTTCGTATGGAGCAGGTGAAGGGAATCGAACCCTCGTGTTCAGCTTGGGAAGCTGACATTCTGCCATTGAACTACACCTGCACATCGATTGCCTATCTAATATAGCATAAATGCCAAGGTAATGCAAGAAAAACTTTTCGTCATAGGGCGCGGTTTTTTCTGCGGCGGTAAGGCGGGAGGAGGGAGCCATGCGGCGAAAATTCTTTGTACAGTTTTAATGGCAAAAACTTCGCGAAAAAGTTATAATTTTGAAGATAAACAGGATATTTTCATACATGTCAGAAAAAATACACAAGAAATTCACAGAAAGTATAGTGAAAATTGCCCTTGTATTGCTCGGGTGAATTAGTTACAATGTGGTAACAAAAGTAACAAACAGTTGCTTTTGCTGTCACTTTTGTTGACATAATTTTGTAACCATAGGAGTGAAGACAATGACACGAAAGCTGTGTTCGCTGCTGATCAGCTCCTTTGCCGTGCTTCTTCTCATGGGAGCCGGCGTGGAGGAGGACTCCGCTGCTCTGGTAGATGAGAGCGGTTCCGAGGCCGTACAGACAGCAGCCGCCCAGGTGGAGACGGAGGAACAGGCAGAGCCTGCATCCGCTGTGTCCGGGGAGAGTGTGTTGTCCCAGGTGGAAGAGGTGGACCCCACTTTGACGGTGGACGGTCAGCCGGTCTCTGCCGATGTGGCCAAGACTTATCGCGGCGATACGACTTATGTGGCGTTGGTTCCCATGTCCAAGAGTCTGGACTCCACGATCCAGAGCAAGTGGGACGCCGGTACCCGCACGGCGACAGTGCACAATGACAAGCTGGTCCTGACCGCCAAGGTGGGACAGCTGTATCTCACTGTCAATGGCCGGTACTTCTATACCCCGGAGGGAATCCAGATTGAGAATGGTCAAGTTATGGTGCCCCTCTCCGCCCTGGTAAAGGCTTTTGACGGGTCTCTGACCTGGAACGGCACCACCGGCGTCACCTCGGTGACCCGTGGGAGCGGCGCGGCCAAGTTCGGGGAGCAGTATTACAACGCCGACGACCTGTTCTGGCTCTCCCGGGTCATCTATACCGAGAGCGGGAACCAGCCCCTGGAGGGGAAAATGGCGGTGGGCAACGTGGTCATGAACCGGGTGAAGCACCACTCTTTCCCCAGCACCATTGAGGGCGTGCTGGCTCAGAAGAACCAGTTCACCACCTACTGGAGCGGCCACATTGGCCGCAGCAGCCCCAACGCCGAGAGCGTGATCGCCGCCAAGCTGGTGCTGGACGGCGGCGTGGTGGAGGAAGTGAAGAACGCCCTCTACTTTGATTCCGCGGCCAGCAGCTGGGCCTCCCGAAATCGGACCTGCGTGGCCGTGATCGGCGGGCATCGGTTCTACGCCTGACCGAGAGCCTTCCGGCGGCATAAGGCACGAAGAGAGAAACTCCTAAAATTCACGGACTGTGGATTTTAGGGGTTTCTTTTTTGTATATTCATGTATATAATAATCTCTGCTGAATCTGCGGCGCCGGGGGGATTTCCCGCGGGCGCTGGGCGAGAGGCCGGAGCGGAAGCCGGCCAAGGCTTGCGGATTTACCGCGCAGGCTGTATAATGACAGAGATAAGACTATCACAGGACCCGGTGGACGGAGGAAAAAACATGACAAGAAACAATGCCCGCGAGATCGCGGTACATCTGGTATTTGGGCTGGAATTTGGGGCCAGAAGTGCGGAAGAGGTGCTGAAAAGTGAACTCAGCCGGGAGCGCTTTGAGACCCTGGGGCAGGAATCCCCCCTGTACGCCCAATACCCCAATGAGAAACAGCGGGAATACATCCGGGCCCTGGTGGAGGGGGTCTACGCCCACGGAGAGGAGCTGGACGCCTACATCAGCCGCTACGCGGTGGGCTGGTCCCTGAGCCGGATTCCCCGTATGGCCCGGGCCATCCTGCGCACCGCCATGTATGAGGTGCTGTATATGCCCGATGTGCCCAACGCCTCGGCCATTGACGCCGCCGTGGAGCTGACCAAGCAGTACGAGCCCCAGGAGGTGGCCTCTTTCGTCAACGGGATTTTGGGCACCTTTGTCCGCACCGAGCTGCCGGACGAGCCCGTTGGGGAGCAGGCGGAGCCGGAGGCCGACGGGGAGGAAGTCCCCGGCGGGGAGGCCTGACCCATGCCGGTATTGGGGCTGGACACCAGCAACTACACCACCTCCGCCGCCGTGTATGACGGGGAGGAGGGGCGAAACCAGGGCCGCCTGCTGGAGGTGCGCCCGGGGGAGCTGGGCCTGCGCCAGAGCGACGCCCTCTTTCAGCATGTGAAGCACCTGCCGGAGGTGGTGGAAGCGCTGCTGGGGGAGGAGGGCCTGGGGACCGTCCAGGCCGTGGGGGCCAGCACCCGCCCCCGGGCGGTGGAGGGGTCCTATATGCCCTGCTTCCTGGCGGGGGCCTCCCAGGGACAGGTGCTCTCCCAGGTGCTGGGGGTGCCCTTTTACGCCTTCTCCCACCAGCAGGGTCACCTGGCGGCGGCGGCCTGGTCCGCCGGCCGGCTGGACCTGCTGGACCGGCCCTTCCTGGCCTGGCATTTGTCCGGGGGCACCACCGAGCTGCTCCGGGTGGAGCCGGAGGAGGACGGGGTGGCCGTCCGGGCGGAGATCCTGGGGGGGACCAGCGATATCTCCGCCGGGCAGCTCATCGACCGCACCGGTGTGCTGCTGGGCCTGCCCTTCCCCGCAGGGAAAGGGGTGGAGAAGCTCAGCCACCAGGCGCAAAAGCGGGAATATTATAAGGTGAAGGTAAACGGTCTTACCTTCTCCCTGTCCGGCATGGAGAACAAGGTGAGGCAGATGGTCCAGAGAGGGGAAGAACCGGCGGAGATCGCCTGGTTTGCCCAGGAGACCGTCTGCCGGGTGGTCCAGGCCTGTACCAAGGCCGCTATGGAGCAGTACGCCGGCCTGCCGGTGCTGTGCTCCGGGGGGGTGGCCTCCAACGGGCGGCTGAAGGAGCTGCTGCGGCAGAACTGCGGAGCCCTGTTTGCCCAGGCCCAGTTTTCCACCGACAACGCCATGGGGACGGCCGTCCTCACCTGGCGGGCCCTGGAGAGGGGGCGGGTGCTGTGAATCCGAGAGGGGAGCAGACCATCCTCACCCCCAGTCAGGTGGGGCAGTATATCAAGAGCTTCATGGACCGGGACCGGCTGCTGTCCGGCCTCCTGGTGCGGGGGGAGCTGTCCAACTACAAGCGCTACCCCTCGGGCCACCACTACTTCACCCTGAAGGACGGGGAGGGGGCCCTGCGGTGCGTCATGTTCCGCAGCGACGCGGCCTCCCTGCGGTTTCAGCCCCAGAACGGCATGCAGGTCATCGCCGCCGGGCGGGTGACCGTCTTTCCCCGGGATGGGCAGTACCAGCTCTACTGCGTCCGCCTGACTCCGGAGGGGGCGGGGGACCTGGCGGTGGCCTTTGAACAGCTGAAGGCCCGCCTGCTTCAGGAGGGAATTTTCGACCCGGCCCACAAGAAGCCCATTCCCAGAATACCGGGACGGATCGCCCTGGTGACCTCCCCCGCCGGAGCGGCGGTGCGGGACATGCTCCGGATCTTGGGGGCCCGGTGGCCCATGGCCCAGGTCTATGTCCTCCCGGTGCGGGTCCAGGGGGAGGGGGCGGCGGAGGAGATTGCCGCCGCCATCGGCTGGGCCAACCTCCACCAGGCGGCCGACCTGATTATCACCGGCCGTGGGGGCGGCTCCATGGAGGACCTGTGGGCCTTCAACGAGGAGATCGTGGCCCGGGCCATTTATGACTCTGACATCCCGGTGATCTCCGCCGTGGGCCACGAGCCCGATGTGACCATCGCCGACTTTGCCGCCGACCTGCGGGCGGCCACCCCCTCCAACGCCGCCGAGCTGGCGGTGCCCGACCAGAACGAGGTGTATGCCTCTCTCCTGGGGGCGGGCCAGCGGCTGGAACAGGCGGCCCGCCAGCGGCTCCTGCGGGAGCGGCAGGGGCTGGAGCGCCTGGCCCAGAGCCGGGTGATGACCGAGCCCCAGGTTTATTTTCAGGATAAGAGCCTTGTACTGGACCATCTGTCCCAGCGCCTGGGGAGCAGTATGGTCAGCCGTTTGTTCCAGCTGAGAGTCCGCTCTGCTGCCCTGGACAAGGATTTGCGCCGGGGGCTGGAGAAGTGTCTCTCCGGGAAGCAGGAGCGCTTTGCCCGCCTGGCCGCCGCCCTGGACGCCATGAGCCCTCTGAAAGTGCTGGGGCGGGGGTACTCCATCGCCCAGAAGGGGGATGGAGGGGTGATCTCCTCGGTCCGGAGCGTTCAGAGTGGGGAGCGTTTTTCCCTGAGGCTGTCCGATGGAAGTTTGAAATGTATTGTGGAAGAGACGGAACGGGAGGAGCATTGAAATGAGACGGAAAGAGCACTGGTTTGGATGCCTTCTTGGAGCCGTCCTGCTGCTGGCCGGATGCCAGGGGACGGAGGAACCGTTGACCACGGTGGAGGGACTGGATTGGCGGGAGGAGACCCCCGTTTGGTCCATGGTGAGTACTGCTCCAGAGGACTTTGGGATTACCTATGATGATCTGACGGATTTAGATGGTTACCCTCTGGATAAGCTGGCTGCATACTGCCTGGGTGCGGACGGAGTTTTCGCTGAGGACGGTTTTGATCAGTTATACTGCCGTTTTGTGGAGGCACCACGCACTTGGGTGACTTATGTGTCCCTCCTGCCGGAAGAAGAGCAGAAGATCCTTTGTGAACATACTGCTTTGGCGGCCGCCTCTTGGTATGCAGATTCTAATGAGTTTTCTGAAAGCCTGGATGTACTGGAGAAGGCATATTCATCTGGGGCAGAAGAAGCTGTGATTTCGATGCTCCGAAGCGAATACGAAAACGCCGCAGTATGAGTGGCTTGGACCGGGAGCAGGGATAAGCCTTCGAGGTCCCCGCGGAACGGGCGGCCCAGTGTGCCGCCCCTACGGGGCATTTGAAGACCATCCCCGCATTTTGCAGGGGCCGGACACTGGCCGGCCCGCTGAAGGACGGAAGCCTCCAAGGGCGGGAGGGGCACACCTCAGGGTGGCTTCTCTCAGCCTTCGGCTGATTCGCCTTCAGCCCCTCCCCTACGAAATTCAAGAAAGAATGGGTAGGGGAGGCCCTTGGGCCTCCCACCAGGGACGTACAGCATCGTAAGAGCCCACCCTCATCCGCCTCGCATGCGCTCGGCACCTTCTTCTTAGAGGGGAGAAGGCTTTCGGGCGGCTGATAGCCGCCCCTACGGCGGGAAACGGACCTGAAGCGTTGGCTCGACCAAGCCAGGCGCGAGGGCGGAACCGCAACAGCCGCAATTCTGGAACAGTCAGGGCCCAGTGGCCCGAAGTAAAACGCTGGAAGCCACTCAGATTTTGCGCGCCGGAAATTTTGCAGAACCCATCAAGAATGCGTCCCTCGTAATGGGGGACCGGGGGAAAGCGGTCCTATGGGCACGAAGTGCCCGTCGGCCGCGTCCCCCGGCGATCCTTTGGTTTCTTTCCCATCGCTGGGAAAGAAACTCGCCGCCCGCAGGCGGCGAAATCCCCCTCAGAAACGAGAAGAACCCAAGAAAGGATGTGGCCCCCATGCCCACCAAAAAGAAACTGACCTTTGAACAGTCCATGGCCCGCCTGGAGGAGATCGTTGGCCTGCTGGAGCGGGGCGACGCCCCCCTGGAGCAGGCCATGGCCCTCTTTGAGGAGGGGGCTGCCATCCTGCGGACCTGCTCGGCCCAGCTGGACGAGGCGGAGCAGAAGGTGAAGCTGCTCACCGCCGGCCCAGACGGGCAGCCCCAGGAACAGCCCTTCCAGGGGGAGGAATGACCGAGATGGACTGGGAACAGTTTGAGACGCAGCTGAAACAGGACCAGAGCGCGGTGGAGGCCGCCCTCCACGCCCGGTTTCAGGACAGTGCCCGGTACGCCGACCTGACCGAGGCCATGGAGTACTCCCTCCTGGCGGGAGGGAAGCGCATTCGGCCGGTGCTCACCCTGGAGTGCTGCCGCCTGTGCGGCGGAGACCCGGAGGAAGCCCTGGACTTTGCCTGTGGAGTGGAGATGGTCCACACCTACTCCCTGATCCATGACGACCTGCCCGCTATGGACGACGACGACCTGCGCCGGGGGCGGCCCACCAACCATAAAGTCTACGGAGAGGCCACCGCCATCCTGGCGGGGGATGGACTGCTCACCGCCGCTTTCCAGGCTCTGGCCGAAGCCGGCCTCCCGGCGGAGCGGGTGGTGGAGGCGGTCGCCTGCCTGGCCAAGGAGGCGGGACCCGAGGGCATGGTAGGGGGGCAGGCCCTGGACATGGCCGGAGAGGGCCGAGCCCTCACCCGAAAGGAGCTGGAGCGCCTCCAGAGCCTGAAAACCGGAGCGCTCATCTCCGCAGCGGCAGAGCTGGGCTGTATCGCCGCCGGCGGAACGGCGGAACAGCGGGCAGCGGTGCGGATCTATGCCCAGTGCCTGGGCCGGGCTTTTCAGATCCAGGACGACATTCTGGATGTGACAGGGACGGCGGAGGAGCTGGGAAAGCCCACGGGCTCGGACCAGGTCAACGAAAAGAGCACCTTTGTCACCGCTCTGGGCCTGGAGGAGAGCCACGCTTTGGTGCATAGGCTCACCGATCAGGCGGAGGCTGCTTTGGAAGGGTTTGACCAGCCGGAGTTTCTGATCCAGTTGGCACAGAGCCTGGCCCAGCGGAGAAAATGAGACAGCGCGCCGAAGGGAGGACACAATGGATCACGCCGGCTTTTTAACAGGAAATCTGACCTTGGATCTGGCTATTTTTGCCTGGTTCATCGCTCAGCTGCTGAAGACCCTGATCAATCTGGTGGTTAACCGCAGTCTGGACCTGAAGCGTATGGTGGGAAGCGGAAACATGCCCTCCTCCCACTCCGCCTTCATCTGTGCGGCCACCGCCTCTATCGGCCAGATCTGCGGCTGGCGGGACCCTCTGTTCTCCCTGTCTGCGGCGGTGGCCCTGGTGGTGATGTACGACGCCTGCAATGTGCGAAGGGCGGCGGGGGAGCAGGCCAAGGTGCTCAACTATGTCCGGGAGCACTGGGCCGACCTCCCGGAGGAATTTCAGGGGAAGAAGCTCAACGAGCACTTGGGACACACCCTGCCTCAGGTGATTATGGGGGCCCTGCTGGGCACCGCCATTGGACTGGTTGGGCCGATGATCTGGTGAGCCGGCTGGGGGACCGGGAGCCTTTAGAGATGTGAGGGATTTTCTTGCAGGAACAGTTGGAGAAAACAAAATGCAGTCCCATCCTGGGGACGGTCAGCGACCAGGAGGCGGCGGAGCTGTGCCGGACGCTTCGGGAGGAGTTGATCCGGGACGTGTCTCAGACGGGGGGACATCTGGCCTCCAACCTGGGGGCGGTGGAGCTGACGGTGGCCCTGCACCGGGTGCTGGACACCAGCCGTGACCGGCTGGTATTCGATGTGGGCCACCAGTGCTACCTCCACAAAATGCTCACCGGGCGGCGGGAGCAGATGACCACTCTGCGGCAGTTCGGAGGCATCGCCGGATTCCCGAAGCCCAGCGAGAGCGTCCATGACGCCTTCATCGCCGGACATGCCTCCAACTCGGTGGCAGTGGCCCTGGGAATGGCCCAGGCCCGGGATGTGATGGGGGAGGACAACACCGTGGCCGCCCTCATCGGGGACGGGGCCCTCACCGGCGGTCTGGCCTATGAGGGCCTGTCCAACGGGGGACAGTACCGGGGGCAGCTGCTGGTCATCCTCAATGACAACGGCATGTCCATCGCCCAGAACGTGGGGGCGGTGGCCCAGCATCTGGCCAGCCAGCGGCTCAAGCCCCAGTACCTGAGCTTCAAGCAGGGATACCGGAAGGTGATGGGCTCCTTCTGGCTGGGGCGGAAGCTCTACCGGGTGACCCACAGCGTAAAGAAGGCCCTGAAGCAGAGCATTCTGCCCTGCAGCATGTTTGAAAACATGGGCTTCACCTACCTGGGGCCGGTGGACGGCCACGACGTGGCCTATCTGACCAAAATTCTCCGCTACGCCGTCAGCCTGAAGGAGCCGGTTCTGCTCCATGTAAGAACTGTAAAGGGAAAGGGCTTTGCCCCTGCGGAGCGAAACCCGGACGCCTTCCATGGCGTGTCCCCCTTCCATCCCGAGACAGGGAAGCCGAAAAAAGCATCTGGGGAGAACTTCTCCAGCGTCTTTGGCCGGACCATGGTGCGGCTGGCCCGGAATGATCCCCGCATCTGCGCCCTCACTGCGGCCATGGTGGGGGGGACCGGACTGGACAGCTTCGCTCAGGCCTATCCCGGGCGGTTCTTCGATGTGGGGATCGCCGAGGGCTGCGCCGTCTCTATGGCCGCCGGCATGGCCAAGCAGGGGGCGGTGCCCGTCTTTGCGGTGTACTCCACCTTTTTGCAGCGCAGCTATGACATGCTCCTCCACGACATGGCCATCGACCGCCTTCATGTGGTGCTGGCGGTGGACCGGGCCGGCCTGGTGGGAGAGGACGGAGAGACCCACCACGGGGTGTTCGACGTGGCCTATCTGGACAGCATCCCTGGCATCACCGTCTACGCCCCGGCCAGCTTCGCGGAGCTGGACCGGATGCTGGAGGAGGCGGTGTGCCGGGTCTCCGGGCCTGTGGCGGTGCGCTACCCCCGGGGCGGCCAGGGGGAGTTCCGTGGGGACTCGGGGCCGGAGCCGGTGGTGGTCCTCCGTGCCGGAACCGACATTACGCTGGCGGGCTATGGCACGGAGATCAACGAACTGCTGGGGGCGGCCGACCGGCTGGCCCAGGCGGGAATCCAAGCCGAAGTCGTCAAGTGGAATGTCATTACCCCCCTTGACACATCTGCTGTTTTGAAGTCTGTCCGCAGGACCGGCCATCTCCTGGTGGCCGAGGAGTGCGTGGAACAGGGGAGTGTGGGCGTGCGGACGCTGGCCGCTCTGGAGGCGGCGGGCGTCCAGGCCCGGACCGCCCTGGTCAGCTGCGGACGGGGCTATGTGACCCACGGGGCGGTGGATCTGCTGAAAAAAAGTTTGGGCCTGGACCGGGACAGCCTGTTCCGCCGGGCCATGGAGGTGCTGGGCCGTGAGCAGTAAAAAGAGGCTGGATGTGGCCATGGTGGAGCGGGGGCTCGCGGAGAGCCGCCAGAAGGCCCAGGCCGTCATTATGGCGGGACAGGTCTATGTGAACGGACAGAAGGTGGACAAGGCGGGGGCTCCCGTGGCGGAGGACGCGGCCATTGAGGTCCGGGGCAAGACCCTGGCCTACGTGAGCCGGGGGGGCCTGAAGCTGGAGAAGGCCATGGAGCTGTGGCCCATCCGGCTGGAGGGGGCGGTGTGCGCCGACATCGGAGCCTCCACCGGCGGCTTCACCGACTGCATGCTCCAGAACGGGGCAGAGAAGGTGTACGCGGTGGACGTGGGCTATAACCAGCTGGACTACCGCCTGCGCACCCACCCCAAGGTGGTGTGCATGGAGCGCACCAACGCCCGATACCTCACCCGGGAGCAGATCCCGGAGCCCCTGGACTTCTTCTCGGTGGACGTGTCCTTCATCTCCCTGAACCTGATCTTCCCGGCGGTGCGCCCCCTGATGAGGGAGGGGGGCGAGGGAGTCTGTCTCATCAAGCCCCAGTTCGAGGCCGGAAAGGACAAGGTGGGCAAGAAGGGTGTGGTCCGGGATGCGTCGGTCCACCTGGAGGTGCTGGAGCACTTCCTGGAGCACGCCGCCCACGGCGGATTTACTGTAAAGGATATTACCTTTTCCCCTATTCGCGGGCCGGAGGGAAACATCGAGTACCTGGGCTATCTGTCCACCCGGCCGGGGCCGGCCTACAGCGGCGACCTGAAGGCGCTGGTGGAGGCCTCCCATGAGCTGGACAAGGGGGACAAGGCATGAGGATCATTTTAAGCTCCAATCCATACCGGGACAAGGGACTGCGCACCGCCCTGGAGGCCGACCGGATTCTGCGGAAGGCGGGGGCGGAGACGGTGCTGTGTCTCCCCTTCGTTCCTAAGAAGGGGGACCGGCTGGACCTGCCACGGAACCTCTCCCTCCACCAGCTGGAGGAGGAGCTGCCCCGGGCCGACCTGTTGGTTTGCTTCGGCGGGGACGGGACCATCCTCCACGCCGCCCGGGACGCCACCCTCCACGGGGTGCCCATCCTGGGGGTGAACATGGGCAGCGTGGGCTTTATGGCTGAGCTGGAGCGCACCGAGCTCTCCCTGCTGGTTCCCCTGGCCCAGGGCCACTTTGTCACCGAGGAGCGGATGATGCTGGACGTGCGGGTGTTCCGGGGCGGGCGGCCGGTGAGCCAGGACCTGGCCCTCAACGACGCGGTGTTCTCCAAGGGGTCCATGGCCCGGGTGGCCGAGGTGGAGGTCTGGGCCGACCAGACCCTGGTCCAGCGGATTATGGGGGACGGGGTGATCGTGGCCACCCCCACCGGTTCCACCGCCTACTCCATGTCGGCGGGTGGGCCCATTGTGGAGCCCTCCTCCCAGTGTCTGATCGTCACGCCGGTGTGCGCTCACCAGCTGGCCGCCCGGGCGCTGGTGCTGGAACCGAACCGCCGGGTGGTGGTTCAGCTGCCCCGGGGGAACCGGAAGCACCTGTATCTGTCGGTAGATGGCGGCAAGGCGATCCGCTTGACAGGCGGTGAGCGGGTGGAGATCACCCGGTCCCAGTACAAGACCCAGCTGGTGCAGCTGTCCGGCCGGAGTTTTTATGAGATCATCAATCAAAAGTTAGGAGGATACGCCCCATGAAGCGCGCGCGTCAGGCGGAGATCTTAAATATCATTCAGGCGGTGGATGTGGAGACCCAGGAGCAGCTGCTGGACGAGCTGAAGGCCCGGGGCTTTTCCGCCACCCAGGCCACCATTTCCCGGGACATTAAGGAGCTGCGGCTGGTGAAGGAGCTCTCCGGCGGCGGCTACCGCTACGCCTCCTCTGAGCGGAAGGGGCTGGCCGACTCGGACGCCCGGCTACGGAACATCTTCAAGGAGGGCGTCACCTCGGTGGACCGGGCCCAGAACATCGTGGTGGTGCGGACCATGCCCGGACTGGCCTCGGCGGCCTGCTCCGCTTTGGACAGCATGGAGATCCCCGGCATGGTGGGCAGTCTGGCCGGAGACGACACGGGCATCCTCATCATGCGGGACAACGACGCGGCGGAGCGCTTCAACCAGGAGGTCCACAAGCTTCTGAAGTGACCGGGAGAGAGGAGGAGTACAGCTTTGCTTTCCCTGCTTCACATTGAAAATATTGCCCTCATCCAGTCGGCGGACATCCGGTTCGAGCCGGGCTTCAACGTGCTCACCGGCGAGACGGGGGCGGGTAAATCCATCGTCATCGACTCCATCGGCGCGGTGCTGGGGGAGCGCACCAGTCGGGAACTCATCCGCACCGGGGCCAAGTCCGCCCTGGTGACGGCGGTGTTCACCCAGGTGCCCCCCCTGCCCTGGCTGGAGGAGAACGGCTTCCCTACCGGGGAGGAGGAGCTGCTCCTCCAGCGGGAGCTCCAGGGGGACGGCCGGAACGTGTGCCGCATCGACGGGAAGCTGGTGACGGTGGCCCAGCTGCGGGAGCTGGGGCGGCAGCTGCTGAACATCCACGGCCAGCATGACGGCCAGCAGCTCCTGGACCCGGCCAGCCACCTGGGCTATCTGGATCAGTTCGGCGGGTGCCAGCCGCTGCTGGAGTCCTACCAGGAGGCCTACCGCAAGTGGCACGACATCCGCCGGGAGATGGACAAGCTCCAGATGGACGAGGCGGAGCGCTCCCGCCGGGTAGACACCCTGAACTATCAGATTCAGGAGCTGGAGCGGGCACAGCTGAAGGCCGGGGAGGACGAGGAGCTCTCCGCCCGTCGGACCCTGCTGCGCAGCGCGGGCAGGCTCATGGAGGCGGTCCAGAGCGCGGAGTTTGCCCTGTCCGGGGACGAGGACCGGGACGGGGCCTGCTCCCTCATTGCCCAGGCGGAGGGGGAGGTCCAGGGGGTGTCCTCCATCAGCCCGGAGCTCTCTGAGCTGTCCGAAAAGCTCACCGCCCTGCGGTGCGCCGCCGACGACGCGGCGGACACCCTGCGGGACCTGAGCCGCTCCTTCGACTTCTCCCCCGGGGAGCTGGACCAGGTGGAGGAGCGGCTGGACCTGCTCTACCGCCTGCGGAAGAAGTACGGCCCCACGGTGGAGGACATGCTCTCCTATCTGGACCGGTGCCGGAAGGAGCTGGACCAGATCCAGTACGCCGACGACACCCTGGCCCGGCTGGAGAAGGATTTAAAGAAGGCCCAAAAGGAGGCCGCGCGCCGGGGCGAGGTCCTGTCCCAGGCCCGGCGGGAGGCCGCCGGGGCCCTCCAGGCGCGGGTCCAGGAGGAGCTGCGCCAGCTGGACATGCCCAAGGTCCAGTTCCAGACGGAGTTCACCCCCAAGGGGGGCGAGGCCGGGATGGACGAGACCGGCCTGGACGAGGTGCAGTTCCTCATGTCCGCCAACCTGGGGGAGGCCCTGAAGCCCATCCAGAAGGTGGCCTCCGGCGGCGAGCTGGCCCGGATCATGCTGGCCCTGAAAAACGTGCTGGCCGAGGGGGACCAGATTGGCACCCTGGTCTTTGACGAGGTGGACACCGGCGTGTCCGGCCGGGCCGCCCAGAAGGTAGCCGAGAAGATGGCCCAGGTGGCCCGGGGCAAGCAGGTGCTGTGCGTCACCCACCTGCCCCAGATCGCCGCCATGGCGGACACCCACTTCTCCGTCCAGAAGGGGGAGCGGGAGGGGCGCACCTACACCCGGCTGGAGCGGCTGGACCGCTCCCAGCGGCGGGAGGAGCTGGCCCGCCTCATTGGAGGAGCCTCCATCACGCCCTCCCTGCTGGAGAGCGCCGAGGAGCTGCTGCGCCAGGCGGAGCAGCAGAAACAGGCATAATCATGAACACGGACCGCGCCGCTCAAAGCAGGGGGCGCGGTCCGCTTTTCATTGGGCCGGAGAGCGCCTCCACAAAATATTTTTGTCAGTCAGAAAAAGAATTATTGGGATGAAAAAATTGCATTTCACTTGCATTCTACAAATGCGCCTGATATAATAATTTCGTTAAGAAAAGGCCCGCGTCTCTGGACTCTGATGCGCGGAGCCCCCTGGAGGAGGAGCGAGGCCCTTGTTTGTGTTGCTGTTTTTGGTTTGGATTGTACTCAACGGGAGCCTGAATCTGCAGGTGGTTGCGGCCGGAGTGGTAATTTCGGCTGTCTTGTCCTGGGCATCCTACCGTCTATTACAGCTGCCGCCTTTGGGTGGAGCAGGCCGGATCGACCGCTTCTCCAGGGCGGTTTTTTATATCCTCTATCTGGCCTGGGAAATTTTGCAGGCCAACCTCCAGGTGATAGGCCGGATTCTCTTCCCAAAACGGCGGAAGGGGGCGCCCAAGCTCACCTGGTTCCAGTCTGGCCTGGGGGAGCCGGGGCATCAGATGCTGCTGGCCAACTCCATCACCCTGACCCCGGGAACCATCACGGTCTCCCTGAAAAACGGGCGGCTGTGCGTCTATGCCATGGATCAGGAATTTGCCGCGGGGCTGTCGGAGTGCGGCTTCGTCCAAAAACTGTGCCGTTGGGAGGAGAAGTGAGATGGCGGAATGTACGCCGGTCCTGCGGGACGTGCTGATTGTGCTGCTGTGCATCCTCACGGCGGTGATGCTTCTCTGCCTGATCCGGGCGGTGCGGGGCCCCCGGTACACCGACCGGCTGGCGGCCCTCAATTTGATCTGCACTGTAGTGGTACTGATGGTGTGCATCCTGTCCTATGTGCTGGGCGCGTCCTATCTGGTGGACGTGGCCATCCTGTACGGACTGCTGAATCTGCTGGCGGTGGCGGTGCTCAGCCGCATCTCGGTGCGCCGCCACCGGGAGAGGAGAAGGGGGAAGAAGTCGTGACGCTGCGGACAGGAATTGGAGTGCTTCTGCTGGCGCTGGGCGTGCTGGTGGTGGTGATCGCCGCCGTGGGGCTGTTCCGCTTCCGGCGGACCCTGGACCTGCTCCAGGCCAGCGCCCTGGCCGACACCCTGGGGCTGTTTCTGATTACAGCGGGGCTGCTGGTGCTGTGCGGGTTCACGGTCCACTCCGCCAAGCTGATCCTGGCGGCGGTGATTTTGTGGACGGTGAACCCGGTGGCCGCCCATCTGATCGCCCGCATGGAGGTGCTGACCGGGCTGGAGCTGGACCCGGACCAGCTGCCGGGAGAGGGGGAACAGGAGCTGTGACGGTTTTGCTGGAGGTGCTGCTGCTGGCCTTTTTGATCTTCTGCGCCGTCGCCGCCATCCTGTGCAGGCGGCTGGTGTCGTCGGTGATCATTTTTATGGCCTACTCGGCGGTGATGTCCCTATTGTGGTTTCTGCTGGAGTCCCCCGACCTGGCGGTGACTGAGGCGGCGGTGGGGGCCGGGGTGACCACCCTGCTGTTTTTCCTCACCCTGCGGAAGATCAACGGATTGAAGGGGATGGAGCGGGATGAAGACTGATCCCACCAGAGAGAGCTTATATGAGCGCTTTCTCCGCTGGGCCGGCGGGGAGGAGGCCGACGGCCCCGAGGGGCCCGAGGACCCGGCCCGGCAGGAGTTCCAGGAGTATCTGGAGTATATGGACGCCCACGGGGAGATGGACTTCGGGGCCTACCGCCTCATGCGCTGGAAGGAACGGAGGGCCAAGGGGCTGATCCCGGACACCGCCCCGGCGCCCCACAGCCCGGACCCGGTCCCGCCGGATCTGGCGGGGCAGGAGCCCCTCAGACACCGCCCCAGCCGGCTGAAAAAGCAGATCAAGCTGTACTGGGTCCTCAGCGCGGCGGTGACGCTGGTGCTGGCGGCGGTCTTTCTGGTGGTGGCCCTGGAGCTGCCCGCCTTCGGCGACCCGTCCGCCCCCGCCCTCAATGAGGTGTCGGAGCGCTACCTGGAGCAGGGGGCGGAGGAGACCGGGGCGGTGAACGCGGTCACCGGAATGATTCTGGACTACCGGGCCTTCGACACCTTCGGGGAGTCGGCGGTGCTCTTTGCCGCGGCCTCCAGCACCATTCTGCTGCTGAACAGCCCCAGACGGCATCTGCGCACCTTCCGGGGGCCCGACCAGCTCACCAGCCTGCTGGGGCGGTCCCTGCTGCCGGTGATCCTCCTCTTTGGAATCTACGTGGTGCTCAACGGACACCTGAGCCCCGGGGGAGGCTTCTCCGGGGGGGCGGTGCTGGGGGCCGGATTGATCCTGGCCTCCCTGGTGCTGGGGGAGGAGCGGATGGAGCAGCTGCTGCCCAGCCGCCGGACCACGGTTCTGACGGCGTCCTGCCTGCTGGCCTATGGGGTGATGAAGGGGTACTCCTTCTTCACCGGGGGTAACCATGTGGGCTGGGACGTGCCCAAGGGGACCCCGGGGGACCTGCTCAGCGGCGGGTTGATCCTGCCCCTGAACATCTGTGTGGGGATCATCGTGGCCTGCACTATGTACACCTTTTATACCCTGTTTTTGCCGGGAGAGGAGGAGACGGAATGATCGAGGCGCTGCTGCAGCAGCGGTACTATGTGGCGGCGGTGGTGCTGTTCAGCATCGGCTTCGTCACCCTGTTCCTGCACCCCAATCTCATCAAAAAGATCATCGGCATGAACCTGATGGATACGGCGGTCTTCCTGTTCCTGGCGGCCATGGGCTATGTGGACGGGGGGAAAGCCCCCATGGTGGAGCCGGGATCGGCGGCGGAGGCCTACATTAACCCGGTGCCCGGCGGGCTGGTGCTCACGGGCATTGTGGTGGCGGTGAGCACTACGGCCCTGTTTCTGGCCCTCACCCACCGCCTGTACCGGAAGTACCACAGTTTGAATCTGGATGTGATCCTCATGCTGGCCCGGGAGGGCGGGGAAAAGAGGGGTCACTGATATCTGTTGCAAGGAGAGAGGGGGAAAGCCGTTGTCCTTGTCCTATAATATCCCGTTTCTCAGCATTCTTCTGGCCATGGTCAGCGCCATCCTGGTCCCTCTGCTCCGCAATGGGGGGTGGGCCCTGAATCTGGTGCGGGGGGTGCAGCTGGCCGCGGCGGCGGCTTCGGCCTATCTTCTGGCGGAGCTGAGCCCGGCCGGGGAGAGCTTTACCTTTCAGATGGGCCACTTTCCCGCCCCATGGGGAAATATGCTCCGGGCCGGCCCCCTGGAGGCGGCGCTGGCCCTGACCTTCAGCCTGGTGATGGTGCTCTCCCTCACCGGCGGGGCCCAGGAATTGAAGGAGTCCCTGCGCTCCGACCAGCTGGGGTGGTACTGCCTGCTCATGCAGCTGCTGTACGGGGCGCTGCTGGCCATGGTGTACACCGACGACCTCTTTACCGCCTATGTCTTCGTGGAGATCGCAGCGGTGACCGCCTGCATCGCCGTGGCCGCCCGGGAGAGCGGCCGCTCCATCCTCTCAGCCATCCGGTACCTGATGTTCAGCTGTCTGGGGTCCGGACTTATTCTGCTGGGAATCTCTATCTTATACAGCATCACCGGGCACCTGCTCTTTGACAGCCTGGAGGGTGCGGTGGCCGCCCTGGCGGAGAGCCGGACCTACTTCATCCCTCTGGTGGTCTCCGCTCTGCTGATGACCCTGGGCCTGTCCATCAAGAGCGCCCAGTTCCCCTTCCACGCCTGGCTGCCCGACGCCCACGCCAGCACCTTCACCGCCTCCAGCGCCATCCTGTCCGGTCTGGTGCTCAAGGGCTATCTGGTGATTATTTTAAAGCTGGTCCTGCGGGTGTTCAGCCCGGCCCTGCTGGTGAGCATCTGCATGGACGACCTGCTGTTTCTGCTGGGGCTGGCGGGGATGCTGTTCGCCTCGGTGGCCGCCCTGCGGCAGGAGGAGGTCAAGCGGATGATCGCCTACTCCTCCTCCGCCCAGATCTCCTATATCTTCCTGGCCTTAGGGCTGGGGAGCACGGAGGGGCTGATCGCCGCCTGCTATCAGATTCTGGCCCACGCCATGACCAAGTCCATGATTTTCCTGGGGGCAGGGGAGATGATCCGGGCCTCCGGCGGCCACTACTGGGGGGAGCTGCGGGGTGCGGCCCGGCTGGCCCCTCTGGGGGGGCTGGCCTTTACCGTGGGGGGGCTGTCCCTGTGCGGACTGCCCCTGCTGGCGGGCTTTTCCGCCAAATACTGCATCGCCGGGGCGGCGCTGGAGGCCGACTGGCAGACCTTCCCCGCCCTGTTCGGGCTGGCGGCCAGCTCGGTGCTCAACGCCATGTACTACATCCCCGCCATCCTGGCCATCTGGGGCCGGAAGCGGGCGGGGGAGGAGCAGCCCCTGGTGTGGGACTGGAGCGACAAGCCGGGGAAGGGGACCCTGGTGGTCCTGCTGGCGGGCAACGTGTTCCTGGGGACCGCCTTCGGCCCGGTCTGGGAGCTGCTCCGGCAGGGAATCGCCCTGTTTTGAACGTAACGGCAAATTGCACTGTGAGGAGGTGAGAAGATGCCGGGAAGCTGGCTGCTGCTGCCCATCCTGTTCCCGCTGTTAGGCGGGCTGGGGGTGCTGGGCATCCATACGTTAAAGACCCGCCGCCGGGTCATCTTTCTCCTCCTGGATGTCCAGCTGGCGCTGGTGGCTGTCCTGGGGGCGCGGGCGGCGGAGTCTGCCCAGATTCTGACGCTGGCGGGGGGCGTGCGCCTGGTGCTTCAGGCGGACGCCCTGGGGCGGCTGTTCTCCCTGCTCATCTGCGCCGTCTGGCTGGCGGTGGCGGTGTTTGCCTTTGAGTACATGAACCACGAGGGCCACCGGGAGCGGTTCTTCGGTTTCTACCTGATGACCCTGGGGGCCATGATGGGGGTGTGCTTTGCGGGCAATCTGGTCACCCTGTACCTATTTTACGAGATGATGACCCTGCTCTCCGTCCCCCTGGTGCTCCACATCGGCACCCGGAAGGCCCTGGACGCGGCCTACCGATATCTGGGCTTCTCGGTGGCCGGAGCCGGGCTGGGTTTGCTGGGGCTGTTCGTCCTCCAGGGCTACTGCACCACCGACCTGTTTACCCCCGGGGGGGTGCTGGACGCCCTCCGGGCGGGGGAGGACCGGGAGCTGCTGCTGGCGGTGTTTTTTGTCATGGCTATCGGCTTTGGCTGCAAGGCGGGGATGTTTCCCCTCCACGCCTGGCTGCCAATCGCCCACCCGGTGGCGCCCGCCCCCGCCTCGGCGGTGCTGTCCGGCCTCATCACCAAAATGGGGGTGCTGGCCCTGATCCGGGTGGTGTACTACCTGTTCGGCTGGTCCTTCCTGGACGGCTCCTGGGCCCAGACCGCCGTGCTGGTGCTCTCCCTCATCACGGTGTTCATGGGCTCCTCCCTGGCCCTGCGGGAGGATACCCTGAAAAAACGGCTGGCCTACTCTACGGTGAGTCAGGTGTCCTATGTGATCTTCGGGCTGATGCTCTTCCACCCCCTGGCCCTGGAGGGGGCCATCTATCAGGCGGTGTTCCACGCCATCGCCAAGAACGCCCTGTTTATGGCCACCGGCGCCATCATCTATCAGACCCACCTGACCCAGGTGTCCCAGCTGCGGGGCATCGGCGGCCCGTACAGCATCACCATGTGGTGCTTCACCCTGGCCTCCCTGTCCCTGGTGGGCATCCCGCCCACCGGCGGCTTTGTGAGCAAGTGGTTCCTGGCGGAGGGGGCCCTGGCGGCGGAGACCGGTCCCATGGCCTTCTGGGGCATCGGCGTGCTGATGGTATCCGCCCTGCTGACGGCGGGGTACCTGCTGCCCATCGTGGTCCGGGCTTTTTTCCCGGGAAAAGACTTTGACCAGCAGTCGGTGGTCCGCCAGCAGAACACCTGGCTCATGTGGATCACCCTGTGTCTGCTGACGGCGGCGGTGGTGCTGCTGGGGATCTTCCCCGGGGTGCTGGACCCGCTGATGGAGGGGATCGTGGGCCCCATGTTCCAGGGGTGACCAGCGGTCCGCCCAATAAAAATCCACCGGAGAGGAGGAAATCAGCCCATGTGGATGCTGTTGGCCATCGCCCTGCCCATGCTGGCGGGGGGAGCCCTGGCCGCTTGGCGGCCTAAGGACCGGACGGCCCGGCAGAATTTTGTGGTGGGGTCTGCCTGCCTGACGGCGGTGTGCGCCCTGGCGGCAGTGTTCACCCTCCGGGGGGAGGAACCTCTGGTGCTCCTGTCCATGGGGGAGAAGCTGACCATCGCCTTCCAGGTGGACGGCCTGTCCTGTATCTTTGCCGCCCTGGTGTCGGTGCTGTGGCCCCTGGCCAGCCTGTACGCGGTGGAGTACATGAGCCGGGAGGGGAGCGAGAACCGCTTCTTTGCCTTTTACCTCATCAGCTTTGGTGTGACCCTGGGCATCGCCTTCTCCGCCAACGTGCTGACTATGTACCTCTTTTATGAGCTGCTCACCCTGGCCACCCTGCCCCTGGTGATGCACCACATGGACGGCAAGGCCCGGTATGCCGGGCGGGTGTATCTGACTTACTCCATGTGCGGGGCCGCCCTGGGCTTCATTGCCATGGTGCTGATGATCGAACACGGGGCTTGGTTCTTCCAGCTCGGAGGCAGCGTGACGGTGACGGCCGGCAAGGAGAACACCTTGCGGCTGGCTTATATTCTGGGCTTCTTCGGCTTCGGCGTCAAGGCGGCGGTGTTCCCCGGCCACAAGTGGCTGCTGCGGGCTTCGGTGGCCCCCACGCCGGTGACCGCCTTGCTCCACGCGGTGGCGGTGGTGAAGGCGGGGGTGTTCGCGGTGGCCCGGATCACCTGGTACGGCTTCGGCCCCGACCTGCTCCGGGGGAGCTGGTGCCAGTATCTGGCCATGGGGGCGGCCATGTTCACCATCGTCTACGCCTCCTCCAAGGCCCTGCGCACCAAGCACCTGAAGCGCCGCCTGGCCTGGTCCACCGTCAGCAACCTGTCCTACATCCTCCTGGGGATCGCCACCCTCACCACGGCGGGGCTCATTGCCGGCATGGTCCACATGGTGGTCCACGCGGTGCTGAAAATTACCCTGTTCTTCGGGGTGGGCGCGGTCCACTACAAGCTCCACCGGGACTTTGTGCCCGACGTGGAGGGCTGCGGCGTGCTCATGCCGGTGGTGTTCGGCACCTTTGCCACAGCCTCTCTGGGACTCATGGGGGTGCCGCCCCTGGCGGGCTTTGCCAGCAAGTGGCTGCTGGCCACGGCGGCGGTGGGGATGGGGGAGTGGATCGGCTATCTGGGGGCGGCGGCCCTCATCGTGTCCGCCCTGCTCACCGCCCTGTACCTCATGGAGATCGTTCTGCTGGCCTTCTTCCCCCGGCAGAACCGGCAGCTCACCGTCCGGGTGCCCAAGCGGGCCCGGCAGGACCCCGGCTGGCGGATGACCGTCCCCCTGACTGTGCTGTCTGTGGGGTCGGTGGTCCTGGGGCTGGGGGCGGGCGTTCTGGAGCGCACCGTCTCTCTGCTGTTGGGCGTATAAGCGAAAATCAACCGGAAAGGAGGGGAGAGAGTGACCCGATTTCTGCTGTTCCCTGTGTTTTTCCCCATGCTGGCCGGCCTGTTCGCCTTTCTGCTGGGTCGCTGGCAGGAGAAGGCCCGGGATATGTTTGTCCTGTCGGCCACGGCCATGGAGCTGCTGCTGGTACTGACTATCTGGACCAACCCGGAGCTGTCCCAGCTCTCGGTGGCGGTGGAGGGCTTCTGCGCCCTGGGCATCCGCTTTCAGGCGGGGGGCTTCCACACCCTGATGGCCCTGCTCACGGCAGCGGGGTGGCTGGCCGCCTCGGTGTTCTGTCGGGAGTATATGGTCCATGTCCGCAAGCGGAACCGGTTCTACTTCTTCTGGATGCTCACCCTGGGGGCCACTATGGGGGTGTTCCTGTCGGCGGACCTGTTCACCGCCTTTGTGTTTTTTGAGGTCATGTCCTTTACCTCCTTCGTCCTGGTGATTCAGACCGAGGAGTATCAGGCCCTGAAGGCGGGGGAGACCTATCTGGCGGTGGCGGTGATCGGCGGTTTGGCGGCGCTGGCCGGGTTGTTTCTCCTCTACGGACAGCTGGGCACCCTGGACCTGGACCAGATGGGGGCGGCCGCGGCAGCGGTGGAGGACCGGACGCTGCTGTGGGCGGGCTCCCTGCTGGTGCTGGTGGGATTCGGGGCCAAGGCGGGGGCCTTTCCTCTGCACATCTGGCTGCCCACCGCACACCCGGCGGCCCCCGCCCCAGCCTCGGCGGTGCTCTCCGGCATCATCATCAAGACGGGGGTGTACGGCATTCTGGTGCTGTCCACCACCATCTTCCTGTACGACGGAGCCTGGGGGCTGCTGCTGGCCGCCATCGGGGCGGTGACCATGGTGCTGGGGGCGGTGCTGGCGGTGTGCTCCATCGACCTGAAGCGTACCCTGGCCTGCTCCTCCATCTCCCAGATCGGCTTCATTCTGGTGGGGACGGCCATGATGTGCCTGCTGGGGGAGCACAACGCCCTGGCGGTGGACGGCACCATCCTGCACATCCTGAACCACTCCCTCATTAAAATGGTGCTCTTTCCCCTGGCGGGGATCATCCACCTGTCCACCCACTCCTTTGACCTCAATGAGATCCGGGGCTTCGGCCGGGGAAAGCCCCTCCTTGCCCTGCTCATGGGGCTGCCCATGCTCAGCCTGGCGGGGGTGCCCGCCCTCAACGGCTATGTGAGCAAGACCCTCCTCCACGAGAGCATTGTGGAGTACATCCCCCTGGCGGGGGAGTACGATCTGCTGTTCTCCGCCCTGGAGGGGCTGTTCCTGTTCAGCGGCGGGCTGACCCTGGCCTATATGCTCAAGCTGTTTGTCTGTCTGTTCGTGGAGAAGAACCCCCTGCCCCGGGAGGTGCTGGATAGAAAGTGGCGGCGGAGGGGAGAGCACTACATCGCCCCCGCCTCCCTGGGCGCTGTCGCCTGCTACCTGCTGGTGATGGTCCGTCTGGGATCGGAGCCCAACGTGACCATGGACGCGGTTGCCGCCATGACCCGGGGCTTTCTTCACGGCCACGCCCCGGACCACCCGGTGGACTACTTCTCCCCGGTGAATCTGGAGGGGGCGGGGATCTCTCTGGCCATCGGCGTCATCGTCTATGTGCTGTTGGTGCGGCTGCTGCTGGTCCGAAAAAAACGCTATTTCGACCCCATCCCGCCGGGACTGAATCTGGAGTACGGGCTGTACCGCCCGCTTCTGGACCTGATGGCCAAGACGGCGGTGGTGCTGGCCACTCTGGTGGACCGGCTGCTGCCCCGGCTGCTGTTCCAGGCCCTGCCCCGGTGGATTGGACGGATTCACCAGGACGGGGTGGAGTGCTGGGAGGGGGCGGTCCGGAGGCTGACCGGCGGCCGCTACGCCCCTCAGCCCTCGGTGGAGCAGGCGGCGGACGACGAGCACTTTGCCCGCTATGAGGACGCCCCCCGCCGGGGAGGGGGCTTTGTGCAGTCTTTGGCGTTCGGGCTGATTCTCACCGGCCTGGGGATGGCCTTTGCGCTGCTGTTCATCCTGCTCTATGGCATTCACGTCTGATGAAAAAAAGGAGCTGCGTTGACTGTGTAAAGCATAACGCGGGCTGGCGGGGCACCGGGAAGGCCAGAAAAACGCTATTCTTGCAGCCGCCATGAAAAAGCAATCGAAGTCCGTCTGACGTTAAAAAATATTGCAAGCCTTGGAACAGTATGAAACCACCCGCCCAGGAGATACTGGAACTATCGGTATCACCTGGGCGGGAGGTTTTTGTCATGCAGAACAAGGTGGAGCTGTGCGGCGTGAACACCGCGAAGCTGAAAGTGCTGAAAAATGAGGAGACCCAGGAGCTGCTCCGCCGCTCAAAGGCGGGGGACAAGCAGGCCCGGGAGGAGCTGATCCAGGGCAATCTGCGCCTGGTGCTGTCGGTGATCCACAAGTTTTCCAACCGGGGAGAGAATGTGGACGATCTGTTTCAGGTGGGGTGCATCGGCCTGATCAAGGCCATTGACAATTTCAATACCGACCTGGACGTGCGCTTCTCCACCTACGGGGTCCCCATGATCGTGGGAGAGATCCGCCGCTATCTCCGGGACAACAGCACCATCCGGGTGTCCCGGGCCATGCGGGACACCGCCTATAAGGTGCTCCAGGCCAAAGAGGCCTATATGGCCAAGCATCAAAAGGAACCCACGGTGGAGGAGATCGCCCAAATTCTGGGCATCAAGCGGGAGGACGTGGTGTTTGCCCTGGATGCCATCTTGGACCCGGTGTCTCTGTACGAGCCCATCTACTCCGACAGCGGGGACACGGTGTGTGTCATGGACCAGGTGAAGGACAGCAAGAACACCGACGAGATGTGGCTGGAGCATATCGCTCTGAGAGAGGCGGTCTCCCACCTGACGGAGCGGGAGCAGAAGATCCTGGCCATGCGCTTCTACCAGAGCAAGACCCAGATGGAGGTGTCGGAGGAGATCGGCATCTCCCAGGCCCAGGTGTCCCGCCTGGAGAAAAACGCTCTGCGGCAGATCCGCAAGGAGCTGTGAATTTTGGGCGCGGGGGGCGGAGAAAACCGCCTCCCGCGCCGGTATTTTGAAAGTATTTTGGTCCGTCCGGCAATCGCCTCTTGCGCATTTGCAGGATTTGTGGCAAAATAAACCCTGGAACCAAAGAACCGTCGGAGCAAGGAGGGGCGGCATGAGACACAGAGACCATTTTTTCAGGATTCTGCTGACGGCCGTACTTTTGTTGGGCCTGTTGCCGCTGAATATTTGGGCGGCGGAAGGACAATCGGCCGGGGAAGCCACGGTGCTCTTTACCCATGATCTCCACTCCTGCTTTTTCCCAAGGGTCCAGGAGGGAGGGGAGGAGCGGGGCGGTTTTGCCCGTCTGGCCGCCGCCCTGACGGAGGAGCGGGCGGACCACCCGGACGCCCTGACGGTGGACGCCGGGGACTTCTCCTCCGGTTCCCTGGTCCAGACCCTGTCCACCACCCGCGCCCCGGAGCTGGTTACCCTGGGGGCCATGGGCTATGACGCGGTGACAGCGGGCAACCATGAGTTTGACAACGGACCGCTGGGCTTCGGCGAGATGCTCACCGCCGCGGGGAGAGGGGGCGGCGCCTTGCCCGCCCTGGTCATGGCCAACTACCGCCCGGCGGAGGACGACCCGAACCGCCTGGACCTCCAGCGCGCCATGGCCGCATATGGGGTGCAGGAGTACCTGCTTTTAGAGCGGGGGGGCGTGACCTACGGCATTTTTGGGCTGATGGGTCAGGACGCCCACGCCAGCGCGCCCACTTCCAGCTTTGTGCTGGAGGACCCGGCCCAGGCGGCCCAGCGCTGTGTGAGCCGGCTGGAGGAGCAGGGGGCGGAGTTTATCATCTGCCTGTCCCACAGCGGCACCAGCCAGACCTCCGACTCAGAGGATGAGGACCTGGCCCGGGCGGTGCCGGAGATCGACCTGATCGTTTCGGGACATACCCACACCACCCTGCCGGAACCCATTGTGGTGGGGGACACCTACATTGTCTCCGCCGGGTCCAACTGTGAAAACCTGGGGAGCATTACCCTGTCCTGGAATGGGGCGGGGGAGAAGACCCTGGAGGAGTACCGCCTGATCCCCATTGACGGGACGGCGGGGGAGGACCCGGAGATTTCCGCTCTGGCCCGGGACTGGAAGGAGCAGGTGGACATCGGCTATCTGGGCTCCTATGGTCTCACCTATGATCAGGAGCTGACCCGAAGCGACTTTTTCCTCCCACTGCCCCAGGCGGGGGTTCAGGATGGAAATGGCTTGGGAGAGCTGACGGCGGACTCATTTGCCTGGGCGGCCCGGACCATTGCCGGGCTGCCGGAGGGAGAGCCCCTGATCGCCCTCACGGCGGACGGGGTGCTGCGGGCTCCGCTGCCCCGGGGAAATGTCACCACGGCCCAGGTTTTTGATGTGCTGAATGTGGGGGCCGGGGCCGACGGGACCGCCGGTTCTCCGCTGATCTCCTGCTACCTCACGGGCAAGGAGCTGCGGGCGGTGCTGGAGGTGGACGCCACCGTGTCCACCCTGATGCCGGAGACCCAGCTCTACCTGTCTGGAGTGGACTACTCCTTCAACACCCACCGGATGTTTTTTAATAAGGTGACGGAGGCGTCCCTTTCCCAGACGGGGCAGTCTCCGGAGAGCGGAAAGCTGTACCGGGTGGTGACCAGCCTATACTGCGGCCAAATGCTCAGTACAGTGCGGGATCGCTCCTTCGGACTGCTCTCCATTGTGCCGAAGGATGAGAACGGCCAGCCGGTGACCAACATGGAGGACTATATCCTGTACGATTCCTCCGGGCACGAGCTGAAGGAGTGGTACGCCCTGGCGGCCTATCTCCAGAGCTTTGGGAGCGGCGGCATCCCCACATCCTACGCCTGGCCCGACGGGCGCAAGGACGTGAGCAGCAGCTGGAACCCCATCGAGCTCATCAGGAGCCCCAGCCTGCTCACCATCGGTGTCCTGCTGTTGGCGACAGTGCTGGTCGCGGTGGTGGTGCTGCTGGTGCGGGCCCTGGTGCGCCGGAAGCGCAGCGGGCGGTACGGCGGATACCGCCGGAGAAGATTTTTCAAATAGTTATCCCTGCGCGGCCTGCCGCGCTTCGATATAGCGAGAAGGACGGAGGGGGACCGCAGGAGGCTGGAAACCGATATTCCGGGCCCTGCGGGATGTCTGATTGGACTTATAAGGAGGAGAAAGCGTGAAACAGCAGTATCAAATTGTGCACAAGAAGGTGCTGACGCCGGAGATCAGCCAGATCTCCGTCCATGCGCCGCTGGTGGCCGCCAAGGCCAAGGCGGGTCAGTTTATCATTCTGCGGGTGGACGCGGATGGAGAGCGCATTCCGCTGACCATCTCCAGCGCCGACACGGAAAACGGGACCATCACCGTCATCTTCCAGAAGGTGGGGGCCACCACCATGGCTCTGGACCAGCTTCAGGAGGGGGATTGTCTTCACGACTTTGTGGGTCCCCTGGGGGAGCCCACCCATGTGGAGGGCTACGGTCGTGTGGCCGTCCTGGGCGGCGGCCTGGGCTGCGCCATCGCCCTGCCGGTGGCCAAGGCCCTGCACGAGGCCGGCAACCAGGTGGACCTGATCGGCGGTTTTAAGACCAAGGATATCGTGATCCTGGAGGAGGAGATGGGGCAGGCCTGCACCGACCTGCACATCTGCACCGACGACGGCACCTACGGCTATCACGGCTTTGTCACCGGCAAGCTGGAGGAACTCATCCAGAGCGGGGTGAAGTTCGACCACGTGTTCGCCATCGGCCCCCTGATGATGATGAAGTTTGCCTGCAAGCTGACCAAGCAGTACGAGATCCCCACCACCGTGAGCATGAACCCCATTATGATCGACGGCACCGGCATGTGCGGCGGCTGCCGCCTCACCGTGGGCGGCGAGGTGAAGTTCGCCTGCGTGGACGGCCCCGACTTCGACGGCCACCAGGTGGACTTCGACGAGGTGATCGCCCGGAACGCTACTTACAGAGATTTTGAGACCAAGGCGAGAGAGGACCACCTCTGCCGTCTGGGAGGAGGTGCCCTCAATGGCTAATATGCAGATGAATAAGACCCCCATGCCCGAGCAGGACCCCCAGGTCCGCAACCACAACTTCCTGGAGGTGGCCCAGGGCTACACCCTGGAGCAGGCCATGAACGAGGCTCAGCGGTGCATCCACTGCAAGAATCCCGCCTGCGTCAGCGGCTGCCCGGTGGGCATCCCCATCCCCGACTTCCTGGCCAAGGTGGCTGAGGGGGACATCGCCGCCGCCTATGAGATTTTGTCCAACGCCAACGCTCTGCCCGCCATCTCCGGCCGGGTGTGCCCCCAGGAGAACCAGTGCGAGGGCAAGTGCGTCCGTGGCGTGAAGGGCGAGCCCGTGGCCATCGGCCGGGTGGAGCGCTTCGTGGCCGAATGGGCCGCCGAGCAGGGGATCGCCAACGTGGCCACCGCCTCCAAGAACGGCCATAAAGTGGCCGTCATCGGCTCCGGCCCCGCCGGCCTCACCTGCGCCGGGGAGCTGGCCCGCATGGGCTATGACGTCACCGTGTTCGAGGCCTTCCACACCGCCGGCGGCGTGCTCACCTACGGCATCCCCGAGTTCCGTCTCCCCAAGGCCATCGTGGCCCGGGAGGTGGCCAACCTGGAGAAGATGGGGGTGGACATCGAGCTGAACATGGTCATCGGTAAGATCCTGACCATCCCCGAACTCTTTGAGCGGGGCTATGAGGCGGTATTCATCGCCTCCGGCGCCGGCCTGCCCATGTTTATGAAGATTCCCGGCGAGGGGTTAGTCGGCGTCTACTCCGCCAACGAGTACCTCACCCGCATCAACCTGATGAAGGCCTACAAGGAGGACAGCCCCACCCCCATCCTCCACAACCAGAAGGTGGCCGTGGTGGGCGGCGGCAACGTGGCCATGGATGCCGCCCGGTGCGCCAAGCGCCTGGGGGCCGAGGTCCACATCGTCTACCGCCGCTCCGAGGCGGAGCTCCCCGCCCGGGCGGAGGAGGTCCACCACGCCAAGGAGGAGGGCATTATCTTCGACCTGCTCACCAACCCTGTGTCCATCGAGGGGGATGAGAAGGGACATGTCCAGTCCATGACCTGCATCCGCATGGAGCTGGGCGAGCCCGACGCCTCCGGCCGCCGCCGTCCCGTCCCCGTGGAGGGCAGCGAGTTCCAGTTCGAGGTGGACGCGGTGATCATGGCCCTGGGCACCTCCCCCAACCCCATGAGCACCAAGGGCACCGAGGGCCTGGAGAAGACCCGGAAAGGTTGCGTAGCCGCGGACGAGGAGGGCAGAACGAACCTGCCCGGCGTGTTTGCCGGCGGCGACGCCGCCACCGGAGCGGCCACCGTCATCCTGGCCATGGGTGCGGGCAAGTCCGCCGCCAAGTCCATCGACGCGTACATCAAGAGCAAGCAGTGAACATAAAAAGATGGCAGGCACGAAAGTGCCTGCCATCTTTTTGCCATCATCGGAAGCAAATAAAAGACGGCCGCCCCTTCCGGGGCGGCCATCTTAGAATTACTGGGGGTGCTTGTCCAGCCAGGCGGCTGCGTAGGAACAGGTGGCGGCGGCAGTCCCGCCGTTGGCCTGGATCTGTTCCAGGGCGGCGCGCACCAGCCGGTCTGCCACGCCCTGTCCCCGCAGGGAGGCGTCTACAAAGGTGTGGTCGATGGTGTACACGCCCGGGGTGGTCTCCGGAAAGGTGATCTCCGCCACCAGACGGCCGCTGCCGTCCAGGGCGTACACCCGGGTAGGTTCTCGCAGAAACGGGATCATGGGATTGGCCTCCTTGTTCAGAATAGCGCACAGCGGCGGTTCAGAGGGCTGGGACCGGCGGGAGGAGTCTCACAGGATGCGGGGACCTCCGTTGTTGGTCAGGGCCTCCAGCACCTGGTAGCGGTCCATCTGGAAGGTCTTGGTCATGGCCAGGGCCTCCTCCATGTCCAGATCCAGCGTGTGGCCGTCCCGGATGGCGATGATCCGGTTGCCCCGGTCCTCCACCAGAGACAGGACCGCCTCATAGCCCATGCGGCTGGCGGTCTCCCGGTCCCGGGCGGTGGGGGAGCCGCCGCGCTGGATGTGGCCCAGCACGGTGACACGGGGATCGATGCCCACCTCGGCGTGGATGCGCTTGCCGATGTCGATGGCGCTGCCCGCGCCCTCGGCCACCACTACCATATAGTGGGTGGTGCCCGCCAGCCGGGCCCGGCGGATCTTCTCCACCACGTCGTTCTCAAAGTCCACCTCACGCTCGGGGATGAGCACAGCGGTGGCGCCTACGGCGATGCCCACATACAGAGCCAGGTAGCCGGCGTGGCGGCCCATGACCTCCACCACGGAGCAGCGCTCGTGGGACTGCATGGTGTCACGCAGCTTGTCGATGCACTCGATGGCGGTGTTGCAGGCGGTGTCAAAGCCAATGGTGTAGTGGGAGCAGCCGATGTCGTTGTCAATGGTGGCGGGGATGCCCACCACGCTCAGGGAGGAACCGGCTGCGGCGGCCTGTCGGGAGAGAGCCAGGGCGCCCCGGAAGGTGCCGTCGCCGCCGATGGCGACGATTCCGTCCAGCCCCAGCAGCTTACAGGTGGCCAGGGCCTGGTCGCGGCCCTCCTCGGTCATAAACTCTTTGCTCCGGGCCGTATAGAGGATGGTGCCGCCCTTGTCAATGATATGGCTGACGCTGGCGGAGTCCATCCGGACGAAATCACTGTTGATCAGGCCGTTCCAGCCCCGGCGGATGCCCACGCACTCGATCCCCTGGGTCAGTGCGGTGCGGACCACCGCGCGTACTGCGGCGTTCATGCCCGGGGCGTCGCCGCCGCTGGTCAGAACACCGATCCGCTTTACCTTGTTCTCCATATGCTTGTACCTCCTAATCCAACCACACCTTGCCCGGCTGCCTGCCAGAGGGGGAGCCTGCTGTCATCCGGACCGGATGGCCGTTTGGTTCCGTTTCATTATGTCACTCTTTCAAAAACCAGTCAAGTGAAATTCATTCTGGAGTTCCTTTTTCTGGAGAAAGAAGGCCGGTTTTTTCCGGGAAAAACTTCCAAAAAAATAATTCCAAAAAAATTTGATTTTCCTGTTGACAAGCGGACAAAGATTTAGTATACTAACTAAGCCGTCGCGAGAGCGGCGCCCCACTGAAAGCCACGGACAAGGGAGCATAGCTCAGCTGGTAGAGCACATGCCTTACAAGCATGGGGTCACAGGTTCGAGCCCTGTTGTTCCCACCACCCCCTAACTACCTGGCTCGGTAGTTCAGTTGGTTAGAACGCCGGCCTGTCACGCCGGAGGTCGAGGGTTCAAGTCCCTTCCGAGTCGCCACTTACTTTCTT
>JABLTR010060119.1_pt1 | contig 33967 bp, 28 predicted proteins | sample 7160071 | NCBI WGS metagenome assembly JABLTR01 (sample SAMN14651230, study PRJNA627086) | human gut metagenome | isolation source: feces | host: Homo sapiens | reverse complement strand
TTTCCATTCCAGAACATTCTTAAATATCCTGTGTCAGTTACTGTTGCAACATGAGTTGCTTGTAAGTTTTCAAATCCTGCAAGTTCTATAAATCTATCTTTATTTTCAGCATCTATAGCACAAGCCATACGTTCTTGTGATTCTGATATTGCATGTTCAGTACCATCAAGTCCGTCGTATTTTTTAGGTACTAAGTCTAGGTTTATATCTAAACTTTCTGCGATTTCACCTATCGCAACTGAAACTCCACCAGCTCCAAAGTCGTTACATCTTTTTATCATTTGTGCAACTTCTTTGTTTCTGAAGAATCTTTGTATTTTTCTTTCGTTAGGTGCATCACCTTTTTGTACTTCTGCACCACAAGTTTCTATTGACTCTTCACTGTGTTCTTTTGATGAACCAGTAGCTCCTCCACAACCATCTCTACCAGTTTTTCCACCTAATAGTATAATTATATCGCCTTTTTCTGGTCTTTTTCTTATTACATTTTCTTTTGGAACTGCTGCTATAACTGCACCAATTTCCATTCTTTTCGCTACGAAGTCTTCATCATATACTTCTGTAACTTGACCTGTTGTTAAACCTATCTGGTTACCATAAGAACTATATCCGTTAGCTGCCTCTGTTGTTATTTTCTTTTGCATTAATTTACCGTGTAATGTATCTTCTAAAGAAGTTCTAGGGTCTGCACTACCAGTAACACGCATCGCTTGATAAACATAACTTCTTCCTGAAAGTGGATCTCTGATTGCCCCACCTAGACAAGTTGCAGCACCACCAAATGGTTCTATTTCTGTTGGATGGTTATGAGTTTCGTTTTTGAACATTAATAGATATTTTTCTATTTTTCCATCAACATTTACATCTATATTTACACTACAAGCATTGATTTCTTCACTTTCATCTAAATCTTCTAGTTTCCCTGCTGCTTTAAGTTCTTTAACTGCTATAGTCGCTATATCCATTAGACACATATCTTTTTGTCTGTCTATATAGATAGTGTTTCTAGCTTCTACATATTTTGAATAAGTTTCTTTTATTATTTCGTTGAATTTACCATCTTCTATTTCAACATCTTTTATTTGAGTCATAAATGTAGTGTGTCTACAGTGATCTGACCAATAAGTATCTAAAACTTTTATTTCTGTTATAGTTGGATTTCTTTTTTCTTGGTTTTGGAAGTATTCTTGAACATATTTTAAGTCGTCTATTGTCATAGCTAGACCTTGTTCTTTTAAGAATTTTTCTAATTCTTCCATGCTAAAATCTATAAACCCTTCTATTGTTGCAACTTCTGTTGGTATTTCAGTTTCTAGTTCTAGAGTTTCTGGTTTTTCAAGAGATGCTTCTCTACTATCAACTGGATTTATTACATAAGATTTTATTTTTGCAAATAATTCATCATCTATATCACCAGTTAATATATATAATTTTGCGCTGTTTATATTAGGTCTTTGACCTTCATTTATTATTTGAACGCATTGTGCTGCCCAGTCTGCTCTTTGGTCATATTGTCCTGGTAAATATTCAACTGCAAATACTTTCGCATCTTTATCGTATTCAACATTTTCTTTATATACTACATCTAGGTTTGGTTCTGAGAATATTGTTTTTGATGCAGAATCACAAATTTCATCAGATAAACCTTCTATATCGTATCTATTTAATAATCTTAAATCATCTATGCAATCTATATGTAAACTGTCTTTTAAATCTTTCATTAAAGCTTTTGCTTCTAAATCAAACCCTTCTCTCTTTTCAACTAAAAGTCTTTTAACATTTGAACTCATATTATTCCTCCATTAAGAAATTTCTCATTTTCCTTTTTTATGTTTTATTGAAAATTTATTTCCATATGTCTGTTCTATAATGCATACCTTCAAAATTTATTTTCTTGATATTTTCATAAACTTTTTCGCCTGCTTCTTTAACATTTTTAGCCTTAGCAGTTATCCCGATAACTCTACCACCATTAGTAACTATTTTTCCATCTACTAATTTAGTTCCACTATGGAAAACTACTATATCATCATCTAAATCATCAAGTCCTGTTATAACTTTTCCCTTTTCATAACTTTCAGGGTATCCTCCAGATGTAAGCATTACACATATTGCTTGTTCATCACTATAAGTTATATCTATATCTTTTAATTTATTATCTATAACTGCAGATATTATTTTGTTTAAATCAGTTTCTAATCTAAATAAAACAGATTGAGTTTCTGGGTCCCCAAATCTTACATTGTATTCAAGAACTTTAGGGCCATCTTCAGTTATCATTAATCCTACAAATAAAATTCCTTTAAAGTCTAATCCATCTTCTTGGAATCCTTTTAAAGTTTTATCAAGTACATTTTCTTTTATATTTTTTGCTAATTCATCAGTATATATTTCACTTGGAGAGAATGTTCCCATTCCGCCAGTGTTAAGACCAGTTTCTCCGTTATTTACTTTTTTGTGGTCTTTTGCACTTACCATAGGAACTATTGTTTCGTGATCAACAAAAGCTAGTATAGATGTTTCTATTCCGTTTAGAAACTCTTCTATTACTATTTTTTCTCCAGCATCACCAAATTTTTTATCACTCATCATTTCTTTTAGAGTTTTTATAGCATCTTCTCTGTTTTCGGGTATTACAACTCCTTTACCAGCTGCCAAACCATCGGCTTTTATAACAACTGGATATCCAAAGTCATCTATGTCAGCTATTGCTTTATCTAGGTCAGTATATTCTTTATATTTAGCTGTTGGTAAACCATGTCTTATCATGAAATCTTTCGAAAATGCCTTGCTTCCTTCTAACTGAGCACATTTTTTATTTGGACCAAATACTTTTAATCCTTCATCCTCAAAAACATCAGTTAGACCCATTACTAGCGGAACTTCTGGTCCTACTACAGTTATATCTATTTCTTTTTCTTTTGCAAATTTAACTAATTCGGCTATATCTGAATCGCCTATATTTACACATTCTGCAACTTTAGCTATTCCAGGATTTCCTGGTGCACAGTATATTTTTTCTACATCTTTTTCATTACTTAATTTCCAGCAGATAGCATGTTCTCTTCCGCCACCACCTACAACTAATATCTTCATATTTCCCCTCCTAGTTTATAAGTCTTACTCGCTTACTTTAACTTTTCTACCTTCTACAGATATCTTCCCTTCGCAAAATAATTTTACACATCTAGGAAGAATTGTATGCTCTACTTCTAAAACCCTTTTTGCCAATGTTTTAGCATCATCATTGTCCATAACTTTTACAGTATCTTGCATGATTATTGGGCCAGCATCTGCTTCTTCATTTACAAAATGAACAGTTGCTCCAGAAACTTTTGCTCCATAACCTATTACTGCTTGATGAACTTTTTCTCCATAAAAACCATCACCGCAGAATGATGGTATTAATGATGGATGAATATTCATCATTTTATTTTCAAATTCACTTACGAATTTTGGACTGATTATCTTGAGATAACCAGCCAAAACTACTAAGTCTACATTTTCTTCTTTTAATATTTTTATTACTTTATCTTCATTTTTTTCAAATACAGCTCTTATATTATGTTTTCTAGCTCTTTCAAGGCCAAAAGCATCTTCTTTATTAGAAATAACTACTTTTATATTACCTTTTATTTCGCCATTTTCACAATCATCGATAATAGCTTGTAAATTAGAACCTCCGCCAGAAACTAAAACACCTATATTTAGCATAATTCTACTCCTTCGTGAGTATCTACAACTTCACCAACTACATATGCTTTGTCTTTCATTAGTTCAGCATATTTTTCGTCTACATCTATTTCATCTTCTTCTCTATTATTTATATAATCAACTAAAATAGGTGCATCTTCTTTGTCGACTATGAACACAAGTCCAATACCCATATTGAAACTTTTATGAAGTTCTCTTTTTTCTACTATATTAAATCCTTCTATCATTTTGAATATAGGTGGTTTTTCCCATGAATCTGTTTTGATATCAAGACCTAAACCTTCAGGTATAACTCTTGTGATATTTTCGATAACACCACCACCAGTTATATGAGCTATAGCTTTTATGTTATGTTTTTCAAGTAAGTCTAAAACTAATTTCACGTATATTTTTGTTGGTGTTAATAAAGCATCTCCAACTGTCATTCCTAATTCTTCAACATATTGATTTAAATCATAGTTATAAGTATCTAAGAATATTTTTCTTATAAATGAGAAACCATTACTGTGGATACCACTTGAAGAAACTCCAACTAATACATCCCCAGCTTTAACATCTTTTCCTGATACTATTTTTGTTTTGTCAGCTATACCAACAGCAAATCCGGCTAAATCATATTCTTCTTCAGAATACATTCCTGGCATTTCAGCAGTTTCCCCACCGATTAATGCACATCCAGACATTTTACATCCGTTGGCAACACCTGCAACTATTTGATCTATATGTTCAGGAACTAATTTCCCTATTGCTATATAGTCTAAAAATAATAATGGTTTTGCACCTTGGCATATTAAGTCGTTAACGCTCATTGCAACTAAATCTATACCAACTGTGTTATGTTTATCCATCATTTGAGCTAATTTTAATTTAGTACCAACACCATCTGTTGCTGCTAAAAGAACTGGCTCTTCCATTTTCATAAAATCTTTTAAACTATATAAACCACTGAAGTTTCCTAAATCACCTATAACATTTTTATCGTAAGTTTCTTTTATCTTCCCTTTTATCAAGCTTACAGCTCTATTTCCTTCATCTATATTTACACCTGATTGTTCATAAGTTAGCATCCTAAAGATTCCTCCTTGTCAATTTTCTTAACTGGATAATTTCCGTCGAAACAAGCTCTACAGAATTTAAATTCATTTCCTTCCCCAACTGCGCTCATCATTCCATCTATATCTAAGAATTTTAATGTATCACATCCAATATATTCTCTTATTTCTTCTACATCTTTATGTGCAGCTATTAATTTAGAGCGGTTTGGGGTGTCTATGCCATAGTAGCAAGAATATTTAACTGGAGGAGATGTTATTCTTAAGTGTATTTCCTTAGCTCCAGCATCTTTTAATGATTTAACTAATTGTTTTGAAGTAGTTCCTCTAACTATTGAGTCATCTACAAGTACTATTGATTTTCCTTTTAATACTCTACTTAGAGGATTTAATTTTATTTTTACTCCAAGTTCTCTTTCTTCTTGAGTAGGCTTTATAAATGTTCTACCTACATATCTATTTTTAACCAATGCTTCTGTTAGTGGAAGTCCACTCGCATTTGCATATCCTATAGCTCCTGCCCATCCTGAGTCTGGAACTGGAACTACCATATCTGCTTTTACATCATCGCCTTGTGATAATATTTTTCCTGATTCAACTCTAAATTCATATGCATTTACTTTATCTATGGTTGCATCATTTCTAGCAAAATAAATATGTTCAAATATACAACTTTTTTTCATTGTTTTGCATTTATTGCTAAAGTTATATGATTTTAATTCTCCGTTCTTAACTACAACAATTTCTCCTGGTTCCAAGTCTCTTATAAATTCTCCACCAAGTATATCTATTTCACAGTTTTCAGAAGCAAATATGTATTCACCATCATCTCTTTTCCCAAGTAATAGAGGTCTAAATCCATGAGGGTCTCTAACAGCAACTAATTCTTCGTCAGTTAGTATAACTAATGAATACGCACCCTTTATTTGGTCCATTGTTAATTTTATTGCTTCTACAATATCTCCTGTATAATATCTAGCTAACATATATAAAATAACTTCTGTATCACTTTTACTACTAAACATTATACCGTCTTCTTCTAGCATTTCTTTTAGGTAGTTAGCATTTACTAAATTTCCATTGTGAACTAAACCTAAATTTCTCTTTTTTAAAGAACCAACTAAAGGTTGGCAGTTGTACATATGACTTCCACCTGCTGTTGAGTATCTAACATGGGCTATGCCCATTGTCCCAGGCAGTTTTTGTAAATCATCTGCCTTAAATACATCACCTACTAAACCCATGTCCTTTTTGTAATTTATTTCTTTTCCATCGTGCACAGCCATACCACAGCTCTCTTGACCTCTATGTTGCATAGAGTATAAGCCATAATACAAGTCTTTCGATATGTTTTTATCAGAATAAATTCCTAATATACCACACATGCGATCAATTCCCCCCTATAACTTAAATTATTTATTCATTCTAGAAAGAACTTCTTCATATCCCTGAACAAGATCTCCTAAATCTCTTCTAAATCTATCTTTATCTAATTTTTCATTAGTATTAACATCCCATAATCTACAAGTATCTGGTGATATTTCATCTGCTAATATTATATTTCCGTCTGCGTCTTTTCCGAATTCTAGTTTGAAGTCAACTAATTTTAGGTCCATTTTTAAGAAAAATTCCTTCATGATTTCATTGATTTTTAAAGTTTGTGCTCTGATATAATCTATTTCTTCTTGAGTTGCTAATTTTAATGCTACGGCATGGTCATCATTTATAAGTGGGTCTCCATATTCATCATTTTTATATGACATTTCAAATATTGGTTTGTCTAATACTATTCCTTCTTCTACTCCATATCTTTTGCAGAAAGAACCTGCTGTGATATTTCTGATTATAACTTCTAGTGGTAGGATTGTAACTTTTTTTACTAATTGTTCTCTATCTGATAAAGCTTTTATAAAATGAGTTTTGATTCCTGCTTTTTCTAATGTTTCAAACATTATTGTGCAAATTTTATTATTTAAGATACCTTTTGATGCAATTGATGCTTTTTTTTCACCATTGAATGCTGTTGCATCGTCTTTGTAATAAACTACATATTCATTTTCATTTTCTGTACTGTAAACTTGTTTTGCTTTTCCTTCATATAATAACATTTTTGTTACCTCCCAAAATTTTCACAAATATTTATTTACTGTTTTATTACTAACATATCTCTGCTTTTTCTACATTATCTTGTCTTATTTATTTTTATAATTATTGATTTATGCTTTTATCATCATCTAATACATTTTGAGCCATTTCTTGTCTATATGTTTTTAAGTCTTCTTTTAATTTAGGATATTTTATACTCATTATTTGCATTGCCATTAATGCTGCATTTAACCCTGAATCTATAGTTACTGTAGCAACTGGTATTCCTTTTGGCATTTGAACCATTGATAATAAGGAATCCATACCATCCATAGTAGATGATTTTATTGGCAACCCAACTACAGGTATTAATGTTGATGCTGCTATAACCCCTGGTAAGTGTGCTGCTTTTCCTGCTGCTGCTATTATTACATCAACTTCTCCATCAATTGATTCTATAAAAGAAACTAATTCTTTTGGTGTTCTATGAGCTGATAAAATTCTTACTACTACTTCAACACCGTATTTTTCTAAAAAGTTTATACCTTCTTCAAGTTTAGGATAATCTGATTTAGATCCCATTACGATTGCAACTTTCATAAGTAATTTTCCTCCATTAATAATATATTTATATAAAACTTAATTTTGTATTAAATTTAAAATTCTTAACTAAATTTTATTTTTAACCTTTTATTTTCGTATTTTTATTCATTTTAACGAACTATACACTTGTATTCTATATTAATATTCATACTTTATCAATACATATTTTTAAAAAATGATTTTTTTATTTTGTTTTAGGTTTATTTTACCATTTAGTTTCAAGTTTATTTTACCATATAACTGTGTCTTTTTTTAATTTAAAACTAAAAATGCTGTTGCATAAACCAATTTTTATACAACAGCATATATTTTATAAATCAAATCCCTTAAATCCCTTTTTACTTTTTATTCGCAGTGCAAATATTATTTTAAAAATACAAATCTGCATATAAATATTAAACTTAACACTATTAATGAAATATTTATATCTTCTTTTTTATTTGTAACTAATTTTAATAGTGTATAAGATACTATACCGAATATTATTCCATCTGCAACACTATTTGTAAGTGGCATTAGAATAAATGTTAAGAATGCTGGTATAGCATTTGTGTAATCTTCAAAATCAATCCCTTTAAAACAGCTAGCCATCATAACCCCCACAATTATAAGTACCGCTCCTGTTGCTTGTGATGGTATTGCTATAAATAATGGCGCTAAGAATAGAGATAATACAAATAAAACCCCAACAGTAAATGCAGTAAGTCCTGTTTTTCCACCTTCACTGATCCCTGCTGAACTTTCCATAAAACAAGTAACTGTTGATGTCCCAAGAACTGCCCCCACAGTAGTTCCTATCGCATCTGCCAACATGGCTTGTTTTGCTTTTGGTATTTTACCATTTTCATCAATTAGATTTCCTTTTGCTGCTACTCCAACCAAAAATCCTACTGAATCAAATAAATCCATAAATAAAAAAGTAAATACCACTATCACCATATCCAAACTAAATATTTTTTCAAGCGGAACGCTAAAGGCTTGCATAAAAGTTGGTGCTAGTGATGGAACATTAAGTGAAACTATTTTTGTTGGTAAAGTTACTATTCCTGTCAACATTCCTATTGCTGATGTTAATAATATTGATAGTAATAATGCTCCTCTTACATTCCTACAAACTAATATTCCTGCAATACCTAATCCTACCACACTTAATACTACAAGTGGATCGTGTAAACTCGATAATGCCAATGTCCCATTTGCAGTATTTATAATCCCTGCATTTGTCATTCCTACTGATGCTATAAATAGTCCAACACCTGCTGTAACAGCATTTTTAAGATCTTTTGGGATACAATTTATTATTTGTTCCCTTAAACTTGTAACCGTTAAAATTATAAATAACACACCCTCTATAAATACACCTAAAAGTGCCATTTGCCATGTATATCCCATCTGTAAAACGACCGTATATGCAAAGAATGCGTTAAGCCCCATTCCTGGTGCAAGTGCAATTGGATAATTTGATAAAAATGCCATAACGAAACATGATATTGTTGCTGATAATGCAGTTGCAACAAATACAGCCCCCGCATCCATTCCTGCCTCTGCCAGCATATTTGAATTTACCGCTAATATATATGCCATTGTCATAAATGTAGTAATACCAGCGATTATTTCTGTTTTCACATTTGTACCATGTTCACTTAATTTAAACACCTTTTCTAGTAAATTATTTTGGTTAGCTTTTTGTTGAGTAGCTTGCATAACTCTTCCCCCCATTTTATATATTTTCAAAGTTATAATAATGTTTTTTAGAAATGAATGTGTGCAAATAGATTTGCTTTCGAGGAGAGTTCAATAGATATTTACATACTACAAGGAATTTATTTTTGTAGAGTAAAATGCTTTTTGAAAATCTAATTAAAAAGGTGCCTACTTCAACTAAAGTAGACACCTCTAATATCTTATCCAAATCAAGTTTTTATTTTATACTTTTAAATTATGTTCTAAAATTAAAAATTCTATTTTATATTCTTAAAAAAGTATAGACTAATCCCTTGATTATCATGATATCTAGGTGGCGCTCTCGCGGAAGCTCTCCTAATTAACTAATATTAAGCAGGCTTCCTGGCTTACAGATCAACGCGTTACTTTCCTTCTCACATACAAATGGCATGCAATGGATTATTAAGTATTGCTCCCTAGAATACAGTGACCGGATCGCTTAGGATTCTAACCTAATTTCCTTTTATTCAAACTTCTGGCGAAATTTGACCACTTAATATCATAATAATATTCATTTCTATGGAGAAATAGTAGCACATCATGGAATTATTTGTCAACTTTTTTACGCATTTTTATTATGTTTTTTCCTTTTATATCCATTATTTTATTGTTCCTGGTATATGATTTTATATATAATAAAAGTATATATAAAAACCCTCTAAATATATTAGAAAGGATGATAAACATATGAAAAACATGCATGATTTTTATTGCGGAACTATGTTTGATGCTTATGAGTTTTTTGGTGCTCATATTTGCAGCAAAAATGGTACTAAGGGAATTATTTTCAGGGTTTATGCTCCTAGCGCAAAAGAAGTCCAAATTATAAGTGACTTCAACAGTTGGGATGGATCTAATGGAAAAATGGAGCAAATAGAAGAAAGCGGCATTTTTACTTATTTTTCTGAAAACGCTGAATTAGGAATGTATTACAAATATCTAGTATTTGATCAAAATGACAATTGTACGGAAAAAACTGACCCATATGCATTTTTTATGGAACTTAGACCTAAAAGTGCATCTAGAATAGTTGATTTAAATACATATAAATTTAACGACAATCAATGGATGTTAAATAGAAGCAAGAATTTTGATAAACCTTTAAACATCTATGAACTTCACTTCGGTTCTTGGAAACAAAAGACTGATCAAGATGTTTTAAAATCTAGAGTTCTTAAACAAAATTCATCTATTGGTGGGGACAAAAGCATAAATGCAAGTCAACTTGGGCATGACTTAAATTTAGAAAACTACATAAATACTGAATACGATTTAAACAAGCCTATTGATATAACCGAAAGATGGTTTAATTATATGGAAATAGCTCCACAACTTATAAAATACGTTAAGGAGAATAACTATACCCATATAGAGATACTTCCCCTTTGTGAACATCCATCTGACTGTTCTTGGGGATACCAAATAACTGGATTTTTCAGTCCAACTGCTAGATACGGCAAACCAGAAGATTTAATGGCGTTTATCGATTTATGCCATAGGGAAAACATAGGTGTAATTATGGATTTTGTTCCTGTTCACTTTGCTCTCGATTCGTATTCGCTTTGCCGATTTGATGGTGAAGCTCTATACGAATATCCAAGTCATGATACTGGTTATACTGAATGGGGTTCTCATAGTTTTAATTATTATCGTGGTGAAGTAAGAAGTTTCATTCAATCTGTTGCAAACTTCTGGATTGAAAAATATCATATAGATGGTCTTCGTATGGACGCAATAAGCAACCTTATATATTGGAAAGGTGATTCAAATCGTGGTGTAAATGAAGGTGGTATTGAGTTTTTACAAATTATGAACAAGAATTTGCAAAAGCTTCATAAAGACGTTATGTTAATTGCCGAAGATTCTTCAGCTTACCCTAAAGTTACTGAACCTGTTGAAGAAGGTGGTCTTGGATTTGACTATAAATGGGACATGGGTTGGATGAATGATACACTTTCATATTTTGAAAAAGAACCTTGGCAAAGAAATGGACTATATCACAAAATAACATTTTCTATGATGTATTTTTACAATGAAAAATTTCTTCTTCCTTTCTCGCATGATGAAGTTGTTCATGGTAAAAAAACTATCTTAGATAAAATGTGGGGATCTTATGAAGATAAATTTAGCCAAGCTAAATTACTTTATACTTATATGTTCACACACCCTGGCAAGAAATTGAACTTTATGGGTAACGAACTTGGACATTTTAGAGAATGGGATGAAAAAAGAGAACTTGACTGGAATCTATTAGAATATCCTATGCATGATTCTTTTAAGAGATTTATTGACGACCTTAATGGTTATTATTTAAATTCACCGGTTTTATATAAAAACGAATATTCTCGCACAGGTCATAAATGGATACAAGCAGATGATACAGAAAAATGTGTCTATGTGTATGAAAGAATCTATGGTGATGAAAAAATTGTGATATTCTTAAATACTTACTGCGATAATTATGAAAATTATTCAGTTAAATTTGATGACTCTGTCCAACTTGAATTAATTTTAAATACTGATTGGCAAAAATACGGCGGTAAAAGCGAGGAAGTTCCTGAACTTATTGATTCTATAGATTTATATCATCAAGATGCTGGACATTTATATTCAAGAAACACTTATTCTCCACATGGCGATGTCAAATACACCACTTTAGAAAATCCAAAACATTTATCAAAAAAAGAAATGGCTGGAGCAGGCAAAAACTATCAAGTATCAATTTCACTACCTGCATATTCTGCTAAGGTATATAAAGTTGTCGGATAATATTTAGTGAAAAAAGGTTCACATAGTTTCTAAACTATTGAACCTTTTTATTTATGTATTAATTTAAATTATTATTTTGCTGGATGTTCTGGTATAACAGCATGGAAAGTTAAATCAGCATCGCTATCATTTATTAATGTATGAGTATGACCTTGTGGACAGTAATGACATAATCCAGCTTCTACTCTTTCTTCTTTTCCATCATATATTACTTTACCTTTACCAGATGTGAAAAATATTATTTCACTATTAGTTTCATGAGTATGTTCCCCTATTGATGCCCCTGGTTCTAATCTTCCAAAGATTATTTTATTATTTTCGTCTACATGCATTCTTGCATTTAATGCCTTTTCTCCACCTTTAAAATTTGCCAATGCTTTTTCTTCAATTTTATTAGTATCTAGTATCATTGTGTTATCCCCCTTGTTTTTGATTCACATATATACTGTGTTCTAAAAATATTATAATACAATATTTGTGAAAAACTTATTTATTTTTTAATTCTTATTTTCTAATAACTCCATAAGGATTTTCTAAATTCTATTTTTAATGCACATGTAACAACAATTAAAATAGTTGAAAATAAAATAATACTCACAATAAATACTTTTTTTATTTAATCTTTTCACAAAGAAGTTAGGACCCAATTTCCAAAACAAGCACGCTATAGCAATAATTACAACTAATATTAAATAAAACATATCTACTCTTGTCATAATATTTCTTTCCCCTTAATATATAGTATTTATTTTATAAATTGATATTAGATATCACATAGTTAATATAAAACTTTCATCACAATTATATATTTTTTCATCATTTTCAAAATTTACATATCACATAGTTAATATAAAACTGATTCCCACGATTTTTATAAACATGATGTGCATGAGATTTATATATCACATAGTTAATATAAAACTTAAATGCTATTGGATTTTCTATAAAGTCTTGATTTAGATTTACATATCACATAGTTAATATAAAACGATTGAGCAGTACCATCTGTATGTATAAGTATGGTAAAATTTACATATCACATAGTTAATATAAAACTTGTCATTTTTTTACCTCTACAACTTTTTATTAATAAATTTACATATCACATAGTTAATATAAAACTTTATTTGCATATTCTAAAAGTAGTTTTTTAGTATGATTTACATATCACATAGTTAATATAAAACATTCTTTATCTAGCTTATCTTCGTTTTTCTTTACTGCATTTACATATCACATAGTTAATATAAAACTTGTAAGATTAGCAGTTTTGGACCATGACAAATAAGTATTTACATATCACATAGTTAATATAAAACTCCATGCTAGAAAGTTTATTGTTTATTTTGTTACTATATTTACATATCACATAGTTAATATAAAACGTGTAGCAACTATGTTAAGACTAATAGAAAATAATACATTTACATATCACATAGTTAATATAAAACTTTTTTCTAATATTTCTTCATCAGTTAAACCATTCATATTTACATATCACATAGTTAATATAAAACTAAGACTTAATATGTCTGTTCCTTCTCCGTTACCTGTATTTACATATCACATAGTTAATATAAAACTTTCTTGTATTGTTCTACTACTGGATGTAAAAATATATTTACATATCACATAGTTAATATAAAACCTTTTTCACCCCCTTTACAGTTATTATACTATAAGAATTTACATATCACATAGTTAATATAAAACTGATGCCCATTGAGTTGTTTTATTATAAGTATTGCTTATTTACATATCACATAGTTAATATAAAACAAATATGTTTTGCATATACTGTTACTTGCCCATTTAAATTTACATATCACATAGTTAATATAAAACGAGAAGGCGTTGAAATAGATAGATTAAGAAGTGATGTATTTACATATCACATAGTTAATATAAAACTTCTGTAAAGGTCTGTTCTAAGAGTTAGACTCTAAAAATTTACATATCACATAGTTAATATAAAACGAAAAAGCAAAAACATGCAAAACATATAAAGATACAATTTACATATCACATAGTTAATATAAAACTAAGTACTGATATTGCAAAGTTATCTCTAAGAAGCTTATTTACATATCACATAGTTAATATAAAACCTCTTATAGGCTCCCTAAATGCTGATGTAATTAATGCATTTACATATCACATAGTTAATATAAAACGGACCAAGTTATATTATTATTACCTTCTTCTAATATATTTACATATCACATAGTTAATATAAAACTAGTAAATCCAGAAGCGTTTTTAAGTAGTTCATCAAGATTTACATATCACATAGTTAATATAAAACTTGATGAAATAGGAGTAAAATCATCTAGATATATAGAATTTACATATCACATAGTTAATATAAAACTAACACTTCCTGATGCTATTCGAAATGCTATAGCAGAATTTACATATCACATAGTTAATATAAAACAAGAATCAAATAAGTTTACTCAAAAAGTCAAATAAAAATTTACATATCACATAGTTAATATAAAACATAATTCTGTACAAAAAACACCTTCATATAATCCCTAATTTACATATCACATAGTTAATATAAAACATGTTGATATAGGAAGTAAGTTCTTCGAAATACCTCCATTTACATATCACATAGTTAATATAAAACTAATTATCTTGGTATCACCTCTATCTAAACTAGACTTATTTACATATCACATAGTTAATATAAAACTATTCCTTGTTATGTAATCATCAATGACGGACTAAGATTTACATATCACATAGTTAATATAAAACATGGATGCCCATTAGATTGGTATGTAGGGAAAACAGCTACATTTACATATCACATAGTTAATATAAAACCAACTGAAAAATCTAGCATTGTCGGTGCAATAAATGATTTACATATCACATAGTTAATATAAAACAAAGACTTAGAGGTTTATTGTAATCCAGATTATTTAAATTTACATATCACATAGTTAATATAAAACTGCAGCTATGCAAGCAGATGAAGGATTACAAAAGCTAATTTACATATCACATAGTTAATATAAAACGATACACATATAACATGGTTATAGAAATAAAAAGAAAATTTACATATCACATAGTTAATATAAAACTAGTTGATGCAGTAACACAATTTGAAGATGAAGAAGAATTTACATATCACATAGTTAATATAAAACTAAATTAGTAGCACTATCTAATGACAAATCAGTTGGTATTTACATATCACATAGTTAATATAAAACCCCAAAAAATAATTTTTTATATCCCTTGATATTACTATATCATAGCAATAAAAAATATATCAATATATTGAATTTTGCAGTGAAGGTCAAGTAGTGTTTTTTTGTTTTTATATAAACCGATCTCCAACAAAGTAATATCAATACTTTGGAAGTATTTTTATTAAAAAATCGCCCACTGCAATTTATATAAATGTATCATCAAAATTCTTATGAATTCCATATATATTTTTTTGTATATTTTTACTATTTTTTATCTCATAAATATAAATCGAATCCTCTTCATTATCTATAATATTTTCGAGTTCACTCACACATTTATGTAATTTTCCTGGAAGTATTTCTCCTTCAAATACAGAATTTTGAGTCCAAATTAAGTATTTCTTTAAAGTCTTCCTTACTTTATTCAATATTTTAGCCTCTGCAATATCATATGTAATAATAACAAACATTTTACCACCATGCTTTCAATACTTTATATTTTTCATCACCTATAAAATGTTTTATTAGTTTATAACATTCTAATCTAATAAAATACCTATATGACACTTTTCTATTTAACTTTCTATGCTTTATTGTCGTTGTCATTTTATTTTCAAATTCACTTAAAAATTTTTTCTTTCCCTCTTCACTTAGATAGCATATTTCATCTTCATACATAAAGTCTTTTTTAGTAAGCCTTTTATTGTTAATTAAACTAAATATAATTGGATCAATTATAAGTGGCTTGAATATTTCTGCTATATCTAAACTAAGTGAAAATCGTTTCGTTGATGGTTCATGCAAGAAACTTATAGTCGGATCTAACTGTGTTTTATAAATCTCTTTTAACACATTAGTGTACATTATACTATTTCCAAAAGAAATTAATGCATTGACCGGATCTTTTGGTGGTCTTTTTTCCCTTTTATTAAATGTATATCCATTTTTCAAAATTTGATTAAATGATCTATAATATGTTTTTCTTATCCTACCCTCTATTCCCATTACTGTTTGTATATCTTCAGCAGATTCTAAATTATAACTTTCCATTAATATTAAATCTATTAATTCTTGTTCTACTTTATAGTATCTCATATTTCTAAGAATATGATGAGTAGCACTATATATAAATGATTTTGCTATATAAAGTCTTTCACCATAATCTAAGTAAAATGCCGCTTGTGCTACATTCAAAAATCCAGATACATTTTTCTTTCTAGGATAAAAACTTCCTGTGTAATAACCATAATAATTATAGAAATTTAATATAATATCATATCTACTTATATAATTAATCATTTTTGTATTTAAATCAACCTCTGAATAAATCTGTAGGCTATCAACTTGTTCAACTGGGAGGGCCCTTTTATTTCCTTCACAGTCACAAAAATAAATTGTATTATCTTTTCTAGATATTCTACCATTATTCAATATATAATAATCTCTAGACATCATTCTTCCTCCTTAGCAAAACAAAATTCATAATAAGCGCACTTTGTGCAATACGATAATTTTTTTAACTTAGGAGGCTTTTTCATATTCTCAATTTTTTGTATTTCTAATATTATATTTTCGATTTCTATGATTTTATCTTCAGTAAGTTCTATTTCTTCAATTTTTCTTTCTTTGACATAATTTAAGATTCCTTTTTTCTCAATTCCAAGTCTTTTTAAATAATACAAATAATAATATAACTGCATTTTATCGGCACTTTCCATTTTACTACTAATTTTAATCTCTCTTACATAGTCTTTATTTACTATATCTAATCTTATTAAATTATCCACTAAAATTTCTCTATTTTTTTCTCTCTTGTATGAGTTTTCATGGACTATTTTTCCTGACATAACCCTATCATTTTCTTGTTCCATAGTTATTCCTTTTGAAAATAGCCATAGTTTTCTTTTACAAATAAAATAATAATTTATTTTTATACCTTGTATATTTAAGTTTTGTATATCTATAGACATATATTCACCTACTTAACATGACCCACATTGTAAATATATTTATAATTCTACTCCACATTGTAAACATATACCTTTTACATAAATTGATTTAATTCTTTATTTAAGAGTACGCCTTGTCCCTTTATAATACTTTGTATACCGTGCTTTCCTTGTTCTTCTTCTAATGTCGCATCATATTCACATTCTAATACATAAATATCTTCCAATCCTCTTACAAGTCCATTGCCAATTATAATTTCTCTTATTATACTGTTTTTATTTGCTTTGTATTGTGGTATTGTAACTGTTTTCTTAAGAATTCTATTTTTTAAATCCCTTTTTTCAACTTTTAATTTGTCAATTAAATCATAATTCTTTTCATCATATGCTTTAGAGAATTCATTATTTAGTTGGTAAAAATCTTCGATCAATGTATCTCTTATGCTATCATAAATATTTCTAGGTATTACTGTATAACTATCTATTTCACGTAACATTTTTTGTGCTTGTTGTTTTGTCAACTCTGATGCTTCAATTCCATCTAAAAGTTTTAATGTTTTGTCAAATTTAGATAAAAATTCACTTTCTTTTAAATTTTTTCTATTGTATAATTCTGAAATCATGTCCATCTTATCTTTTTCATTTAATATTAATTTCTCTGAATTTAATTTTGCATTACAAAATTCATTTAAATATTGTATACTTCTATCGACAATTTCCTCATCATAGATAGTTCCTACTCCATTTTTATCTTTTGTATATATAAATACATTTGTGTTATCTGTAGTTTTTTTCCCTGCCCTATTACATCTTCCAAGTCTTTGAAATAAACTGTCTAAAGTTGATATTTCTGTATGTAAAACATCAAAATCTATATCTAAGGAAGCTTCTACAAGTTGGGTGGTTATCCAAATTCCGTTTTGTTTACTTTTTGCAAAATCTTTTATATTTTGTTCTAGTATACTTCTATGCTCTTGAATAAACATTGAATGTAATAAGTTTATATTTATACTTTCATTATGCTCTTGGATCTTTGAGTACATTTCAATTGAACTTGCAACTGTATTCAATATTATTAACACTTTTTTATTCTTGCTTTGTTCTATTATTTTTTCTATATTATTTTTATCGTAAAGTGATTCATCTAGGATTTTTATATTATGCCTTTCTCCATCAGATATAAATTCACCCATTACAGTTGTTTCATCCAAAATCCCTCTTCTTTTCATTTCTTCTAAATATAAAGTAGGCATAGTTGCAGTCATTATCATAAATTTACCACCTATATTGTGTATCATTTCTATTCCTTTTATTAGTGTTGCTGCAATTTCAGGTGAATATGCTTGAATCTCATCTATAACAACCTTTGAATATGCCAATGTTGCATATTCTTTTTCATATCCTTTATATTTAAACGGAAATTTAAAAATTTGGTCGATTGTTGAAAATGTAAGTTTTTGTGATAACTGTCTAGATAAATTTGATGATTTTTCAAAATCAGTATATCCATTATCTTTTAAATAATCTGCACTAGTTGAATGTAATAGTCCTGCATAATTGTAATTAATTTCGTCAGATTTTGAAACTCTATCATAAAGGGCATTTATACTTACCCTAAGTGGCAGTGTAAAAAATGCTTTGTCTTTATCTATCCAAAATAGAGCCGTTTCAGTTTTACCCATACCTGTAGAGGCAACCAATATAATATTTTTTTCTCTGTTTTTAATAGCAAATTCTTGAGCCTCTTTTTTTTGGTACTCTTTAATTTTAAAATAATTTTCTGTATATAAACCTATATTTTTATCACTATTTACCTCTATTTCTTCATGTCCTGATGCACTGTGATCTAGCCTATGTGTTAGGCCTTTTATTAATATGTATAGGTTGTAATTTTTATCACCTGAGTCTATTCTTTTTTTTGCATATTGTAAATATCCTGAATTAAGCTTCTTCTGTCTAATATAATATTTAGGATTAAAATCATTTTGAATTAAATCTACTTTATTACTTAAATCTATCTCTATTATCTTATCTAATCTCTTTTCTAAATCTTCATCTATTATAAGACCTCTTTCATGGTGATAAATTATAGCTTGTATTACAATTCTTTTTATTTCTTTATTAGTTATATTTAATTTTTTAAAGTTCATAAAAGCAGGAGACATATAATTATGTCCTATATCATTTAAAAAGTCAGTATTTTCTAATGTGTATTTCTTTGGGGTGTTTAACATCTCATTTAAAACGCATTTTAACTTATTTTGAAATGCTGTATACACTTTTCCTAAATCATGAAATTCAATAATTATATCTAATAATCTCCAAAATTCATTTTTATCTATGCTTATTAATGCCTCAATTTTTTCACCATAGGTTGCTTTTAACATTTCTAACTCTTTTCTAAGTTCATCAGTATGTTCTCTTAGCGTTTCATAAGGTTTTGTTTTTGCAATTATATCCACAATAAACCTCCTTCCATATAAAAGAGGTTGATTTTTACAACCCCTTTCATCTTATAAATTATTAAAATAAACTACATCTTCTTTTTCATCTAATAAAATATTATATGAATCAAAATTTGCACCTTTCTGTATAAATTTTACATCTATCTTTTCCCATTTATCTCTAGTAGACTTATAATAATTGTTTAATCTATAACTTATTCCATCAAATTCTACATCGTAAGTTTTAGGTATATAAATAGAATGTTTCAAATTATATTTTTCCTTTTTAGGTATATCCTCATCTTCTTCGTCATCTTCAGCATCTGAATCAATTTCATACTCATTAAGTTCCACAAACTGTATATCATCGATCCTAAGCAAATCTTCTCGTCTTCCTAATGACAAAAATTCTTCTAGGTTTCTTATCCTGTTATAAAGTTCATCTAGTACCGAATTCTCAGCACTTATATGTACTATTAATCTTACATTTAAAAGTAGATGTTGATTCATTGGCATTTTTGTAACAGTATTTTTCTTATAAAAATATGTTGTTTGGTACTCATTTACTAAGCTTTCATAGTCACCTTGAATGCTTATTCTTATCGGTATATATTCTTTTGCATCAAGAATTCTATGAAGTAAACCATTTATTGTAGAATATGGTGGAAGTGGATATGTTTCAGATATTTTTATTGCAAAAGGCTTTCTGTAACAAGCTGTCTCTTGGAATAAATCTAAACGTAATGCCTTCATATTCCTACACTCCATAATATTTTTTTACAAATTTGATTAAATTATCAAAGAATGAATTTACACCTAGAACTCTATCTCCTAGTTTTTCTTCAAATTTATTTTTATTAATAAAGCACCCTTCATTTATTCCAACATATGTATCATCTTTTATGTTGTTTCCTAAGAAAGTTGATTCTAATACGTCGTCTATAACTTTTGTGTCTATTTTAAATCCTTCTTTTGATGAATTTAATTTTATTCTTCCTAAAAAATATGGATTTGCTATATTGTAAATTCCACCTATTGCAAATACTGGTGATAAATTTTCTTGTCTACCTCTTATATTTCTATTTAGTATTTTTACTATTTCTAAAAATTCTAAAACTCTCTTGCATTTCTCTTCGTTTGTAATTTCTATTTCTCCATCTATACCAACTCTAGATAAATCAATTGTAAATGTATATGTATAATAGCTTAAGTGTTGCTCTACATTTGCTAGATTTGGATGTTCATTTATTCTATCTGCTAACCCTTTGTTAGTTAAGAAATCCATATCACTTCTATACGGTTCTAATGATATTGCATTACTTAGTTTTATAACTGCTGACCTAGTATCTGAACCTCCCTGTGAGCTTTCAGTCTTTTTGCCAGTTTTCATGTACCCAAATAAGTCCATTTCTTGTGAATCTGCTATAGTTAATTCATCTTTAAATTGGACTGTACCTTTTGATTTATCTACAACTTGTAAATTCCAATTGAATATTTCCGCTCCTAATCTTACTATGTCATATCTAATACATTGTCTTGATGCTACTGTATATTGATTTCCATCACCTCTGCTGACCTTTTTTAATTCTGATATATTTCCAAACCCTTCCCCGTAATTTAAACTTTGTGCTTTAAATATAACGCTAACTGTTAATCCTTTTTTCATATGTTTTCTCCTTTCTTATCATTAAATATTTATTGTTCATCTTGTTTATTTTCTTTATTTTCGTTGATTTTTTGATCATTATTACCTTTTCTATTCTCGTCTTCTTCCCCTAATAACCCTGATATAAATGCATATCCGAATGTTTCAAAATCAAAATCTCTTTCACTCATAACATTTATCACACTTTTTGGAACTATAAGCTCAAATCCCACAATTATTTTGAAAAAATCATTCATAAAGTCTACTTTATTTCCGGATTTTATTAGATTTAACAGTCTATATCCAATTGATGCAATTTTTTTATCTTCTTTTCTTTCATTATACTTTTCTCTGACTTGTAATCCCATTTTTCGTATTTCATCTAATCTAAAATGTAATACTTTTTTATTCATGTCATTTCCTCCTTTTTTATACACCTGTAAAAGTGCTCTTATTTTTACTGTTTTAAAAACGTCAATAGTATTTCTGTTAGATTTTATTATGTTTCTTGATTCTTCATCTAAATAATCTCTCAATTTAACAAAAATCAATGATTTTAAATCTTTTTCATTCAGAAGATAATCCATAATACTATTTTTTAAGTTTGTATCATAAATAAATTTTATTAATCTATATTCTTTAGATATAAATTTGGCTAAATACACAGGCATATCAAAGTAATTTATTTTGCTTTTTTTAGCCTCAATACTTCCTTTAAATTCAACAAATAAAATATTTTGTAGTTGCCATTCGCTTTTTTTCTGATTTTCCTCTGCTATATCTAATATAGTTTCTCCAAAAGGGTTTTCCTTATCTCTTTGGACCCTTAGACTTTGATTTTTCTTATATAACTCTTTTAATGATGTATCTACGTTTAAATATGAATAAAACTCATTTTCTTCATTGGTAAGATATCTCTTATTTACAATTGTTGCACCTGCAGGTGTACAGAAAAGCATCAGTTTACATATATCGCAGATTTCAAATGTAGTGTCCCTATTCCAATATAAATTTGTGGAATTAGCTGCACTAACTGCTAGTGGTGCAAAGTTACTTTCAGTATAGTTGCTCACTATACCCGAATAGTCTCCACACATCTTGCACGTAGATAGACTATCTATATATTCTTTTATTTCTTTTACACCTTTTTTCTTATTTATATATTTGAATACTTCTTTGTAGATTTTTTCTATATTTTTAATACTATTTTTACTTATATTTTTAGATTCAACCTCTTCTTTAAAGAAGTCTAATTTTTCAGAAACCACCTTTTTTACTTCTTCTAAATCCTCTGATTCTATAGCATCTATCAAGTCCCCATAACTAACTATGGATAATACATAATCGTTATACATTACTTTTTTCAATCCCTCTAAATCATAAGATGCCTTGTTTACATTGAAGAAACTAACCTGTCCAAAGTAATTATCTCCTACGACATATTTATAAAGATTTAGGGTTAACTTTTCGTCTATGTGTTGTTTTTTAAATATTTCTAAAATATCATCCATATATTTTTCAACATCTTCAAATTGTTCATAGTTTTTTATCTTTCCTAGTAAATCCATCTTAACTTTAAGTTCATTATAATTTTCTTTGTCAAATTTTTTAACTTTATCGGCCTGGTGCTTTACAGTTTCCTTTACTCTTTTCAGATATTCTTTTATCTTATCGGGATTTTTTTTAATAACTCCTTTATAATTTTGCAACGTTCTTTTTAATCTATCAGATATTCTATATTCGTCCATAAAGTATTGGAAGTAATAACCTGAAAAATCTTGTAATAATTTACTATCAAACTCCAAATAGTTATCTTTTATTATTACACTATCATAAAGTTTGTCTGCCTTTTCTAGTATAGTCATAAATCCAACTATACCCATATTTAAAAACCAGTCGTTTTGATATACTCTTAACTTCAATCTATATCACCTCCTCAGCTACAACATCTAAATTTCCAAATGCTTGCCCTCTCTTGAAACCGATTCCTAGCTTATAAATATCGTTCAAATCTTCTATATCTCCAATTAATTCAAATTTCCCCTTAAATGCATTAACATATTGATATTCTCTATTTGTGACTTTCTTAAATTCCCTAAGTGGTTCTTTTACAACAACCTTTTTCATATCCAAACTTTCAAAACTTAATTCCCTTTTTAGACCGTACCCTCTATAATTGTTTAGTATCATATTTGTTACATAGTTCAATTCTTTTAAATATTCATTATCATCTATATCTAAAAATTTTCCCTCTTTATTTTTGACACAGATCGGTGATAATGTTTTGAATATTACTTGCTCTTTAGTAATTTTCTTTTCTTTTACTAAGTCTACTCTTATTTTTTTTAATTCATATTCCTTGTATTTGTATTGTTTTTTCTTAACGAATCCGTTATAAATTTTCAAGCCAAACTCTAAATCTGGTGTACTTAAATACATTGTCACTCTGTCATTTACTATAAACTCTGTATTTTCTATTGTGTAATCCTTTATGAATATTGAATACGAAAAATTTTTAGTTGCTTTATTACTTTTTTCCTTATAAAAATATAATTTTTTATAATATTCTTCATCCGATGCTTTTAGAGATTCTTTTATTATGCTTATACCTAGCGCGTTATAATAGCATGGAAATCTTTTTGTTTCAAAGTCTATTTTAAGTATCATATTTTTCACCTCTCTCTTATAATTTAATTATAATTTATAACCACGAAGGATTCGCGTAACAATATATATTATTTTTTATTTTATATTAATTAATTAGATAAACGCCTCCACCTGGCCCCTTTTTACATTTCAATTCATATCCATTATCTTTTAAAATATTTATATAAATTTGTATTGTATTAGTACTAACCTGTAATTCTTCACTTAATTGCTTTCTTGTTATAAAATTATTCGTTTTTAATAATTCTAATAATAAATTTAAATTCTCTCTTCTAAATTCTCTCATTCTTGTGACCCCTTTCTAAATAATTTACTTATGTTTTTATTATATTGCATTTTTATATATTTAAAAAGACAATTTTCTTTACTATATTAAAGGATTAAATTATGTAATAAAAAAAGATATTTGAATATAATTTTTTTATTACATTCAAATATCTTTTTTTCACCACATAGTAAATATAAAACCTATAAAATTTTGAAGTATTCTCTCTTCTTTACTAAATTAATTTTACATATCACATAAATTATATAAAACTTTGCACTTAATTATAATTTATAAAAAAATTATCGTCAAGCACCCAATTTTCAATATTATGAATCTCTCTCTAATTTATGATAAACTATATATAGTACTTATTGGGGAGGAATAAATATGAGCTCTATATCTAACTGTCTTAGAATGGCGATTATTTTAAAAATTCGAGGAATAACAAAAATAGAAGTATTAGCAAAAGAACTTAATGTTTCAACAAGGCAAATCCAAACTTATAAAAAACAATTAGATGAAGCTGGAATTTGGATTAATTCTAAACCTGGAAAATATGGTGGATATGAGTTAATAGGAAATCCACTTATAAATCTAAATCTTAGTGAAAAAGATTTAATTATTTTAGATACAATAAATGAGCAATTAAAACATGATAATAATATCTATCAAAGTGAATTTAGTAATATTATAAATATTGTACGTTCAAGCATCAATCAGCTAAATCATGATAAAAATATTATGGAGTACTTTACACTCCAACCCAAATGTAATTCAGATAATAATAAACAAAAAAGAACTTGCGAGGCTATAATATATTCTTATATAACTAAAAAGAAGCTAGAAATAAAATATCACTCACTATCATCAGGTTTAAGTAAAAGAATTGTGCATCCTTATGCAATTACAAGTTATAAGGGTGACTTTTATATGGTTGCATTTTGTGAAAAAAGACAAAAAGTATTAGATTTTAAAATTTGTAGAATTGAAGAATATAATACTTTAGAAGAAAACTATTCCATAGATGAAAATTTTTCAAGTGAAAATTATATAAAAAATTGTATTGGTATTTATAAGGGTAATGAAATTAAAGTTATTTTAGAAATACGAAATGATTTTAGGTACATAATAAAAGAAAAAATTTGGGTAGATAATCAAAAAATAACCGATTTTGATGATTACATCCTTTTCGAGGCTAATATGAGGGGCTATAATGAAATTAAAAGTTGGATTTTAAGTATGGGCAGTAATGTTAAGGTTATAGAACCTGAAAATCTTAAAATGGATATTATAGAAGATTTGAAACTTAGTCTAGCTTCCTATAGTAAATAATTTTTAATATTTTGCATAGATAAAATATAGTTGTTAAAAAATATAATTTAATTTCTTATCAATTATATTTTTTACCTATGTCATATAGATAATATAAAATCTTCATCATATCTTATCTTTCCTCTATCATGTGCCCAATTCGCATATCACATGCTTAATATAAAAATATATTCCAAAATAAATCTTCACTTATACCTAAAATATTTTACATATCATGTAGTTAATATAAAACTTTTGGTTTTGTTGATGCGTGGGCTCCAATTATACGTTTTACATATCACGTAGTTAATATAAAACTTTTTGCGCATTTTCTCGCGCCTCCTTTTCTTTTTTATTTACATATCACGTAGTTAATATAAAACAGAGAACTTGAATTAGGAAATTTATGGGGAAAAATATTTACATATCACGTAGTTAATATAAAACATAAATATTCTATTTATGAAGAAGATTTTCCATATAAATTTACATATCACGTAGTTAATATAAAACTTATGTACACTTCATTCATATCTGTCTTGTCGATCACATTTACATATCACGTAGTTAATATAAAACAAGAAATTGTGGATTTTGCTTTGTACCAGAAAAAGAATTTACATATCACGTAGTTAATATAAAACGTTTCAGTAAATCAAAACCTTCCTCCATGTTTTTATATTTACATATCACGTAGTTAATATAAAACAGAAGATTCCTCGTTGCTAGAATTAGTTTATATTACATTTACATATCACGTAGTTAATATAAAACTCTTATCATCGTTCCAACACCAGTAGCCTCCCCATGAATTTACATATCACGTAGTTAATATAAAACTCATTAAGCTTCGCTTTATGGGCAATGGAAAATTTTAAATTTACATATCACGTAGTTAATATAAAACAATATATTAGAATACAATGACTTTCAAGAGTGTAATAATTTACATATCACGTAGTTAATATAAAACCATATGAAGATTTAGTTAAATATTCAATGAGTTTATCATTTACATATCACGTAGTTAATATAAAACTATATAATATGACGAAACAGAACGAAATACAAAGAAATTTACATATCACGTAGTTAATATAAAACTTTCATTTGTTATCCCCCTTTTACCCCACCAATAAAATTTACATATCACGTAGTTAATATAAAACATGAAGTTCTTTGAGTTTAAGTTGTTTATTTTTATAGATTTACATATCACGTAGTTAATATAAAACTAATGCTTTTTTAAAATTATCAAATTAATATAAAACTATTTACATATCACGTAGTTAATATAAAACTTTGATATACTTTATGTATAATCTCCATCTTTTCCCCATTTACATATCACGTAGTTAATATAAAACTAAATGAAACTTCTGTAAACAAAATGAAAGTCTTGGATTTACATATCACGTAGTTAATATAAAACATATATTTTCTTAGATACTAAAGACTTATCGAAATTATTTACATATCACGTAGTTAATATAAAACTAAGAGATTCAATATCTATAATGATTAGCCTTTTAACATTTACATATCACGTAGTTAATATAAAACTTAGAAGATTATAAAAAAGATTATGCTATATTTACTCATTTACATATCACGTAGTTAATATAAAACAGCTCACAAAATGACAAGAGAAATAGTAGAAAAATAATTTACATATCACGTAGTTAATATAAAACGTTCTACTTCAAATGCTATTCCTGATGTATCTAAAATATTTACATATCACGTAGTTAATATAAAACTAATTTTTCTAATACTTCTTCTATTCCTTCTTTCTCCATTTACATATCACGTAGTTAATATAAAACCAAAGAAAGGAGGGTAAATAATGTCAGATACAAACTTATTTACATATCACGTAGTTAATATAAAACCTGTTATTACTAGATATTCAGTATCTGCATTATAACTATTTACATATCACGTAGTTAATATAAAACCTAATTTGATGCCAAAAATTTTCATTTCTTGTTTAAATTTACATATCACGTAGTTAATATAAAACCTAAAATCCATTTTTCTTTTCTGTTTTTATTAATGAATTTACATATCACGTAGTTAATATAAAACAAATGAACGATATACTAAGACTATATGACATATACGAATTTACATATCACGTAGTTAATATAAAACAATAAGAATGTACTTACTTTTACATCGTCTTTTTCTAATTTACATATCACGTAGTTAATATAAAACCCACTTAGTCAAACTGAAGAATATAAGGAAGATGGATATTTACATATCACGTAGTTAATATAAAACTTTTATGTCTTTCCTCTGTCTCGCATTTTTTACACTTATTTACATATCACGTAGTTAATATAAAACTTCTATTTGATTATCTATGCTTCTTAAAACTTCCTTAATTTACATATCACGTAGTTAATATAAAACAAATATGTCCTTCTTATATGATAACTAAAAAGTATTCATTTACATATCACGTAGTTAATATAAAACCTGACAACGAATATACAAGTGGCCAATCATGGTCACAATTTACATATCACGTAGTTAATATAAAACCATAGTATTGTCTATAGAAGGAGAAAATATATCACAATTTACATATCACGTAGTTAATATAAAACGAGTCCATCTTGTCTGAGGTTTAGCATTCGGTATATCATTTACATATCACGTAGTTAATATAAAACTTTCTGCAACATAAACCATTTCTTCATTTGAGTATTTATTTACATATCACGTAGTTAATATAAAACCCCTTTATTTAAATTTCTTGGATTTATTGATATAACAATATTATAGCCTAATCAAATTACCTAATAAATATAATTTTTGCAGTGAGGTGTAAGTAGTGTTTTTTATTAATTCCAAAATACACCCTTCAAACACAGTATTTCCAATAATTATACATATGTTCTTCTTTTAAATCGCTCACTGCAAATCTATTAATATTTTTAAATTTTGTTATTTTCCCTTTCAAATACAACCAATCCACATTCATACGGATGATCCATATAAAGGATCTCTTCTTTTTTACTCTTATATCTCAATAATTTCAATAAAATCGTCAAATCTCCACCACCTGCCAAAATCATTAATTCACCCATAATAAACCAAAATAATGAACCTGTGAAAATTGATATTACTGCTGGAACTATTCCTAAGAGTACAGTTGGCATAATTCCACCTACGATATATTGAGATTTTGTCAGCATATCCTTGCAACAACAGTATGGTGTAAGACTACTAATCATAAATCCAAATTCAATAGATTTTAGATGATTTTTAGCATAAATCGCCCAGAATAATCCATGTATTAATTCATGAACTACAACTAATACAGCAAAAACAATTAGAAATACTACCGGTCCATAAATTGAAAAAGTATATATCCCACTTTGATTTTTATAAATAAATAATATTAGCAATAAAATTATTATCGGCAACCCCAATACAAATGCCATAATATTTGCATACACAACACCTATAGTCAAATCTTTTTCTTCATACCCCTGTGCAAGAAGTTCCTTTTTCTTTTCTTCGTATAATTTTTTGCGTTTCTGCTCTGACTTGCTCAATTTCCTATTATCTTTTCCCATATATCCTCCTAATCCCCTTGTCTAAATTTGCTTATAAAAAAGATAGTATAAAATTTTATAACTCTATACTATCTTTCTTAATCTTATCTTTCCTTCCCAATTAAAGTATCGATTAAATTCTTTGCCTATTGCCAATCTTTTTATTTTTCATTCTAATTTATTTTATTTTTTGAACACTTAATTGATTCTATACAGTAAGCTATTGTCTGAACTAACCATATAATTGTAACCATTACTAGTGGCATAATTCCAAAATCAAAGAAATTATATCCTAACACACATACTATCCAAAGTATTAGGCATGTATTTGTAATAGATTTATATGCTTTAAAAGAACTTTTGTATACATTTAATTTTATTGCTTCATCACAGCTATCAAGCCATTTTTGACTAAATTTAAAATCATATACACTACCATTTAAAAATGGATTTATTTCTTTTTCTAGGTTAACAACTTTATTTTGGATTAATATAGTTGATACTACACATACTATGAATCCAACTAAAAATAAAATTACTTTTGTATATGAGTCTTCTGATAATAATGCCATTCCTGCTCCAAAGAAAAAGAATCCAATTATTAAATTGACTGATGCAAATAATAATACATATGATAATTTTTCTTCTATATTATCTATAATTTCCTCTTGGTCATCCGATTGATTCCATAATTTTAATTTCTTTCTTGAGTTACTATAAATAACAACACTCACTATTATTACTAGTATAGATAATACTAAACTTGCATAAGGTGTAATTATCATAAGTGCATTTAAAAGAAATTCCGATATATTATCACCTATATTTTCTTGTAAATATATAGATCCTCCTCCTATTATAGCTCCTATCATAGCTGATATAACCATCATAATAGCAAAACTTTTAAAAGCCTTCTTATCCTCTTTTTTAATTTCCTCTACACGATTACTACTCATTTACCTCATCCTCCTCATAACTGAAAATTTCCTCTACACTTACATTTAAAACCTTCGCTATCTTTAGCGCTAATGTCACTGATGGAGAATAATCTCCACGTTCAATTTGACTAATTGTCTGTCTCGATACACCGACTAAATTTCCCATTTCTGTCTGATTCACTTTGATTTTTGCTCTATATTCTTTTAAACGATTATATAACGGCATATAACTTCCTCCTGACTATTTTATTTGTCATTATGACAACTATTATTGTCATAATTAATAATATGCTATGACAAGTATAGTTGTCAACCTATATTTAAAATTTTTTACAAAAAAATAAGTAGCCTATTATAGGCTACTCTTTTAAATCTATTTTTTAAATTTATTTAGCATTCCTCTTAAAAATTCTATTTTTTCATCAATATCTTTTTTATTACAGTTCATAACTGCCATTTGACCACCTATAAAAAATTTCGTAAATAAATCAGTATCATCTATTTCAAATTCATCTTTATCTATCCTATGTTGAATATATTTTTTCATAGATTTCTCCATTTCTTTTCCCATATAAAATTCAAGTTGCTTATTGAAAATTTCATTACCTGACTTATCAAAGAATTGTTTATACTTATAGTTTTCTTCCCCTTGTTTTATAACTTTCTCTAATTTAGTTGTTATTTCATCTAAAGATAAATCTGTTCTGTTAAACAGTATTACAAATGGTTCGCTACATTCTCTCGCATATTGAGTTACAGCAGTTTCGTATAATTCATGCTTATTTTTAAAATAGTGATAGCACAAACCAGGTACCACATCAGCTGCCTTTGCTATATCTTTCATAGTTGTTGTCTCGTAGCCCTTTTCTGCAAAAACTTGCATAGCTACATCTATAATCTCTTGTTTTCTTATTTCTGGATCTTTTGATACCCTCATTTTGCCCCCTAAATTACCTTATTTAATTTCTCACAATATGATAGTAGTACTTTGTTGAATAAGTGTCAATCAAATTTATTCATAATTTTTCCATTTAGGTGTATTTTTAATTTAAAAAGGACTCTACACATTGAAATATAGAATCCATTTTTATTTTTATATTATATTTTATAAATTTCTCATTCTTTCTAGTTGAGTAAATACACTCTTCATATCATTTCTTATTATCTGTTGTTGAATTCCAAACATTCTTCTATAAAACTTAGTATTTTCCTCATTTGGAGTATAGACCCTTTTTACTTTTACAACATCTAAAAGTGCCTTTTTTAAGTCATCTATATCACCAACTGCATAGGCTGCTAGTATTGCATCGGAAAGCACAGCTCCTTCAACATTTTGCAATGTGACTACTTCGCTTCCAAGCATGTCGGCCTTGATTTGATTCCATAAACTGCTCTTACTTCCGCCTTCTGTAACGATTATTTTATCTAAATTACAGCCTGCTGCTCTATACATATCAGCTACATAAATATAATCGTAACCTATTGCCTCAAGTACAGCACGCCACATTATTCCTTGATCAGTATTAGTTGTTAAATTTAAAAATGCACCACTTGCATTTTCAATTCCAACAGAACCTCCTTGCAAATATGGAAGGAATAAAACTCCATCGCAACCAGGTTTAACTTTTTGTGCCCTTTCTTGCAACTCATCGTAGTATTTTGAGTCATCTACTTTGTCGCAAACATTATCTCTAAACCATCTTAGTGATAAGCCTCCTGTTCTTATATAACCCCAGTAAAAATAAGTATCTGGAAGAGTTCCGCTACAGAAAATCAAACCTGAATCCTTTGTACTTAATTTTTCATTTATTCCATCAGTTGTAACAGTGAACATCGCACAAGTCCCTGCAACATCAGACGCCATATTCGGTTCCATTACTCCACAAGCGATATTTGATTGCATTGTGTCACCTGCCCCTGCTACAATCGGAATTCCAGATGGTATACCCAGTTTTTCTGCCATTTCATCGCATAATTTTCCTACTATATCCCATGGTTTAACGATTTTAGGCAACATATTCATCGGTATTTCTAAAAGCTCCATTTGTCTTTCTGACCATTTTTTATTTATTACATCATAACCAAGTGCCCAACCTGAAATAGTTGCCCAATCTATAAATGCATCATCAGCCTTTAACCCTGCTAATTTTGCCAAAACATATGGACCGTTATTCAAAAGTTTTGCACCATTTTCTTTAAATCCCTCTACATTTTTTAAAAACCAGCGCGCAAATAAAGGTGGATAAAATGAGTCGACATATGCATTTCCACTTTCGCTTGCCCAAATATCTTCCACATTTTCATTAAGCCATTTCGCGTCTTCTTTTGTTCTCGAATCTAGATAATTTATGTATTGAGTTATGGGATTCAAATCCTTATCCACCCCTACAATTCCACAAATAACACCATCTCCGCAAATAGCCCTTATATCATTAGGATTTATGCCACTAGTTTCAATACAATATTTTATCCCCTCAATTACTCCATTTAAGTAATCATCTACATCCATTTCAAGCCATTCTGGTTTTGGACACTTTAGATTAGTTGCTATTTGTGTTTTTGCCATACAAACCATGTCATCTCTATATAGTGCTGTTTTAGCACTTTGTGTGCCACAATCAAATCCAATATAATACTTTGCCATTTATTATGCCTCCAAATTTCTTATATCTCCGGATTAAAAATTAAAAAAGCTCGAAGAAAAAATCTCCGAGCTCAATATTACCTAAATTCTTAAACATTCTTCTCTCATCCAGACTATACTGTCGGCTTTGGAATTTCACCAAATCAACTATTCTCATAGCTCGCGGGCTTTACCGCCGGTAGGGAATTTCACCCTGCCCCGAAGACATATATTCTATTCTAATTTGATAGTAGTCCTTTTGTAAAAATATGTCAATAAAAATAAAGGCATCATAGAATAATTTTTAGTATCTATGATGCCTTCTCTGTATTAATTATCAAATATATATTCTAATTCATATTGCATTGTATCATAATCTTGAGATACATTATTTATATAAAGCTGATCAAATGAATATGAAATAGTATCCTCATTTAATTTTTCATAAGTTACAACCCATAGGTAATTTATATCATCTTTATTTGCCTCAATTGTTACTTTGTCCTCATGATTGTCTTTCCATTCAATATCATGGCCATAGTAAAATTCAAGAGCCTCTTCTGTAGTATGAGTACAATAGTGATATTTACCATTTTTTATTATACTTATTGCATCAATTGTACCAGTTGAATCATCTGATGGTTCAGATGGTATAAAAGAAAGAATTAAAATAAATATAAAAAATAGTGCAACAATTATGCCTATAACACTTATAATCTTTTTCATTTTTCTACCCCCTAACTATTATTCCCAATCTATTCATTTGTTGTGAAAACTTTTAAGGGTTATCTTATGTTAAGGCTAAATTGACTCTACTTATTACTATATTTATGTTTATACATTAAAAATTATGAAATTATATTTTTAATTATGCGCTTATATCATATCTCCATATTTTTTAGTAATAATAGAGATTACGGGAAAAGGGAGGTATAAATTATTTATCCTCCCTTGATATGGCTTACATTTCTCTTAAGTTTTACATCTTGAACATTTTTATTTTTTACTTTCGGTTTTAAAACAATATAAACTATATTTGCGTATTAAACATTTATTAATCGTATTCTATAAAATACTATGTGTATTAAAAATATCTTCTATCTTTACATATACTCTCTTTTTATGAATAAGTTTTGGGGATTTTTATTTATTAAGCTTGTGCTATTTTTTTACCATATTCTTTACAAGCATCGCATGCTTCTCCTTCTGGAGTTTCATTAACTGTTAATCCTTCATCTGATATTAAAACTGCTCCAGCATCTTTTGCATCAGATTCCCAATCTCTCATCCAGTCACATTCACCCCATCCATAAGATCCGAATAATGCTACTTTTTTACCATTTAATTTTGGTTTTATTGATGAATACATTGGTTCAAATTCTGAATCCTCTAATTC
>JABLTR010084692.1_pt1 | contig 33980 bp, 28 predicted proteins | sample 7160071 | NCBI WGS metagenome assembly JABLTR01 (sample SAMN14651230, study PRJNA627086) | human gut metagenome | isolation source: feces | host: Homo sapiens | reverse complement strand
ATGGAGGCTTAGCTCAGCTGGTTAGAGCGCCTGCTTCACACGCAGGAGGTCACTGGTTCGAGTCCAGTAGTCTCCACCAAAAAGTTCCTGATTTCGCAAGAAATCAGGAACTTTTCTTTTTATTTGTCTCAAAAAAGTTTGCTTAAATTTTCTGCATTTTCTCCGACCAATACACTGACCAATACGGGGATGTCTACAGATAAACCAAGGCATCTCTGACATAGAATTTAGCTACCACCTTTTTAATTGCACACGATACTTAACTCGTAGAACAATATACCACTGCTGAGCACACTCTAAAATTATATAAATTGCTACTGTGAATTTTGGAAAAACAATGTATTTCTTTTTGTTAGAAATGCTGATACAATAAACTAAAATGATAGTGGTAGGTGGATTCTTAATGAGTAGCAAAACTATAATCGGTATGACAGGGCCTTTTGGTAGTGGATGCACTTATATTGCCAAGACATTTTTAGAATCTGCTGGTTATAGATACTTGTCACTCTCTGATATTTTAAAAAGTGAATTTCATGATACTGATCCCCCTTCACGCACAGCTATGCAAGATTTGGGAAATCAATTACGCGAACAAGACGGTGCTGATATTCTTGCGAAAAAAGCGTGCGAGATCATTGATCACGCAGAAAACGATAAGTGGGTGATTGACAGCATTAGAAACACTCATGAAATTGAGTTGTTCAAGAAGCGATTTGGCACCTTCTATGTTATTGCTGCATGGGCAGATCAAGAAACTCGCTGGAAGCGTGTGGAAAGCAAATATGAAAGGAACAGGGTCTCCTTTGATGCTGATGATTCCCGGGATAGTAGAGAGAATGCAGAGACAGGTCAGCAGGTTTCTCTTTGTTACCAAATGGCCGATATTATTATTATCAACAACAAGAATATCATTTCCCCCGGAACTGATGAATACACAAAGTTGGAAACAGTGGTACGGCGCTACATTAACATAATTGAAGGAATAGAAAGTTTTTCTCCAACAGAACAAGAAACATTGATGTCTATGGCCTATGCCAATAGTATGAGATCTTCTTGCTCACAAAGGAAAGTCGGAGCGCTTATTATTGATGATTATGGGAATGTTTTTAGCTCTGGCTATAACGAGGTTCCTAGTTCTGAACGCCCGTGCAAGAATACATACGGAAAGTGTTATAGAAAATATCTCCGGGATAAGTTTTCTGATGAATTAACCTCAATTATTCATGATGATGAGGCTCGTCAGAATATAGCAAACGCTGTTAAAAAGCATTTTAAAATGCTAGATTATTGTCGAGCGTTGCATGCAGAGGAAACTGCCATTGTAAATATGGCACGTTTGGGTGGATCGAAAAACTTAAGCAATGCTACTTTATATACCACCACATATCCGTGCAATCTTTGTGCAAACAAAATTGCACAGGTTGGAATTCGACAGTTGGTATATTTCGAACCGTATCCGCAAAAAGAGGCAAAATTGATTCTTGAAGCCCATAAGGTTAAACAAATTCCTTTTGAAGGCGTTACTTTCAATGGATATTTCCGATTTATGGAGGTGTTAAGATGAAAATTTGCCCAAAATGTGGAAAGTTGACTTACTATAACTCATACTTTGGCGCCTATATTTGCGAAGACTGTAATTGGGAAGATGCTTCCCAGGGCAAGCGACGTGATACACATTGTGCTACTTATCCGCGCACGCTCACAAAAGCAAAATATTTAGTAAAAAAATCCTCATACGCATAATATAGCAGGGAGACATTACAAGAAGTCTTGTATCTGTCTCCCTGCTATTATATTTTTATCACCTTCATATCACCTTCCCAATCACATCTCCCATCGTATCCGCTGCTTCTCGCATCATGTCCGGTGTAGCATGAGTGTAGGTACTGAGGGTGAATCCCGCGCTGTAATGTCCCAGGGTGCTGGACAGAGTCTTCACATCCACTCCGTTCTTTAGAGACAGCGTTGCAAAGGTATGCCGGAGGTCGTGGAACCGAATATGCTCCGCACCGATGGCTTTCAGGATCTTCTCGTGGGTATGCCGAAAGGAGTCCGGATCAAACATCCCGCCTGTCTTGGGTGATGGGAACATGTAAGGATTTCCCGGGTGCTTCTTGTGCTCTTCCAACAGCATGTCCACCGCCTGCTGTGAGACTGGCAGGACGCGGATGGAATTGTGGGTCTTGGGCTGGCTCACCACCAGTTCTCCCTTGGTGCGGGTCACCTGCTTCGTGATGGAGATGGTTCGGTTCTCCACGTCCAGATCTGTCCAGAGGAGGGCCAGCAGCTCTCCCCGCCGTAGTCCCGTAGTCAGTTCCAGGTAGAAGGGTGCCAGCAGTCCCCGCTTGTCCGCTTCCATCAGATATGGGCGGATCTTCTCTTCCGGCAGGACCTTCATCTCCCGCTTCTCCATCTTTGGCAGCTTGCAGCCTCTGGCGGGATTCACCAGGATCAGCCGCTCCGACACAGCCTGCTCCAGGCAGTTATTCAGCAAGGTATGGATGCCGTGGACCACCCGGACGCTCAGGCCCTTGTTCTTCAGCTGGATATGCTGGTACCGCTGTACTCGCCCGTTCTTCTGGAGATCGTTGTAGAACTTCTGGATCTGGATCGTGGTAAGCTTGTCCAGCTTGATGTCTCCCAGTTGGGGGATGATGTGGTTATTGATGTAGTTCAGATAATAGTCCTTGGTGTTCTCCCGAAGCCGGGGCTCGGCATAGACCTCGTACCACATCTTCACCCAGCTTTTCACCGTGTGAGTGCCGCTGCGGTTCATGTCCAGCTGTTGGCTGTCCGCGATGGCCTTTTTCAGCTTCTCCTTGACCTCCGCCTGGGTCTTGCCCAGTACATTCTTAATTTTCTGCTTCCCGGTCGCCGGGTCATAGGAGGCCGTGTAGAACCCCTCCCACCGGCCATCCTTCCGTTTGCGGATGCTGCCTTCTCCGTTAGCTCGTTTCTTCCCCATCCATCATCTCTCCTTTCCTGCCAGCTCACAGGCCCGCTGTTCGTCTTCGTTTTCAAAGTTGTACGGCGGCTGGTCTGCCAGCAGCTCCTGTTGGATACCCTGAGCCAGACGGTAGCCAGATATGAAGTTGTTCAGGCAGGCTTCCTCCCGCAGAGCATCTTCCAGATCCGCCATCTTCAGGAGCAACTTCCGTTCCGGCTCATCCAACAGACGGGTGAGCTGCCTGTAGGTCCGTTCGATTTTTCTGTCCAGATATTCTGCCCTCCGGGATGTCGTCTCGAACCTGTAGCAGAGGGCTTTCATATAATCACGCATGATGTGGCACCTCCTGTCAGCGACACACAATACCATGCCCTGACCTCAATAGCCATCCCAACCGGGCAGAGTTATCAATTTGTTAGCAAATTCAAGGCGGCACCCGAAAAACCGGGTGCCGCCGTTTTTTACTGGGTCTCCTGCTTCCCCATATTCCGCTTGATCCATTCCCGGAGTTCATCCTTGGGAATCACGATACGGGTGCCGATCCTCAGTGCTGGAAAGCCCTCGGACCGAGCCAACTCATAAGCCCCGGCACGGGAGATTCCCAGCGCCGCTGCCATCTCCGGAACCGAGAGCATCAGCGGCAGATCTTCATAAGATTTGAATGTTCTTTTTTTCACTGGATATCCTTTCTCCTCTCCAGCCGTGGGAGAGGTTTTTATTTGTTATACTTCGTCTTGTTGATACATTTCCTCACCATCTGGTGGAGGGACTGCCCTACAATCAATGTGGTCTACGATAAATTGCGGACTCTTACCATCCCTTCATGGTCATGCCACCCCAGGTTTGCGTCTGCGTTTGTTCTTCTTCATGGTCGTCAGGCTGATGCCCCAGAGCAATGCGCAGCTCCTGGAGTTCCCGCATTCGTTTGCGGTCAATGTGCAGCCTCGGCTGCGCGGGTGCGGTGGGAGCATTGTCTCGGAAGATGTTGCTCATGTGGTAGAGCAAGTGGGACACTGTGAACAGAAGCTGCGGCTGATGCCATTGATCTTGGCGGTCCAGAACGTATTGAGCATTTGGGTGTCCATACGCATCCGCCATCCGGAAACAGTTCCAGGCCGTCTCTTCGTCTTTGGGGACGCCGCTGCCTGTGAGGTACAGCTTTCCCAGCAGGTAGCTGGCCCAGGGGTGGTTCCGGTCGGCTGAGCGGCGGAGATACTCCGCTGCCTTAGCTGCGTCCTTTTGCACGGACCTGCCTGTCAGGCATTCCTTTCCCAGGCGATAGGCAGCATCGGCATTCCCGTTTTGAGCTGCTCGCTCCAACCATTGGAGGCCATCATCAGCGTCATGGACCTCCGGATCGTCAGAGAGATATAGTTTACCGAGAGCGTACTGAGCTGCGGGCAGATCTCGCTTCGCCGCCAGTTCCAGCCAGAGGGCGGCCTGTTCCGCATCCGGCAGCAGTAAACCGCCGTCCCGGTACAGCAGCCCCAGGAAATACTGGGCGTGAACATCGCCGTACTCCGCCAGCCGCGCCAGATCCTCTGCCGCCTCGTCCCGCTGATCCAGTGGCAGCCTGTTGTCTTCGATCCTGGCCCGCAGCCGCAGGCACTGGTAGGAGACAATCAGGTCATCCACCCACTCGCCCCGCTCCTCCATCTTCTCATCCTCGAAGGTAATCTTGCCCAGGCGGATATTCTCCGCCTCTCGGATGACCGCGTTCTTGATGGCCCGGAACTCTTTCTGCTTTGACAGAGGCGGACGCTGCTGTTTCTTTCCCGAGTAGAACTCGTTCACCTGACACTGGAGCTCCCACCATTTCTGATAGCACTCGTTGACAATGGGGATTTGCTCCAGCTGATCCACGATCTCATCCACCTGCCGCTTCATGGGCCGCGGAAGATAGCCATAGGACTTCTTGCCTCTGACCTCACCCAGCTGCCGGGACAGCGTCCAGATCATCTGCTCCGCCTGGGTGTGCTCGCACACTGTCTCCCGCATCTGGCGGGACAGTTCCAGCATGACTTTTCTGGTCTCTTTCACCAGTTCATCCCGTGAGACGGACTTCTGCTCATAGACATGGAGCAGTTCCTGTTGGAAGATATCATTGGTGAGCCGGGACTTCATCTGGCGGATGCCATTCTGGTCGAGGTGAGCCTGTTCCGGTTTCACCGACCAGGCCATCATGTGGACGTGAGGATGGTGACCTTCATCGTGGAACGCCGCGTACCACCGGAAGTCCTGTGGCGGGATGTGCATGGCTGCCGCGATGTCGTTGCGGTGAGCACGGAGCAACGCTCGCCATGCCTGTGCGTTGTTGTAGCCGAGACGCTCCGCGTCCTCCCGATGCAGGGAGATGATGTGCGTCCAGACGTTGCCGGTGTAGTGCTCCAACTCGGACATGGCGGAATCCAGATCCACATGATCCGCGTCACCGAACAGGCCATGGTCTCCCAGACGTTCAGCACGAGGACGTGTCGCGATATACTTCATGTAGCCATCCGTCTGCTGCACCTGCTTCCAGTGCTCCTCCAGCACCAGGGTGATGAGCGACGAGGCATTGGCTTTTGTAGGCTTCTGCACATAGTCCTCATACTCCAGCAGCTCCTTCACATCCGGGAAGTCTTTCGTCAGCTTTGTGATGAGCTGCTCCTGCTTGCGGGTTGGCGGACGGTCATCCGGGATGATCTCCACCCGCTCCCGTGTAGCAATGTAGCAGAGATAGCCACTGGCGTTCTGCTTGCCGCACTGGATGTACGGACTCTTGACGATCAGTCTTGCCATCCATCATCACTGTCCCGCTGCTCCTGTGCGCGCTTTGCCATCTTCTCCAGCTGCAGATGGCCGTTGAGCTTCTTCACGCGAGCCACACTCTCCGCGTGTTTTTTTCGGAGATACTCCTCGTCCAGATGGACGCAGTCCGCGAGAACGCTCACACCCTGATCCAGTTCCACCGCTTGCTTGAAGAGCAGCGACGACACCCGCTTCTCCAGCTGATCCAGTCGTCCATCCAGATAGGACTGCACCGAGGACGGCAGGAACATGCCAGCGTTGTTGGCACTGAGATAGTCCAGATAGAAGTTGATGGCGTTCTCGATAAATCCGGTGAGACTGCGGCTGCCGTCTTCCGTATAACGCCGCTCCAGCCGCGTCTTCATCTCCGGCGTCAGGTAGAGGGCAAATTTTTCTTTTTGGCTCATAAAGGCCTCCTTTCTTGGGGTTGACCCCTGGTTTTTTCTTGTGGGCGTAAGCTCTGCGGGATAACGACCGCAGAATTTTGTTTCTCTGCCATTTTTGACCCCATTTCTGCTAACTCCGGAGCCCTTTGAAACTGCCCGCACTGCGGGCAGATGTGCCGGGTGAAAGCTGGGGCAGTGACCCCAGGTCTTTATCCAGCTTGTCCTTTCGTCCTCCGAAGAGCCGTAAAAAGCTCCCGAAAACCGCCTCAAAACCCTTGAAGGGGCTGGGGCTCCACCCAGCCCCGAAGAAGTGCACACAGCCGCTTACACGGCCAAACAGGGTGGGAGTTGCGCGCCCTGTCCGATTCCCGCTTTTGGGGGTGATAACCTGGCGGCAGGACTTTTCCTTGTTACTCTTCGTCTTATTCATACACTTCCCCACCATCTGTTGAGGGGCTTTCCCTTCATGCACTGTGGCCTGCGGAGGGAAGATCAGGCAGCGGCAGAATGTAGTAGTGGTTGTTCCCCTGGAGCCACTTGCCGCTTTTCACACACCGCGAGGTTTTGACCTTACTGATGAACCCGCGGTCAACCAGCAGGCTGACCGCATCCCTCGCCGCGTTTTCAGAGCAGCCGCAGTGGAGGGCGATGGTCTTCATGCTGGGCCAGCACACATCCTTCTGCCCCGCGCAGCAGACCAGGTAACTGTACACAGCCAGCGGAATAGGTTTCAGGTCATAGCAGAAAATAGCGTTGCTCATTTGATAAAATCGTTCACCCAAAACAGGCATACGAAACCTCCTGGTTTTGAAATTCAGAGATATTTTTTTCTTGCGTTCCGGGTGCCTCTCTGTTAGACTGTTCGCAGATGGAGTCTGCGTTTTTCGGAATGCGGCGCGCCGCCGGACTGTTGCAGCAGTTTCGGCGGCTTTCCTTTTGGATAGGGGCGCTGAGATTTTTCTTACTCTGATTGCCGATGAATATCACCACCATTCGTAAAAGAGTTTGTCAGCCACACGCTATACACCTTCCTGCCCTGTGATCCTTTCTGACCTCCACGGCGTTTTCTGCCCCGTTGGTACGCTCGTATATCGTAACTCTGTCATGATATGGTCCTGGCGATACTTCCCCGGTGAGTATGAACTTTGGCGGTGGGTATTCAGTTGTCGAGGTACATCGAACGGCCAATAGAATCTGCTTGACATTTGGTCACGTATATTTTAGACTTATTTTTAGTATCACATTTTTATTGGTCGCTGTATTCTGAGTCTAACACGATAGGTCGCCCTCTGTCAAGACCTATTGTTTCATTCTTGAATAGTAAGTCTAATTCGATGGGGAGTTTTTTCATGTCTGAGTATATGTTTAAGACCTATATCGCTAACGGAAAAGAGTATTTTATTTACAGCGATGATGTTTCTGACGACCGCTTTACAAAAAAAATAGACTTTCCGTTTTCGGAAAGCCTTTTTTCCCTGCTCGACCTGGACATCTGGAAATGGGAACCCCAGATCAAGAAGATCGACCGTGCGCTTTTAAACTTGTACAGGACCCGTGACGCCAGATACACCGAAGATGTATTTTTTACCTTGCAGAGCTTATCCGATGTGCATATATTCTTTAAGCTGCTGTTCCTGGATTGGTCCAAGAGACTGAACGAGGCAGAGAAGGACAATTTTGCTCACGCATCTGATATGCTGCCCCACAAGGCCATTGCGCATATCCCCAGCAATATTGACTACGCGCAGAAGCAGATCAAGGATCTGCTGGAGCGTGTGTTGGACATGGATGCCAGCAAACGTTCTGTTTCCAGCAGGCTCTATGATTATTACAAGGACCCTTATCACGTAGACCCACGTCCTTTTGAGTTCCACCCGTTGACGGTATCTTTTGAGATGATCGACCGAAACGCCTATGCGGAAGTTCTTTATCCAAAGAGCATCTATGACTTGATCGATTACTATCTGCGTGAGTGGGTCAGACGGGAACAGAAGATGCGGGTCTGCAAAAATTGCGGAAAGTATTTCGCAATCACCGGACGAACCAACGCCGAATACTGTGACCGTGTGTTTGACTCGAAGGGACGTACCTGCAAGGATGTCGGTGCCATAGCGAAGTGGACACGAGAAAAAGATACGGACGATGTCTTCAAGGCATACCGCCGGGAATACAAAAAGCGGTTCGCCTGGACGAAGTCTGGGAAGATCCTGCCGGAGGAACTATACGCCTGGGGTGAACGCGCCAGAGAAAAGAAGGCCGAGTGCGACAGTGGAAAGATCACACTGGAGGAATATACGACTTGGTTAAAGGAATCGTAAGAGACTGACTCTGGCCTTCCACTTATAAGAAAAAGCATTTCGCTTTCTGTATGATGCTGATAAGGAGTACCTGGAGGAACTAATACCTTAATCCATGAACCTACCCGATATCTGCAAAAAGGCATCTTAACAAAGGAACTGGCAGCCATGACGGCTACCAGCTCCTTTGTCAATGTACACATTAGTTATTGTTTACGGTTCTTTCACAGGCGCTCAGAAAATAGTGTAGCCACCATCCACAGCCAAAGCCGCACCATGGATAAAGCTTGCTTCATCGCTCGCCAAGAACGCAACTGCTTGTGCGACCTCATCGGGTCTGCCGGCTCGTGTGGCAGGGCTCATTTTGATCTTCATGCACACCGGATGCTGCGGGATTGCCAGAACGCGAGCGATCATATCTGTCTCAATGGGACCCGGGAGCACGGCATTGATACGAACGCCGGTGCGGCCATGATCCATAGACATCTGCCTGGTCAGCCCCAGCAGACCGTGCTTAGCGGAGGTATAGGCTAACCCGCCCCGGCCCGCGCCAGTGGAGGCCATGGAGGCAATGTTGACGATAGCGCCGCCGCCCTGTTCCTCCATGACAGGGATCACCTTCTTGCACAGCATGAAGGGTGCGGTGAGATTGGTTGCCAGGACTTTATTCCATTCATCCATGGTGATGTCATTCATGTTAGCGGTAGAACCGCCCACACCCGCGTTGTTCACCAGAATGTCAATGCGGCCGTATGTATCCAGCGCAGCCTTCACCAGCGCAGCCAGACTCTCCTCAGAGGTAACATCGGTCTTGCAGAAAATGGCCTCGCCGCCGTCGGCCTTGATTTCAGCCACACAGCTATCGCCCAATTCTGCGTTAGTGCCCACCACGACAACCTTAGCGCCTTCGGCGGCAAAAAGTTTGGCAGTAGCGCGGCCAATGCCGCGGGTCGATCCGGTGATAATGGCAACTTTGTTCTCCAGTTTCATCATGTGCGCTTCCTTTCCATTTCATATAGTCAGTGAAAGATGATATTTCTTTGGGTGTAATCAGGTGATAGGGCCTCCTCAGATCCGGCCTGTTTCCATAAACGCTGTCCGGTCATAGCGCCCAGTGAGGAGATAGGGCACCACCGCATCAGCGTCCACCTTCTCCGCCAGATTCAGCTTGTGAACCATCAAGTCGTTGCTGGAGTATGCACCGCCCACGATGGTGTGGATAGGCAGTTCCGCCCAGGGATCGTCCACAGAGGACCGAAGCTGCAATGCGGCAAAGCCGGGTTCCCAGGTGTGGTATGTATATTCGCACAGGTTCTGCAGCAGGCAGCCGTTCATAAAGTGACTGATGCCCTGCTGGTCAGGTTCCCGGTCAAAATGGAAGTAGAAACCACCGCCGTAGGTCTTTTTGCCTGGAGCCGGGAACTGATACAGTGTACCGGTCAAGGGGCTGTTGTACTGACCGAGCTCCATCTTCAGGTCCACCAGTTGAGTGCCCCGGCGGGTGACCTGAGCCGTGACGGAATCGCCGCTACGCCGGATGACGAACTCAGCCCCCAGTTTCTTGGGGATGGATCCGTTATCCCGGCCACACTGGACTGCCATTTCGGCACCGGGACCGCCCAGCACCAGGCCCAGAGGATACAGGCCCAAGGTGGTGCCATAAGTGGCATAGGCACCCAGAATGGCTTCGTAATAGTCATCGGCAAACGTAGGTTCCTTCACATGGCAGACGGACAGTGTCACCACAGGGATGGAGAAGGGCTTCAGCGGGGGAGGAAGCAGGCGGGCAATGGCGGCAGGATCTGTCAGGTACGCCAAATATACGCCCTCCTGATTCCGCATCAGGGACACCTTTCCGAAGTTGGGCAGATCTTCAGCGGGCACACGGAAACTGGGTGCCTTCACCATCGGGCGGAAGAGCTGACGTCCAGCTTCATAGCCACTGCGGGTAGCAGGGGCGATAGTACCATCCTTCACGGCGCTTCCTACTACGACAGTTTCTATGCTCTTAGCACGCAGTTCCTCTGCCAGGGCGTTGTCCGGACGGAAGCCCAGCGACAGCACCACCGCATCTGCGGAGACAGTGACCTCGGCATGATCCACCAGCCGCTCCAACACGACCTGATTCTCCCGAATCTCTTTCAGGGAGTGAGCCAGCAGGAATTTGGCTCCGTGTTGATTCAGCCGCCCACAGATGTCCGCCACATTGGTGTGGTTAGCCGTGGGTGCCACTTTATCCAGCTGATCCACAATGGTGACAGTGTTCCCTGCGGCACACAGATATTCGGCAGTCTCAATACCGGTGTTGCCTGCGCCGATAACCACAGCCTGTTTGCCAGACAAGGATACCTTTCCGGACAGAACCTCCTCAATGGTGTGGACATTGTCACCATGGACGCCAGGGATGCTCTCCGGCACCACGGATTTAGAACCCGTGGCCACCACCACGGCATCAGGCTGGAGTGCCGCCACAGTGTCAGCGGTAACCTCTGTGTTCAGCTGAACTTCCACGCCCAGACGCTGGAAGGCGTTGGCGTAATAGTCGGCCACCCACTGCATCCGCTCTTTCAGCGGAGGCTTTTTAGCCAGATTTACGGTACCGCCCAGTTCGCTGCCCCGATCCAGCAGCGTGACCTTCACACCCCGCTCCGCCAGAGTTTTGGCAGCCATCATGCCTGCGGGACCGCCACCCACGACCACGGCGGTGTGACTCTGAATATCCCGCTCCAGATCGCCGTACTTCCGCTCCCGGGCCATCCGGGGATTTAGAGCGCACTCGGGGGGAAGGCCCGCGGCATTCCACTGATTCAGGCTTTCGAAGCAGCGCAGGCAGTTGATGCACTTGCACAGCTCCGCTTCCCGGCCCTCCTGGACCTTTTTGCCCCACTGCTCATCCGCCAGCCAACTGCGACCCATAGACACAAAGTCTTCGACGCCGTCAGCCAGGAATTGCTCTGCCACAGCAGGCTCCCGGATGGAGGAAACGCCGATGACAGGGATATGCACATGGTCTTTGACAGCCTTGATGAGCTCCCGCCGCCAGCCCTGTGGATAGGAAATAGGTTCTACGCAGGTAATGCCAGTTTCGTACAGGCCCACGGATACATCAATAAAGTCAATGCCCATGGTCTCCAAAGCCATGGCGATCTTCACGCCGTCCTGGATGTGGATGTAGTCCTCAGTAACACCAGTCTTATCCAGGAATTCCTCCACGCTGAGGCGGACACCGATGGGGAAATCGGGGCCACAGGTCTCCCGGATGCCGGCGATGATCTCAGAGAGCATCCGCAGGCGGTTTTCAAAGCTGCCTCCGTACTGGTCCTCCCGCTTGTTGGTATAGGGAGACAGGAACTGCTGGAGCAGATAGCCGTGGGCGGCGTGAAGCTCCACACCATCACAGCCCGCCTTCTGTACCCGCACTGCGCCAGCCACGAATTGGGTAATCAGCTGCTGGACTTCCTCAGTGGTCAGCGCCCGGGTCTCCTGTTGAAGGTATTTGCAGGGAATGGCCGAGGCGGAGACAACCGGCTGCCCGCCGGTGAGCGCAGTGACCGTTTCCCGGCCTGGGTGATGGAGCTGGATGAAGATTTTAGCCCCGTGCTTATGGACCACCGTGGCCAGCCGGGCCAGGCCGGGGATATGGCGGTCCTGGGTGACGGACAGCTGCCGCATAAGTCCGGCACCATGGACATCATTGACCCGGGTGATCTCCGGAATGATCAGGCCGACTCCGCCCATGGCGCGGGCCTCGTAAAAGGCCAGCATATCCTCGGAGGGGCTGCCGTCCAGTTCCGCCAGGCCAATGCCCATGGGGGACATGACCAGACGGTTTTTTACTGTGACGTTGCCGATCTTTCCAGGGGTGAACAGTTTTTCGTACATAGAAACTCCTCCTTTTTATCATCAGACACCGCATGTTTTCTGCGTTTTACTGTCCTCCCACAGCCGCTCCGCCTCGGGTTTCCAGTTCTCTGCGTAGGTAACGCACTTGTCACACAGGTGATCCACACTCTCGGGCGATTGCAGGTCCGTGGAGTGGGCGCCGGTCTTATGCACCATTTCACGCAAAAGCTGGGGATTCTCCAGCATGGGACAGGGGCGAAGCATATTCTTATTAAAGGGCTGCCCGTCATGATAGGCCATAAAGATGGGAGACTGGAGGCACTCCAGCAGCGTCTTTTCCCGGATGTTGCTGTCGGAGTAGTGAATGAACACGCAGGGGTCCATATCACCGTTGGCATTGATGTGCAGATACCTGCGGCCGCCGGCAATACAGCCACCCACATACTCCGCGTCGTTCTGGAAGTCCATGGCGAACAGGGGCTTCTCCGCCCGGTATTTCCGGATGCGGTGATAGGTAGCGATCCGCTGCTCCGGCGTGGGCAGCAGCTCCGGAGAGGCGTCATTGCCCACCGGCATATAGTGGAAGTACCAAATGAAATAGCAGCCCAGGCCGATTAGTTGATCGAAGAACGCCTCAGAGGTAATGGACTCGAAATTGGCGCTGGTGTAGCAGGCGGAAATCCCGTAGACCAGCTTTTTCTGGTGCAGCAGATCGATGGCCTTCATAACCTTGCCGTACACGCCGTCGCCGCGCCGACCATCTGTGGCGCTCTCAGAGCCCTCCAGGGAAATCGCGGGGACAAAATTCTTTACCCGTAGCATCTCATCCGCAAAGGCCTCATCGATCAGTGTGGCGTTGGTAAAGCTGAGGAAAATGCAGTCGGAGTGCTTTTCACAAAGGCGGATCAGGTCCTTCTTGCGCACCAGCGGCTCACCGCCGGTGTAGATGTACATGTAGATTCCCAGTTCCTTGCCCTGCTGGATAATGCCGTCGATCTCCTCGTAGGTCAGGTTCAGCTTGTTGCCGTACTCAGCGGCCCAGCAGCCGGTGCAGTGGAGGTTGCAGGCACTGGTGGGGTCCAGAAGAATGGCCCATGGAATATTGCAGCCATATTTCTTGCGGCACGCCTCCTGCTTGGGCCATCCAACCAAGGAGGCGTTGATAAAGAAGTTCACGGCGATGGTCTTCATGACCTCCGGGTCGATGTCTGTGAGAAGCCGCTGAATGAAGGGATAGTAGGGGTGCTTCGGATCCGTGATCGCCTCGCGGATGAGCTTCCGCTGCGTTTCAAACTCGCCGCCTGCAAACTTATCCGCCCAATCCATCAGCTTTACGAGATTTTCTTTTGGATCCTTATACAGGTAGTTGAAGGCCTGCTCCAATCCGAATTTTTTGATTGCTGTTGAAGCATTCATTATGACATCCTCCCTTATGTATTTTGATTTCTTTTTATAAAAGCTCTATGGGCATGTATAGGTACAAATTCTACTTGATTTCCTCATGTTCACTTCCGGTGACAATCGGCGGTTGATGGTGATTGACTTTAACAGATGTCAGAACCGTAATGAAATTCAATGCACCTTCCATAAGGAGGGCCAGTCCCAGCAAAATCATAACAATCCGTGCGTTTTCTGACGGGCGGAAAACCAGCAGAAAGCCAACGACGCCGGTGATAATCGCCACCACGAGGATCAGCCACCACTGGCAAATGCCAAATGCTTTTGAATCGACGGAAATTTGTATTTTCAAAAGCGCATCGGCAAGCGTATAAATTCCCAGAAGAACGCAGATGAGACTGGTCATAATGCGTGTGCGGAGTATCAGAATCGCGCCAAGCGCAATGAGCAAAATACCAATTGCCAAATCATATTGAAAAGCCAATCGGTATAAGTCATTTGAGCAATAGCCGATAATTTTTACAATGCCGAACAGAATCAGGATTCCGCCGCCAAGTCGGCATAACAGCGAAACGGAAAAATTCGGAACAGCGATCAGCACAATGCCCAGCACACCAATCAGTATGGAAATGATAATATAGCCGACCTTTGCGGCCCAAATCCGCTTATTTGAGGGCACTGCCAACATCTCCTTCCCTTTGTTATAGAATGGGGCTCCCACACTCTGACAGGCTCGGCTGAGTGTGGGAGCCCCGTTTCATTTACCAGAACATTCTGGTTTAAATGACATGATATTCTTTCAGCAGTTTTTCAATGTCGGTTCCCTGAATCTTCTCCAGCAGCTTTTTGACAACCATTTTCTCCTTGAAGCCCAGGTCCATCTCCGTCAGCGGCTTGCCGTCCCGCATTTGGATAGTCGCGTTTAACAGGTCACGGATATCATAGGTGCTGCCCCAAACCTCCGGCACACCCCGGTCGATGTCCAACAGGGTATAAACGGCCTCCATGCCGGTGCGCATGGAGTACTCGGTGGTGAAGATGGTGTCCCGCTTAGTCTCGGCAAACTGGCCCAGGAATGCAAAGTTGACGGCACCCTCGGGAACAACGTCGGGGCGGTCGCCCGCGGCGCGGGGCATAAAGAAAGCAGTGATATAAGGCATCATGACCGGCACGGTATTGGCGCTGTGCTCGGCTAACTCCACAATTTCGCTCTCCGGCACGCCGATGTGGTACAGCCACTCCATGCAGATCTCTTTGCCGGTGCACTCCCGCATGGGCTTTTTCACATAGTCGCCCGGCTTATCGGAAAACAGCCCGTAGACCCAGACCAGGCACTGGTCCTTGGGCTGGCTGCGGAACTGGGGCTGGCGGTTGATAGTCCAGCTGAGAAGCCAGCTGGAGTCCTTCACCGTGACGATGCCGCCGGTGACAACGCCGCCGCTGAACGGATCGCGCTTACAGATGTTCTTGATATAGGGAATGATCTTCTGGTCCAGAGTAGTGACAGTGGCACTCATCCAGTTGGACTGCTCGGGATCATAGCAGAACTTATCGGGATGGCCGAAGGAGGGGTCCTGGGCGGCAATCTTACGCCACATATCCCAGCCGCCGCCCGGCTTAATCTCAGTGTTGAAGGCAGCAGGAGCATTCTGGGAACCAATGGTGGAGTTTTCCACGCAGCCGCCGTTGGTGATGAACACCAGATCATTCTCGGTCAGGTCCACGTATTCGGTCCTGTTGTCCACAAGCAGTTCGACGCGTTTGGCGAGCTTCCTGTCGGTTTGGATGTCGAATTCCACATTGACGACCTTGGTGTTGTAGTGGAACTGGACATTGTGAGATTCCAGATACTTGATCATGGGGAGGATCATGGACTCATACTGGTTGTACTTCGTGAATCGCAGGGCCTTGAAATCCGGCAGACCGCCCACATGGTGGACGAAGCGTTTGATGTAGAGTTTCATCTCCAGGGCGCTGTGCCAGTTCTCGAAGGCGAACATAGTGCGCCAGTAGAGCCAGAAGTTGGAGTTCAGTACCTCGTCGTCAAAGAAATCCGTGATGCGCTTGTCATAAAGCTGCTCGTCGGGGGTGAAGAACAGCTTCATGATCTCCATGGCCGCCTTGTCGGACAGGGCAAACTTCCCGTCGGTGTGGGCATCCTCGCCCCGATTGACAGTGGCACGGCAGAGGGAGTAGTTGGGGTCCTTTTTGTTCAGCCAGTAGTATTCGTCCAGAACACTGACGCCCTCCGTCTCAATGGAAGGAATGGAGTGGAACAGATCCCACATGACCTCAAAATGATTGTCCATCTCGCGGCCACCGCGCATGACATATCCCACACCGGGATACTCCCAGCCGTCGCAGGCTCCACCGGGGATGGGGTCTTTCTCAAAGAGATGGATGTGCTCACCTTTCATCTGACCATCCCGCACCAGATAGCAGGCTGCGGTCAGGGCCGCCAGCCCGGTGCCGATAATATAGGCCGACTTCTGGTCAACGCCCTCCGGCTTCAAAGGACGTGCAAATGCTTCATAAGTGCCGCTTGCATAATACATATTGTGCGCCTCCTTGTTTTTTGTTTGTGCTTGTATTGTAGCCGGAAACTCCTGCACATGATATGGGCAAAAGCAGCCCCCATGCCTGTTTTTTAGGCAAAGGGACTGCTTTTGTCTGTATTTTGTACTCAGTTTTTATTTGTACTGCACACCACCATATAAAGCGCCGTATAGGGTTTCATCGTCAATTCCAGTATGTTGTTTTTGGGCGTCAAATTTGCGCCGCAACTTGTTTCATCGCCGCCGTAAATTACCCAATTACTGCTCAGCAGCACCTGGACAGTTTGCGAATTCCGTACCTTTAATTGGTATATCTGTTCACAGTTGGAAAAATTAAAGACAGCGATGATTCGTTCACTGCTTCCTATGCGTTCAAAGGCGTAGATACACCGCTCCTCCTGATGGCAGTCCAGCCACCGAAAGCCATCGGGATCGTAATCTTTTTCAGACAGAGCAAGATGTTGCAGATAAATATGGTTCAAGTCCATCATGAAGCGATGGAACTCCCGATGTACAGGAAAATCCAACAAGTTCCAGTCCTGCTGCCGCTTTTCATCCCACTCTCGCAGTTGCCCAATCTCATTCCCCATAAAATTCAGCTTTTTCCCCGGATGGGCATACATATACATATAGAGAATTCTGGCTTGAGGGAATTTCTTCTCATATTGACCGTTCATTTTTTGCAGGATTGTAGCTTTTCCGTGAACGACTTCATCATGGGACAGCGGCAGAAGAAAATGGTCATGATAGTAATACATCATGGAAAAGGTCAGCTTATGATAGTTCATGCCGCGATATGCGGGAGCCGTGCGGCAGTAATCCAAGGTGTCGTTCATCCAGCCCATGTCCCACTTATAGTCAAATCCAAGGCCGTTTTCAGACACAGACTTTGTAACGTTGGGATAGGATGTGGAGTCCTCCGCTATCAGAATTGCGGTTGGATGCAGTGTCTTCAACCCCCGATTCATATATTGCAGGAATTTTACTGCGTCCAGATTGACACCCCGTCCAGGGTCTCCCTGCCAATAAATCATGCGGCTGATTGCGTCCATGCGCAGGCCATCTACATGAAATTCCGCCAGCCAGTAATTCGCGGCAGATTGCAGAAAGCTGCGAACCTCACCACGAGAGTGCATGAAGTTTAGGCTTCCCCATTCACTGACACCCACTGCCGCATGGGGGTACTCATACAAAGCTGTGCCGTCAAATTGAGCTAAAGCATAGCCGTCTACCGCAAAATGTACCGGAACAAAATCCATGATGACACCTATGCCATTCTGATGGCAGGCGTCTACAAAGGCCTTTAGCTGATCTGCTGTTCCATAACGGGAGGTCGGGCTGAAAAAGCCCGTGCTTTGATAGCCCCAGGATTCATCGCAGGGATGCTCGTTCAGCGGCATAATTTCCAGATAGTTATATCCGTTTTGCTTGAGATACGGAATCAAAATATCCGCCATTTCCTCATAAGTATACCAATCATCCGCTCTCTCCGATGGCTTTCGGAATGATCCGAAATGGAGTTCATAGATATTAAGTGGCCTGTTTTTGCAGTCAGAGCGGGAAAGCATCCAGGCTGAGTCATGGAACTGGTAGGAGTTCATATCCCGAACGATGGATGCGGAATTGGGCCTCAACTCCATTCCAAAACCATACGGATCACAGTGGTCAACGCAGCTACCGCTTTTTTCATAAATCCGGTATTTGTACATGCTTCCCGGTTTGACACTGTCCACATAACGCTCCCAGAAGTTTCCATCATAGACCCGATTCATATCGAATTCCCGCCATTGGCTGCATTCTCCAATCAGCGAAACCTTCTGCGCTCCCGGAGCAAAGGTGCGGAATACTACGCCGGCGTCCGTTATATGAGCGCCGAGATATTGATAGGCATCAAAAATTTTACCAGTATAAAATCCATGAAAATCCATGTTCTGCTCCTATCACAACAGCTGCTCGCTTTTCCATTATTTGTTTTCTAATCCTCAAGAAACATCACACCAATCGTGTTGGGTCCGCAATGGCATGCTACTGTGCAGCCCGCGAAGGTCTCTTGAATATCAGTGAATCTTTTATCTTCGGTCAGGACCTGCCTCGCAGCGTCCACAGCTTCCCGCTTAGCAGATGGATATACAATATAGACACGTCCATCAGAAATATTTCCGGGTACCGAAATGCGGTCTTTGATATATTGATACATGACTTTTTCCAGAGAACCCCGATACTTTTTTCCTACGCGCATGATTCCACCGCTGACTTCGATGCACGGTTTCAGATGCATCAAATTTGCCCCCAGTGCCGCAACGGAAGAACAACGGCCGCCCTTTCGCATATAGTCCAACCGGTCAAGAATAAAGCTGGCATTGACACGGCTTGCGGCACTCTCCAAGCGCATACATATCTTTTCGGGTGAGACGCCCTGTTCTGCCATTTTGGCCGCTTCCATCACAATAATCCCCTGACCACTGGATAGATTCTTTGAATCCACTATGTACACATTGGAAAATTCACTGGCAGCAATCACTGCATTTTGATAGCAGCTTGAAAAACCGGAGCCAATTGTAATCATGATAACCGCTTCATATTGCAGGCTGAGTTCCTCGAAATATTCTGACAGCTCCATAGGATTTGGCGCAGCTGTTGTGCAGATATCTCCTCCTTTTTCCACATAAGAAAAGATATCCTCCGGCGTGATTTCGAGGCCATCCAAAAAGGACTCTTCTCCTTTGTTTATGTGCAGGGGGATCACCGAAATATGATGTGCATGAATGAGTTCCCGGGGCAAATCGCAGGTTGAATCCGTCACAATTTTAATACTCATATTGTCCTCCTAAGACTTCCTTTTTACGAATCAGAGCCCAAATAATTGCCTGCCCAAAAGGACAAAACTATTTGAGCAAACAAGAATCGATAAATTGCCAGAGTTGTGGGGTCCTGAATGGCTGTTTCCACCAATACTGATTTATACTTTGTAACAGCCTCCGCCAATGAATTCTCGCATCAGGGAGGTTTTTGGCACGTCGTCTGCTGGAATGGGTAAAAAATAGTTTAAGAATTTCAGCAAGCGCTTTGCCTCGATGTATTCCTCACAATCTTTTGGAACGCCAAAAAGCAGCGGTTCCACAAAGGGTTTCAAAAGGGCGATTTCATAAATCAGTGCCGAGTTGAAAATCATGTCCGCACTGTCTTGAAACGGGAAAATATTGTTTTCTTCTCCTCTTCTTACAGACGGCCACATCTGAATGGTAGCCCTGGCGCTGTAACCCCGGGTCCTTGCATCCCGTTCGATCCTTCGCAAAAGTCGTGCGTCTGTTGTGGGGATGTAGTTGTGGTCATCGACATTCAGCGTAGTCAGGCAGCTGATGTAGATTTTGTATTTGCTCTCTTTCGGCAGAGAATAGGAAAGCTGATCGTTCAGGCAGTGGATGCCCTCGATGACAAGAACATCCTGCGCTCCCAGGGTCAGATAGTCGCCGTTGTATTCACGGACGCCCTTTTTGAAGTTGAACTGTGGGATTTCCACCGTCTCACCCCTTAGGAGCCGTGTCATATCCGCATTGAACTGCTCAACATCCATGGCGCCCAAACTCTCAAAATCATACTGACCGTTTTGATCCAAGGGCGTCTCGGAGCGGTTTTTAAAATAATTGTCCGTTGCGATGGCGTGTGGGTGCAGGCCACACGCCAAAAGCTGGGTGGACAGGCGATGGGAAAATGTCGTCTTTCCTGAGGACGAAGGGCCGGCAATCATAACGAAGCGAACATCCTTCCGGGCTGCAATTTCACCTGCAATATCTCCGATTTTCTTTTCCATCATTGCCTCGTGCGCAAGGATCATGTGTGTAGCATTTCCCTGTGAAATGACTCCGTTCATCTCCGCAACATTAGAGATATGCAGCGCCTCAGATCTGAGGGTGGCGTCGTAAAGTTCCCGGAATACCTTCATGGAGGGATGGAACGCTCCCAGCTGACTGGGATTCTTTTGATCTGGCAGACGCAGAACAAATCCGCTCTCAAACAGCTGCAGGCCAAAGCATTTCAAATACCCCGTATCAGGAACCATGTAGCCGTAAAAATAATCTGAAAACTCATCCAGAAAATAAATATTGACATGGGAATTGATCCGAAAGCTGAGCAGCTGCGCCTTGTCGTACATTTGTGTTTTGCGAAACAGTTCTACAGCATCATCGGTATTGATGGATTCTTTCCGAATAGGTACTGCCTGTTCGGAAATCGCCCTCATGCGGCCTTCAACCTGGTTCAGCAGCTCCTGTCCCAGTGTGAAGGCCCCCTTTGCCCGGATAAACAAGGCATGGCTGATGGAATACTCGACGGAAACGCGCTCAACATTCTCCTTGCGAACCACATCATAGAAGGCTTTCAGCATCAGAAAAACCACACTGCGTTCATAAGTCTGCATCCCCGGCTTTTCTTCTACCGTAATCATTTTCAGCGTGCAATCCCTATCCAAAGCCTTGTGCAGTTCACAGAGTTTCCCGTTTCGATTGACAAGCAAAATATCATGCGCATATCCTTCCTGAAAATCAGCAGCTATCGCCTGATACAGAGTTCCTTTTGGATAAATATATTCAACGCCATCCACGTTCACTTTCATCATTCTCGTATTTTCCATAGAACAGCCTCCTCTAATTCTCCGCACAGGTTCGAGATACAGCAAATTCTTTCACAATGTCACGTCTCCACCCAGTATGAAAAATGCGGCTTTTAAACAAGCCGCATTTTCAGTGCATCCATCGCGGTTTCATTTACCTGCTCCCAGGGGAATCCGTTTCTCCCGAAATGGCCATAATTTGTGGTCTCAGCAAAAATGGGACTGTCCAGTTTTAAATATTGGATGATGGCTCCGGGGCGCAGGTCAAAGCAATTGCGGACCCAGTCGCACAGTACATCATCCGGCAGCCGGCCTGTCCCAAAGGTTTCCACAGAGACGGACACTGGCTCAGAGACACCGATGGCATAGCCCAGCTGCAGTTCCAACTGCTTGGCAGCACCCGCCGCCACCGCGGTTTTCGCGACGTGGCGGGCCATATATGCGGCGCTCCGGTCAACCTTCGTGGCATCTTTGCCGGAGAACGCTCCGCCGCCGTGATGGCCGATGCCGCCATAAGTATCGCAGATGATCTTTCTTCCGGTCAGACCGGTGTCCGCGGCGGGTCCTCCCAGCACAAAGCGCCCCGTGGGATTGATATAGTATTTCGTGTTTTCGTCCAGTAGCTTGGCATCAATGACGGGGAACACAACCCGCTCCAAAATATCCTTGCGTAGCACCTTCATATCAATATCCGGATCGTGTTGGGCAGAGACTACCACAGTGTCTACCCGTATTGGCGCACCATCCACATACTCCACTGTGACCTGTGCCTTTCCATCCGGACGCAGGTAGGGCAATAGGCCAGACTTTCGGACTTCCGTCAAGCGGCAGGTCAGGGCGTGGGCCAAGGTGATAGACAGCGGCATCAATTCGGTGGTCTCATCGCAGGCGTAGCCGAACATCATACCCTGATCGCCGGCACCCACATCCTTGGAGCCGTCGGCGGCCGCATCCACACCCATTGCGATGTCAGGAGACTGCTCATGGATGGAGCAAGTAATATTGACACTTTTTGCGTCAAACCCATATTCGGGCCTTGTATAGCCGATTTTTGCAATACAGCGGCGGGCAATCTTCTCAAAATTTGGGGATGCCTTGCTGGTGATCTCGCCCATGATGTGCATGGCTCCCGGTTCCGCTGTGACCTCTACTGCACTCCGGGATTTGGGATCTTCGTTCAGCAACGCATCGAGAATACTGTCCGCAACAAAATCACAGATTTTGTCAGGATGGCCTTCAGTGACCGATTCGGAAGTCAAGAATTTTCTCATAGCTCACATCTCCTGTTGTATTTTTTCTCTGACAGAGAGTTCTCACTTTCTATTGCGATGGATCAGGTTTTCTGAGAATCGTTCAGTACACGCCTTTGTGCGCGCAGGAATACGAGGATGCTGAGGATAAATGGGAAAAAGAATGTTGCGACGCGGAATAGAATCAGAGCGGAGGATGCCTGGGCATATTCCATATAGTGGGAAAATATCAGCACGAAGGCAAACTCCACTGGCCCCACGCCCGCCACATTGGGCAGGGCGTTGGAGATCAGATGCATCAGTGCGGTCAGCAGCTGTACGTGCCAGAAGGAGGGACCAGATATTCCCAATATCTCCATACAGAGAAACGGTATGGTGTAAAGGCAAAATAGCTTTAGACCATTGAATAACAGCACTTTGAGAAGGCACCAGTGGTCATGAAGCAATTTGGGGGATTCCGTATGAAGCGAAGATAGATTGTCTTTCCACAGACGCTTGCGGCCTTCCCATTTTTCCGTATTCGGCAAATGATCAATCACCCAGGATGCAAACCACTGCACCTTTTCCCAGGCGCACAGCAGAACCAGTGCCGCTATAATCAGAGCGCAGATTCCATATCCCAACGGTATGTAGCGGGAAAAGCCGCGGCCAGTTTCGCTGAGCCAGCGGCCCTGAAATAACAGCATAACGGTGGTGTAGATTAAAACAGAACTCTTATGAAATATGTACTCCAGCATCATGGTACCAATGCCACAGCCTGTCATCATACCGCAGTGATGCAGGTAATAGCTTTGCATGGGAACAGAGCCGACGGAAAGCGTAGATACGTTTCCGAAAACGCCAAGGAAGGTCACCTCTACCGCTTGCCGATATGAAAATGTTGGGAGTCGACGGCGAATCATCGCAAAGCAGACTGCTGATTCAAGCATTTGATAAGCAAGACCCATGCCCAGCAGGAGCAACAGTTCTCTGATGCTGACGGCCTGGATATTCCGCAAAATCTCCTGATAATGATCCCGAAACACCCAAATTACCAGCAGGAATAAAAGCAAAAGTGTAGCGGCACTGATTGCTACTGTTTTCCATTGTTTCTCATCCATAGGAGACCTCTAAAAGATAAAATGTTTCGCTAAACAGCGGAAATAGAAGAATCAGAAACTCACTGAACTTTGCTTGTTCCTTCATGACGCTGGGGAAATGTAGTAACATCTGAATGGACTCGACTATGGGCTTTCACTGTTCTATGTGTAGCCGATAAGAGGTAACTATAAGACCAGCAGCATTACGGATGTGTTTGCGCAGCAATGCCCGACCAAGCCTGCTTCAATTGTACTTAGAAACACCCGCACATCATATGGACAAAAGCAGCCCCTGTGCCTGTTTTTTAGGCACAGGGGCTGCTTTTGTCTGATTCTATGTTCTTAAGAAAAGCCAAAGTTTTATTTCTTTTCACATCGGGTAATCATCGCGTCCAAATCGCCGCGCTTCAATTCGCAAATCCGATGGAACCGCGATTGAATACCTTCCTGCATCCCTGTTTCCAGCCAGCCGACGACAAAGCCAAAACACATGCATTTCAAATAATCAATCATCAGCTTTCGGTCCGGCTCCGCCACGGTCCGTCCGGCCAGAATTCCATCTACATAAGTCGTAACTGCGTGCTCACATACCCGCCATTGGTACTGTTCATAGATATCCCGGTTGATGGAGTGATAAATGTGCAGTACCGCTTTCCGGTTTTCCAATGCAAACCTTATGGCGGCATTGAGACAGTCCTCGACGGACTCAATAGAGGGATGTTCCTGAATCACCCGATTCGCATCCTCGTTAATAATCGTTTCTACCAATTGGGGAATATCCTGAAAATAATAATAAAAGGTGTTACGGTTAACACCACAGGCATCCACGATATCCCGGACAGTGATTTGGCTTAGAGGCCTCTCATTCAACAGCTTAATAAACGAATCCCGAATCGCTTTTTTTGCAAAACCGGCCACGGTTCACGCCTCCCTCATTTGATTTCCGCTATATCAACATATGACTTGGAAATGCAGTGAGAACAATGCCAGCACTCTGATTCATGCGTCTTTCAAGAGCCGGGAAGTCGCGCCATCCACCAGAAACTCCGCGGTGACAAGCAGTTCTTCCTTGGGAAGGTCCATGTTCTTTTGGAACCACTCACGAATCAGGCCAATGAGACCATAGGTGATGAATCTCAGTAAATAGGACAGCTGCTGGTCATCCATAGGCTGGAACCAGGCCCGAATGACCTCCGTGCCGTTACGGTGAATCAGCTGCTGCAAATGCTCGGCAAACTGGCTAACCTCGTTGTTTTCAAACAGGATAGTGCAGACCTCCCGATGCTCCACCACAAAGTCCAGGATTGGCTCGAACACGGGGCGCAGGGTGCCGTCCGCCACCGTTTCCTGGATATGGGCGTCCACCAGCACCTGGGCCTCTGCCAGCAGGTCTTCCTCCATACTTTGCAGCAGTTGAGTAGTATCCGTGTAATGGAGGTAAAACGTGGTGCGGTTCATATCGGCGTTGTCCGTCACATCCCGGACGGAAATCTCTGAAAAATGTTTTTGCTCCATCAGCTCCAGCAGACTTTCCTTCAACAGTCTGCGGGTGCGTCTGGCACGGCGATCCTCGGGATTCTTCAGCATGACAGAGTCCTTTCTTTCGGGAAAATTTAGGCATTTGCCCGGATTTGCCTATTGCCCCAAGCTTCTTGCTTTCATTATAATCAACTCGATTTGATAAGCCAACAAAAATATGTTAAGCAACATCAGTCGATTAAATGGAGGAATTCGTATGCGCCAACATACACATCTGATGGGAAAGCGTCTGCTGTCGTCGGCACTGGCCATTCTGCTGGCGGCAGCCTGCATTGTTCCGGCTGCCGCCGCGGAGCCGATTGGCGACGGCGTGACGCCAACTTATGACGAAGCTTACTATGCCACGCTGGATTACTATGGAAATCTGCTGGACGGCAGCGTGGTGAAAAGCTATACCCTCAACGGCGCCACATCCCTGACGGACTACGGTACTTACGACGAAGTAGTAAATCTAACCGATGGCACGACACCTGCGGTGGCCGGCAATGCCACCACCTTTTCGTTCAGTGGGAAAGATGCTCCGTCCCATTTCTATTTCGAAGGCAAGACGGCGGCACCCTTTGAGGCCTTGCCCTGGACGCTGTCGGTCTCCTACACCCTCAACGGCGTTGCCGCCCGGGCCGAGGACCTCGCCGGCAAGACCGGCGTGGTGGAGATCACCCTGGACGCCATCCCCAACGAGGCTACCAGTGAGTATGCTCGAAACAACTACACACTGGAAGCCATGGCCGTGTTCAACCAGGACAACATCCTGTCCCTGGAGGCCCCCGGCGCCCAGGTGCAGCTGATTGGCAATCTGCGGGCTGTGCTGTTTATTGCCCTGCCGGGAGAAGAGCAGCACTTCGTCATCCGGGTGGGCTGTGAGGATTTTTCCTTTGATGGCTTGACCATTCTGATGGTCCCCGCCACCCTGGGCCAGCTGGAGGAAATCACCAAGCTGAGTCAGCGGAAAGATGACTTAGAGGAGGACTACAACAAGCTCTCCGGCAGTCTGGATACTTTGCTGAATTCCTTTGCAGACCTGGGCAGCAGCCTGCGGGACACCGCCGACGGCCTGGATCAGCTGAATCATGCCCGGGACACCATTTCCAACGGCAAAGACCAGATTTACGCCGACGGAGATAAGGTTCTGAATGATCTGGAATCACTTAATAACTCTCTGAATACCATTCCAGGCCATCTGGACGATGCCGATGACTCCATCACCGAGGTCACGGACTCCCTGTCCGAGGTCACGGACACCGCCGTCAGCCTCCGGGAAAACCTGGACGATGTGGATGACTGCCTGAAGGATCTGCAGCGGGACATCAAAAACATCCGCTCCGGCAGCGGTGATATGCAGAGTCACCTGAACCAGTTGGGTGCCGATCTGAAAAAGCTGCAAACCAGTTTGCAGGAGCTGAAAGAAACACTTCAGCTTCTGGACATCCGCATCAACGGTGGACTGATTTCCGAACTGCCCAGCAATGTACAGGAAAAGATCAAAGTTCAGGGACAGCAGTTGGATGCCGTGCTGACACAAGTACAGGGATTGGAAACCGTTTGGGCCGGTGTGGCGAGGGACAGCGAAGGGCAGCCTACGGAAACCATCGGATACCAGCAATACCAAATTGCCGCCCTGATTGCCAGCGGAAAGGCATCGTCAGCCGCAGATGCCGTTGGCCTGCTTCAGCAGGTGCAGGCCGTTGATACAGGTATTGCTTCCGTCAAGGCTTCCAATCCAGCGTTGGCCGACGAGCAGGCATTGGCATATCTGGTAGCGCAAGGGCAACTGACCAATGAGCAGGCGGCCCAGTATGCCGCCGCCAAGCCGCAGCTAATTGTGATGGAGCAGGTCTATATCGCCGTCTGCGGCGGCACTGACCAGCCCATGACCAAGGCGGATTTCTTTACCGCCATGCTGATGCTCAGCGATATCAACGCCCTGCCTGCCGATCAGAAAACCCCGGAAAACATCGGCAAAATTCTGGCCAACGAAGCTGCTTATGCCAAAACCGGCAAAATGCTCTCCGAGCTCAATGGAGACCACGACCTCTCAAGAGTCATCGGCCTGCTGGAAAATCTCAGCGATCTGCTGACCGACATGGGAAGCGGCGGTCTCACCGGCGATCTCAGCAGCCTGGTGGGCAAGACCGACACCGCCCTAGGCCATCTGAATGACGCCGCCGATGTGGGCCGGGATATCCTGGACCGGGTGGACACTCTTCTCAGTGACATCAAAGAACTGGATGACACCATCAACGACCAGGTCCCCGGCCTCCGCGGCACTCTGCAGGATACAAAAACCCTCGTTACCGACATGGTGACCACCATCGACGACACCCACGGTTTCCTGACCTCCTTCCGCTCCCTGGCCAAGACCTCCGGCACCCAGCTGGATGAGGGAACGAAAAAGAGTCTGGAAAACCTGGCGGCAACCCTGCGGAAAACTGCACGCAGTACAGACGCCGTTGGCGATGTGAAGACGGCCAAGGACGCCATCAATGGGATTATTGAAGATACATGGAACGAGTATACCGGTGATATCAACAATTTGCTGCTAATGGACGCGACCGCTGAGGCAGTGTCCCTGACCTCGGATGAGAACGCTGCCCCTACCAGTATTCAGGTCCTGATCCGCACCCAAGAAATTAAGAAATCTGACGCTCCCGCCGAGAGCGCTGATCAAATCCAAGCGGCGCCCTCCACTTTCTGGGGGCGGGTAGGACAGATGTTCCGAGATTTCTGGAACGCTTTGGCCGGTATCTTCCGGTAAACAGTTAAGAGGTGTGTTCCATGATAAAAAAAATTGCCCACGCTCTGACCCGTAAGCCAAAGCTAGTGGCATTGATTGCTGTCTTGCTGTTGATTCCCTCTGCGCTGGGCTATATCGGCACCAGGGTAAACTATGATATTTTGTCTTATCTGCCGGAAGATCTGGATTCTGTTCAGGGTGAGCGTCTTTTGGAGGAACCTTTCCACATGGCGGCCACCAGTATGCTCATCGTGGAGGGCATGCCCGCCGCCTATACCAACGACCTCATCAACGAGATCAAGGAGGTTCCCGGCGTCTCCAGCGCCATCTGGCTCAGCAACGCCGTTGGCATCCAGATTCCCACGGATTTCATCCCCGCTGCCCTGCGGGATATGTTCTTCGCCGGTGATTCCACCATGATGATCATCCAGTATGAGAAGTCCGGTGCGGCGGAGGAGACCATGCAGGCGATTGATGACGTGCGGTCGCTGTGCAATGAAAAATGCTTCCTGGCCGGTTTCTCCGTGGTCATCAAAGACACCAAGGATCTGGTGGATCAGGAGCTGCCTATCTACGTGGGCCTGGCCGTACTGCTGTCCCTCGTCGCCATGTCTCTGACCATGGAATCCATGGTACTGCCCTTTGTGTTACTGCTCAGCATCGGCATGGCCATCGTCTACAACTTTGGTACCAACATCTTCCTGGGGGAGATCTCCTACATCACGCAGGCCATCGCGGCGGTTTTACAGTTGGGCGTCACCATGGACTACTCCATCTTCCTTTACCACCGCTACCGGGAGGAACGGCTGCTTCATGAGGATCCCCGGGACGCCATGGCGGAGGCCATTGTGGCTGCCTTTACTTCCTTGTCCGGCTCCAGCCTGACCACCATCGCCGGTTTCCTGGCGCTGTGCTTCATGCAGCTGACCCTGGGCCGGGACATCGGCCTGGTCATGGCCAAGGGCGTGGTGCTGGGCGTGGCCACAGTGGTACTGGTGCTGCCCGCACTGCTGCTGATTTTTGACGAAAAAATCGAAAAGCACAAGCACCGGACGCTGATCCCCAATTTTGAAAAGATGAATCGCTTTATCATCCGCCACCGGCGGGTGTTTGTGGCCGTCTTTCTGCTGCTGTTCCTGCCAGCGGTATACGCCCAGAGCCACACCGCCGTCTACTACAAGCTGGATGAGGCGCTGCCCCAGGACATGGACTCCATCGTCGCCAACAACAAACTGAAAAATGACTACGACATGGCGGCTTCCCACTTTGTGCTGCTGCGGGACGATCTCTCCTCCACGGAGATGAATCAACTGGAGACCTCCGTAAAGGATGTGGAAGGCATTACCTCTGTCCTCTCTTATCACGCCATGCTGGGCAGCGGCATTCCTGATTTTTTCATTCCTGAGGCCCTGCGTGATATGCTGAAACAAGGCGGCTGGCAGATGATGATGGTCAACTCCGAATATCCGGCTGCCTCTGATCAGGTATCCGTCCAGTTGGAAGAACTGGAGCGCATCATAAAGAGCTATGACCCCGAAGCGCTCATCACCGGTGAGGCGGTACTGACCGACGATCTGATCGACACCTCCGCTGTGGATTTCAAGGTGACCAACTACATCTCTCTTGCCGCCATCTTCTTGATCATCATGGTGGTGTTCCGATCTCTCTCCATGCCCCTCGTGCTGGTAGCGGCCATTGAACTGTCCATTTTTATCAACCAGGGCATTCCTTACTTTACCGGCACGGTCATCCCCTTCGTGTCCCCCACCATCATCGGCTGCGTCCAGCTGGGCGCCACGGTGGATTACGCGATTCTGATGGCTACCCGCTTCCGGGAGGAGCTGCGGGCTGGAAAGAGCCGGGAGGATTCTATCCGCATCGCGGCCACTTCCTCGGATGCCTCCATCATCACCAGTTCTCTGGTGCTGTTCTGCGCCACCCTGGGTGTAGGGACGATCTCCGAGATTGAGATCATCAGTTCCATCTGCATGATGCTGGCCCGCGGCGCCCTGATCTCAGCTGTCATCAGCATGTTTATCATGCCCCCAGTGCTGTGCGTCTGCGAGCCCATCTTCAACAAGACCAGCCTCCACTGGCGTCTTCCAGTCAAACAGGTAAAGGAGCCTATGGTGTCTGGGAAATAACGGTTTATTCTTTCCGACTCGGCGGTTACTTGCGCTATATCAACGAGAAATCTCGCGGAGAAATTTATTTAAAACGGTGATGTTTATGGGACACAGGGTCATCTGTATCGGCAGGCAATTTGGCAGCGGCGGACATGAAATTGCGGTCCGGACAGCGGAGCGGCTGGGGATTAAGGTCTATGAACGGGAACTTCTCCACCTGGCCTGCAAATATGGGGAGCTTTCCGCTAATCTCATGGAAAGTTCCGACGAAAGGGCCACTAATCCGTTCCTGTATCAGGGCGTTTATGAGGGAAATTACCATGTGATTCGGGGGCTACCTACTTCTGAGGTCCTGTTTGCCCTGCAAAGCCATGAGATCAAGCGCATTGCCAAAGAGGAAGACTGCATTTTTGTAGGCCGGTGTGCCGACTTTGTCCTTCGGGATACGGATGCCCAACTGCTGAGGGTCTTTGTTTCCGCGCCGGATGAACAGCGAATCCGTCGAAAAATGGAACAGGAGTCCTTAAGCCTGTCCGAGGCAAAGCGCCTGGTGGCAAAGATGGATAAGCAGCGCCGCAAATACTATGAAGGTTATACCGGTCAGTTGTGGGGGGACCCGCAAAATCACGACTTGAATATTGACACAAGTGTGATACCCATCCACCATGCGGTGGAGCTGATTGTTTCACGGTTTTGAAGCCGAAAGCAATGCAGATGAATACCACCATCCCCACTATCTATGCCGACGGCTTCATGGATCCTGCCATCCGGCTACCGCTGCCGATCCCACCGCCCAGGGCGTCATCGCCATCGTGGCCCTGGTGGTGAATGTGGTCATCCTGGTCGCCATCATCAAGCGGGCAAAGGCCCAGAAAAAGAACCCTTACAAGCAGGAGGTCTTTACAGATCAGAAGGACTTCCAGGAGGCCATGGCAAGAGCCTGATGCAGACTCTACAAACAGAAAACCACTGGAGCAGAACATCGTATGAAAACAATGGACTTGGTAGTTCGCAAGGCCTCATCCTTTTGACTGTTGAGGGGAATGAGAATGGCTGAAAATGATAATGGCACTTAAGCACTTTCTGCGCACTTTCCAAAAGAGTTTTTCCTTGTTATCATTTGTCTTGTTTATATACTTCCCCACCATCTGATGGAGTGGGGGTGGTACAGAGCAAGTTGCCCGAGCCGGAAAGAGGTACTTGACAATCGTTCTGGTTCAAGCTACTATCACGGCAACAAGATTTGCCATCGAGAAAAGGCCCCGGCTCCGTCTGATTCGGCGGAGCCGGGGCTTTGACCAATACACTGACCAATATCAGAAAATCAGCGGGTGGACACAGTGGACAAGGCAGTTATTTGTACCCACAGAAAATGGGGCCAAAAGTGCCGGAAAGCACCCAATAGCAGAGCTTTTACGTCCCGACGCATCTTCACACGCAGGAGGTCACTGGTTCGAGTCCAGTAGTCTCCACCAAAAAGTTCCTGATTTCGCAAGAAATTAGGAACTTTTCTTTTTATTCGCTGTGAAAAAGTTTGCTTTAAATTTCTGCTTTTTCTCCGACCAATACACTGACCAATACGGCAATAGTTTTGTTAGAGCGCGACAGCACTGGGAAGGAAAATCTCTTCCCAGTGCTGTTTTATATATTTCTTATTTTATTAGCTGCAAATATGGTGTTTTTCGTACTGGTGCTAGATATTTTTCAATAAAGTTGTCAGGAAGTGAACAAATCGCAGTTAGTGCATCTTTGGGAATCGCAATATCATGCATGAAATCTTGGAACGTAATTATTTTATTTTCGAGAAGTAGTTTTATAGAATTAAATATTATCGCTGGTTCATAAAACGCTATTTCGTCATCATAAGGTTCATGTTTTCTATATCCTCTATATGACAGTTGCCTATACAAATAGCTCTTCTGCTGATCATCAATAATTCCAAGGGCATTAGCCCTCATAATCATTGCAGCTAAAGACACTCCCCATTTTTTCTTGATTTGTATAAAAGAATTCAGATTGCTCGTAATATACTCACTTCCAAACGTCTCTGCAGGCATCAAAAATGCCCCAGCGAAAAGGTTTGCTTGTTGCTCGATGTCTTTATAGGTATTCCTAGCTAACAACTCATCTTTCTGCATACTTGCATGTAATACTAAATGACCGAGCTCATGACAAATACTGAATACATAACTTGTAGGCGTATCTCTATTTCCTTCATAAAAAATATGAGGCCTTCCATCTGCCCACAGAGAAAATGCTTCAACCTCTTTCGTCTTATTGGGAATTTTAGAAATGATGAATCCATTGTTCTCTAGTACCCCAACTAAATCACGAATAGGGCTTTTTCCAAGATTCCAATGGGTTCTCAATCTTTCAGCAATGCTTTCAATTCTTAATTGTAGATCAACGTTTGAGAATGGATCAAATTCAAGATCCTTGGGTAAATTAACATCTAATAAAGCAACATATACCTTAAGATAATCAATAATATCACTGGACCACTCTGTTGTGATCTCATATGCCCTTTTTAGGCTCTCCGTTTTTGATGGAGAGCCTCTGTATAGCGGTATTTGAGACATGGTTGCGTTTTGTGGCCTAGGTGGTTTAAAAAAATATTCTATAGGGAAATTAGTTGCATCAGCAATTCTTGATAATATTTCAGGTGTAGGTTTCGTTGTTCCATTTTCAAACTGTGAAACCGCTTGCCTTGTTTTATCAATTCGATCCGCAAGTTCTGTTGTACTATATCTACAATATTCTCGCGCTTCTTTTATTCTAATGGGAATGGGTGAATACTCACCCATTCCTCTGATTTTGTCTGTTTTCATTTTGCACCTCAGAAAGGAGTCTCGGAAGCAGGCGCTCCTGATATACCTGATCTTCATTAGGCATATCAGACGCAACTACAGCAGAAATTGGCCAGCTGTTCAAGATCTTTGAAAAGGTTTTATCTGGCAAAACCACTGAGGGAACGGTCACCATTCCATCAAAGAAAATCGTCACAAAAAAACTTATATTAGAAAAATTTTCAGCATACGGGGGAGTAAAAAGATTTAACTGCCCATAATCTTGGCCGGGATTATTTTCACATGCTTTAATTTTGTATTTTGCGGGCGAAGGTAACGCACCCTTTTCCGAAATATGGCACGGCATCAAATTAAAATTGTCTCCGCAGATTGCTGCAACTCTATTTCCGAATCCCGTGTCCTTGCAATATACCCGAGCCAATCCACTCGTCTCTATCCGCTCATGCATATACATTTGAACCGCTTTATCATGGATTCTTGATCTCAGCCCATACATATATGGACTTCTAAGCAAGTTAGGATCGCTCTCCATTACTTGCTGAAAGGCTTTATCGCCTAATGTACAACTGTTGCTGATGTTAGCGAGCAATTTTCCAGGAATCCTTGCAAAAAAGCCGTCGTAGATTGAGGACATAAATGGCACCTCCCTTTGGTGTAAAGTATTTTACATCAAAGTGAGATTTTTGTAAAGTGAAATTTTATTTGAAAAAATTTGGGCGTTGTAAAATTGGAGTCACTCTTTTAATATTGCCTTTCCAATCACATCCCCCATGGTATCCGCTGCCTCCCGCATCATGTCTGGCGTGGCGTGGGTGTAGGTGCTGAGGGTGAAGCCCGCGCTGTAATGCCCCAGGGTGCTGGACAGAGTCTTCACATCCACTCCATTCTTCAGAGACAGCGTTGCGAAGGTATGCCGGAGATCATGGAACCGGATATGCTCGACGCCGATGGTCTTGAGGATCTTCTCGTGGGTGTGCCGGAAGGAGTCCGGATCGAACATTCCTCCCGTCTTGGGTGACGGGAACATGTATGGATTTCCCGGATGCTTCTTGTGCTCCTCCACCAGCAACTCCACTGCCTGCTGTGAGACCGGCAGGACGCGGATGGAATTATGGGTCTTTGGCTGGCTCACCACCAGTTCTCCCTTGGTGCGGGTCACCTGCTTCGTGATGGAGATGGTTCGGTTCTCCACGTCCAGGTCCGTCCAGAGGAGGGCCAGCAGCTCTCCCCTTCTCAGTCCCGTGGTCAGTTCCAGGTAGAAGGGTGCCAGCAGGCCCCGCTTATCCGCCTCCATCAGATAGGGGCGGATCTTCTCTTCCGGCAGGACCTTCATCTCCCGCTTCTCCATCTTTGGCAGCTTGCAGCCTCTGGCGGGGTTCACCAGAATCAGCCGCTCCGCCACCGCCTGCTCCAGGCAGTTATTCAGCAAAGTATGGATGCCATGGACCACCCGGACGCTAAGCCCCTTGTTCTTCAACTGGATGTGCTGGTACCGCTGCACCCGCCCGTTCTTCTGAAGATCGTTGTAGAACTTCTGGATCTGGATCGTGGTGAGCTTGTCCAGCTTGATGTCCCCCAGTTGGGGGATGATGTGGTTGTTGATGTAGTTCAAATAGTAGT
>JABLTR010025851.1_pt1 | contig 34019 bp, 38 predicted proteins | sample 7160071 | NCBI WGS metagenome assembly JABLTR01 (sample SAMN14651230, study PRJNA627086) | human gut metagenome | isolation source: feces | host: Homo sapiens | reverse complement strand
TGCTACAACAGAGCAGGCCATCATGTGAGTGGTGCAGAATATGACGATGCTGGTAAAACGGAGTACGAGGGAATCCGTCAGAAGTCTGTTCCGACCATTGAACGGCGAGGGGCTAGAGATATAATAGGGTCAACCAAGAAAACCTACGATAACTAAAGGGTTTTGACGGCTTGAGTTGTCCTTCAAATGTTTTATTTGTTGAAAAACTGCAAGAAGCGGAAAATCCTGGGGGTTATATGTAGGAGGCTTTTGGAAGCTCTGTTTTGACCCACAAAAGGAGCAGCAAATAAAGATTGAAGGAGAGTTCAGGCCTACGGTGGATTGCCTTTGTGCGACCCGCCGTGGGTCTGTTTATTTTTGTCCATAAGGGAATAGATGTGACATTAGCGATAAAATGTGAGGATGGAATAGAAAAATGAATTTAAGGAAAGAAATACAGCACATATATCTTGTGGGCGCGAAGTCATTGGGGGCTTACGGAGGTTATGAAACCTTTGTATAGCAACCGCTAAGAAGCCAGAGGAGGAAAGAACATGAATTTTTTTGTAACAGGCGTTGGCGGTCAGTTGGGCCATGATGTGATGAACGAGCTGCTGAAGCGCGGTCATGAGGGTGTCGGTTCTGATATTCAGGAAACCTACAGCGGTGTGGCAGATGGTTCTGCGGTTACGAAGGCTCCGTATGTAGCACTGGATATTACTGATAAAGAAGCAGTTGAAAAAGTAATTACAGAAGTAAATCCGGATGCCGTGATCCACTGTGCAGCATGGACTGCTGTGGATATGGCAGAGGACGATGATAAAGTGGCGAAAGTCCGTGCCATCAATGCAGGTGGCACTCAGAACATTGCAGATGTCTGCAAGAAGCTGGATTGCAAAATGACCTACATCAGCACAGACTATGTGTTCGATGGTCAGGGTACCGAGCCTTGGCAGCCGGACTGCAAGGATTACAAACCGCTGAATGTATACGGACAGACGAAACTGGAAGGTGAGCTGGCAGTCAGCCAGACACTGGAGAAGTATTTCATTGTCCGCATTGCATGGGTGTTTGGCTTGAATGGTAAGAACTTTATTAAGACCATGCTGAATGTTGGTAAGACACACGACACTGTCCGTGTGGTCAAGGATCAGATTGGCACACCGACCTATACATATGATTTGGCTCGACTGCTCGTTGATATGAATGAAACTGAGAAGTACGGCTATTATCACGCCACCAACGAGGGCGGCTATATCAGCTGGTATGATTTCACGAAAGAAATCTATCGTCAGGCTGGATATAAGACGGAGGTGCTTCCGGTAAGTACCGAGGAGTATGGTCTGAGCAAGGCCGCTCGTCCGTTCAACAGTCGTTTGGATAAGAGCAAGCTGGTGGAGGCTGGATTTACTCCGCTTCCGACTTGGCAGGATGCACTGAGTCGTTATCTGAAAGAAATCGAGCAGTAATAGAGGAGATGGAATAAATGGGACAGATTAAAGTTGAGAAAAATGTGGGTGGCATCGAAGGTCTTTGCGTGATTGAGCCTGCGGTTCACGGTGACGCACGTGGCTATTTCATGGAAACCTACAACGAAAAAGATATGAAAGAGGCTGGCATTGACATCCACTTCGTGCAGGACAATCAGTCTATGTCTACAAAGGGCGTGCTGCGCGGTTTGCATTTCCAGAAGCAGTATCCGCAGTGCAAGCTGGTACGCGCTGTGCGTGGTACTGTGTTTGATGTTGCAGTTGACCTGAGAAGTGATTCTAAGAGTTACGGCAAGTGGTATGGTGTGACTCTGTCTGCTGAGAACAAGAAGCAGTTCCTCATCCCGGAAGGCTTTGCACATGGCTTCCTGGTTCTGAGTGATGAAGCAGAGTTTTGCTACAAAGTCAATGACTTCTGGCATCCGAATGATGAAGGCGGCATGGCTTGGAACGACCCGGAAATCGGCATTGAGTGGCCGGAGATGAAAGGCGAATACAAGGGCAGTGCCAGCGCAGAGGGCTACACGCTGGAAGACGGTACAGCATTAAATCTGAGCGATAAGGACCAGAAGTGGCTGGGACTGAAAGATACTTTTAAATTTTAAGAACACAGGGGTAGGAAGAATGCAGCGGGAAAACGAAGTACAACACGTATTTCTGGTAGGAGCTAAGAGCTTAGGCGCTTATGGCGGATACGAGACTTTTGTTTATAAGCTCACAGAGTATCACCAGAACAAGAAAAATATTAAATATCATGTGGCGTGTAAGGCTAACGGTGACGGCTGCATGGATGAAACAAAAGTGGATGGTGTGACCAGAATCAATGATCATGAGTTTGAATTCCACAATGCACATTGTTTCAAAATAGATATTCCTCAGATTGGACCTGCACAGGCAATTTACTATGATGTTGCGGCATTGAAGGCTTGCTGCAAGTACATAAAGGAACATCGGATTAAGCATCCGATCGTTTACATCATGGCCTGCCGTATCGGACCTTTTGCTGGCCATTTCTATAAAGAAATCCATAAGCTGGGTGGTACGGTGTACCTGAATCCAGACGGACATGAGTGGATGAGGGCAAAATGGTCAGCACCAATTCGGAGGTATTGGAAGATTTCTGAGCAGATGATGGTCAAGTATTGTGACCTTGCAATCTGTGATTCTGTGAATATCGAAAAGTACATCCATGAATGCTATGACGGTAAGGGCATCAAAGGAAGTAGTCCGAAAACAACCTTCATTGCGTACGGCGCGGATCTTACCCTTAGTAAGCTGGCTGACGATGATGAAAAACTGGTGAGCTGGTATAAGGAAAAAGGATTGACAAAAAAGGGCTATTATCTTGTTGTAGGTCGCTTTGTGCCAGAAAACTCTTTTGAAGTTATGATTCGGGAGTTTATGAAGAGCAAGAGTGAAAAAGATTTTGCTCTGATCACGAATGTCAATGATAAGTTCCTGAATGAATTGGAAGAAAAACTCCACTTCAAGAGCGATAAACGAATTAAGTTTGTTGGCACAGTATATGATCAGGAACTCTTGAAAAAGATTCGAGAGAATGCCTACGCATATTTCCATGGACACACGGTTGGAGGCACAAATCCTTCGCTGATCGAAGCACTCGGTAGTACAGATTTGAACTTGCTCGTAGATGTTGGTTTTAACAAAGAGGTCGCAGAAGATTGCGCCTTGTACTGGAGTCGCAAGCCGGGCAGCCTTGCGAAACTGATTGATAAGGCAGACAAAATGAGTGCAGATGAAATTGCAGAGATGGGGCGGAGAGCCAAGAAACGTGTGGCTGAAGAGTACACATGGGATAAGATTTGTAAACAATACGAAAGCGTGTTTACGGAGGAAATTGTAAAATGACAGTACAAGAAGCAGATAAAAAACGCTGGGGGGGGTACACAACCTGCCCACAATATCGCTTGCTAAAGTGGAAAAGACGATGCGAGAAATATAAAAATATCAAATTGCTTTACGGGTTCTTATGGATGATTTACCGTAAATTGCAGATCAAGTATGGTGTTGATTTACCGGCCAGCACAAAAATTGGCCCAGGATTTAAGATAGAACATCTTAATGGCATAGTTGTAAATCCTGATGTTGTAATAGGGAAAAATTGTAATATTTATAACGGAGTAACTATTGGAAAAGAAAAGAGAGGCATTCGTGAAGGTTGTCCGACAATAGCAGATGAAGTGTGGATAGGAGCAAATGCAATTGTAGTAGGACGTATTCAGATTGGGAGCGATGTCTTAATTGCACCAGGAGCGTATGTGAACTTTGATGTCCCGTCCCATAGTATTGTTTTAGGTAATCCGGCTAAAATTGTGGCGAAAGAAAATGCAACAGAAAAATATATAAAAAATACAGTATAGGTTTAAATAAATATGAAAATATTACATTATGCTTTGGGATTTCCTCCATACAGAACAGGGGGATTGACGAAGTACTGCATAGATTTGATGTTGACACAAGCGGAGCAAGGACATGAAGTGGCATTGCTTTGGCCGGGTCGAATAACAATAGTAAAAAAGAAGCCTGAAATTCATAAGGGAAGAAACTGGAATGGAATAGAGTCATTTGAAATCATCAATCCATTGCCCGTTCCGCTTGATGAGGGAATTTTGGATGTTGACGCCTACATAAAAAAAGGTGACGAAACAGTTTATTCCAAATTCTTGCAGGATTATTCCCCAGATGTTATTCATATCCACACATTGATGGGACTACATAAAGAATTTATCCATGCAGCGAACGAACTGGGAATCAGGACGGTATTTACAACACACGACTATTTTGGGCTTTGTCCTAAGGTAACGCTATTTCATAATGGAAAGCCCTGCGACAATGATCATAATTGCATGGATTGCGTAAAGTGCAATCAATCTGCTTTGAGTTTGAAGAAAATTGTGGTATTACAGTCACCTGTTTATAGAAAACTGAAAAATACCCGTGTAGTAAAACTGCTTCGAAGCCGACATAGGAAGAACTTTTTTGAAGAGACTGAAACAGAAACGGCAGCTAGTGCAGAAAATACCAATGTGGCACAAAATCAAAATTATGAAAAACTGCGTGAATATTACGTATCAATGTTAAAAATGATAGATTTCATTCATTTCAATAGTTCAGTAACGGAAATGGTATATAATCGTTATTTTCACCCCAAAAATAGTGCAGTGATTTCGATTACACATAGGGATATAAAGGATCATCGAAAAAGAAAGAACTTTGACCACGATGTTTTACGCATAACGTATTTGGGACCGGCAAAACCTTTCAAGGGCTTTCAATTTCTAATTGGAGTGCTGGATGATATTTGGAGGGAGACTCCTGGTAAGTTTGAATTGCACATCTACACAAATACAAATGTAGAAAGAGAGTACATTACGCATAAACAAGAGGGGTATCCGTACAGCCAACTGGAAGAAATTTTCGATAATACAGATTTGTTAATTGCTCCGAGCCAGTGGTATGAGACATTCGGATTTACGGTGTTAGAGGCGCTGAGCTACGGGGTGCCAGTCATGGTCACTGATAGTGTTGGTGCGAAGGATATTGTCTGTAATATTTCACCAGAATTGGTTCTTTCTGGAGATAAATTTGGTCTGAAGAAACTTGATTTAAGAAGCATCAACCGTAAAATAATGAACTCGGAAACAATTATAAAAACAGAACTAGCGCATGAGAGGGAAATTTTAGAAGTATATGAAAAATAAAAAATACTGGTTGATTGGATCAGGAAGTTCAAGTTGCAGGAGAATGATGGCGGATTTGGAAAATGTACAAATACATGATTTTGAGTAAGTAAAAGACATTATTAGAGAAACACAGAGGGAAAAATAATATGAGTGTGCCTAAAATTATACACTATTGCTGGTTTGGACCTAAAGAAATACCGGAGATGGAGCAAAAATGTATTGCCTCATGGAAAAAAGTCCTGCCTGATTACAAAATAATGTTTTGGAATGAGCAAAACTTTGATGTTAATAGTGTGCCTTATGTGAGAGAGGCGTATGAAAAAGGAAAGTACGCGTTTGTCAGCGATTATGTAAGAATGTATGCCTTATATAACTATGGTGGAGTTTACTTTGATACGGATGTTGAAGTCTTAAAACCGCTTGATAAATTTCTTGAGGATAAAGCATTTATAGGTTTTGAGAATAGAACAATGATTGGCACAGGAATTATTGGAGCTGAGAAGCATTCTGCTCTGTTTGAAGAGATGCTTAATTATTACAGTAACCATAATTTTGTGGATGACAATGGAAATATTGACACAACAACAAATGTTCAAATTATTTCGAAACTGTTGATGGAACAGAAATTTGAACCGAGAAATTCAGAACAAATTTTGTCGGATATACATATTTACGAGAGGGATGTTTTTTGCCCTAAAAAGATGGATGACGGAACATTTGCGGTAACGGATCGATCTGTAACGATTCATAGATTTTCTGGAAGTTGGCTTACAGAGAGGGAAAAAAAGCGAGGAACAAATTTACTTTGGCGTAATGTGATGCGTCCGATTTTGAAGAAAATACGAGCAGCAATTATACAGGTGTTTGGAAATCAAACGGCTAAAAGAATAGAGGCAGCAATAAGAAATCTACTAAGGTAAGAAAAGGACGATTGATATGAATACAATTGAGACAATAAAAAGTGATTTGTTCAGGGTGAGTGGGGGGGGAAAAACAGTATAAAACATATCCTCTTTGATCCTGAGTTTAAATATGTGGCTCTTTATAGATGTGCACATTCTGCAATATATGGAAACAAATTTAAGAAAGTAATATGGAGAGTCTTACTTAAAAGGGCATCAATAAAATATGGATATGAAATAGCGCCGGAGTGCGTTATTGGTCCAGGGTTAAGGTTGGTTCATCGTGGTGGGGTGTGCATTAACCCAGCAGCTGTGCTTGGGGAAAATGTTACAATATTCCATGGCGTGACAATCGGATCTACAAGAAGGGGAAAACTAAAAGGCTCGCCAACAATTGGGAATAAAGTTTGGATAGGCTCTAATGCTTCGATAGTTGGGAAAATTGCTATAGGTGATGATGTTTTAATAGCTCCCAATAGCTATGTAAATATGGATGTGCCATCACACAGTGTATGTCTGGGCAACCCAGCAAGGATTTTCAACAAGGAAAATGCGACAGAGTATTATCTTGATAATATATGTGAGAGACAGGAGGATTAAGGTGAAAAAGCCAATATATGATTGGGGCAATCAACATGCTGCCATTTTTGATAGTTATATCCATGCGTTGGATGGCACAGGAATTCGATATTTCATTTTAAGAAATTACGAAGGACTTCCTGAGTATAATGAATCAAAGGATATTGATTTGATTATTGAACCTGGTAAATATAAAAGTGCGGCACAGTTGCTTTTAAATACTTTTAGATGCCATGGTGTTGAGTATTACTATGTAGTGAAATACGAACGTGTACGTTGCTGGTTTGGAATGAATTCAACGAGTGACTTTGCAATTCATATCGATTTAATTGAGGGATACGTTAATAAAGGATTTGAAATTTTTGAATTCGATAAATTGTATGGTAATACGGCGGCATATAAAGAATATCGTGTGCTGAATCAGCCCTATGATATTGCGATGTTGCTTTTGTACAAGGTAATAGGAGCAAAAGAACTCAAGCAAAGATATAGAGATAAAATTTCAGCAGGGTACAAGTCGTGCAAAAATGAAATCAGGGATATACTTGTTGAAGTATTAGGAAGTGATTTGGCTCAGAAAGTATGCAGCAAGGTGGAAGCTGACGAATATGAGTGGATAGTAGATCATTCGAAGGTTATTTCCAGAACCTCGAAAAAAATTGCATTCAAAAAGCATCCGATTAGTACGGTTGTTAATGTTATGCGCTTCTTGAATGAAAAGGTGTATCGTATTGGAATATGTCCCAAGAAGTATCGAAAGATGATAGCGTTGGAAGCGCCTGATGGTACAGGGAAGACTACATTTATTGATGCATTAACAGTAATGCTTGCAGAAACCTTTGTATGTGATATTGAAAAAATGCATGTGTATCATTTTAGACCTTCAGTGTTGCCTAATTTGGGTGCAGTGGGTGAAAAAGCTGGCGTCATGAAGCAAGATACAAATTTTGAAAACCCACATAGAAATAAAGCAGCGAATCCTTTAAGTTCCTTCGTAAGAATGGGGTACTATTGGCTGGATTATCTTATTGGAGGCGCAATTTGCATTCGGAAGGATGTTCAGTTTGATAAGATAACGATTTTTGACAGATATATTTATGATTTCATCATTGACCCTTTACGTTCGCGCATTAACTTGCCGAGATGTATGCGAACAGCATTTTCAAAAATGGTACAGCAGCCGAGGATTGTTTTTGTACTTGATGCACCAGCCGATGTTATATATTCAAGAAAAAAAGAACTGACGCTTGATGAAATCCAAAGGCAGTTAGAAGAGTTTGATAAACTGAGTAATTTGGGCGACAATTTTTATAAAATAAATGCAAATCAGACGCCCGAAAAAATGGTTCTGGATGCAAAGAAAATCATTCTTGATAAATTTTGCTTAAAGATTCAAAAGTGAGGACAATACGTTGCGAAAAATATTGGTGAGTGCATATGGCTGTGAGCCATTTAGAGGATCTGAAGCTGGTGTAGGGTGGAATTGGATTCTGCAAATGGCTAGGCATAATGAAATGTATGTTATAGCGAGAAAAAATGACAAAAATAAAATAGAGGACAACATTCCGGAAGAATATAAAAACGTATTACATTTCTATTACTATGACACACATCCCGTTTTGATGAAATTAAAGAAAAGAGAGAAAGGACTGTATTTATATTATTGGCTTTGGCAAATTGGAATAATTCCACTTGTTAAAAAAATTATCAAAAAAGAACACCCGGACTACACGATGCATTTGACATTTGGTAGCCTTTGGATGCCGACTTTTTTGCCTTTTTTTAAAGTGCCATTTATTTGGGGGCCGTTGGGAGGCGCAGACGGTGTTCCCAAAGCCTATTTGAAAGAGCTTCCGTTTAAACAACGGGTAGTACAATCAATGCGATACATATTGATAAAAACGGCTCCGATAAATCCGCTTGTGTATTTTCCAAGCAAAGCGGCTGTTGCAATCATAGGTCGGACACAAAATAATGTGGAAGCAATACCACAAAGGTACAGGAAAAAGTGCCATGTGATTTTGGAAACAGCAATGGAGAACGGTAACTTATTAAATGAGAGAAAAAGCATTCAGGAAAAAGGGTGCGTGGAAATTATATCAACAGGAAGATTGGTGCCGTTCAAAAATATACGTATGGCAATCGAGGTCTTAAAAAGGATTCGTGATGACGGATATTCCTTCCACTACACTATTGTGGGAAAAGGACCAGAAAAAAAGCAGATTGAAGAGATGGTAAAAAATTATCATCTTGCAGAAAATATAAAATTAGTTGGAGAAGTGCCACGTGAAACAGTCATGGAATATCTTAAGATGGCAGACATGTACTTGTTTCCAAGCTTACGTGAAGGCGGGTCATGGGCGTTGATGGAAGCTATGGCAGCAGAACTTCCTGTTGTGTGTTTTGACTGGACAGGGACAGGAGTTATAACCGATGATTTATGTGCAAATCGAATTAAGCCGACGTCGATGAAACAAGATGTGGATTGTTTTGCAGATGCAGTAGAGGATTTAATAAACAATCCAGAAAAGAGAGTGGCGTATGGTGTTCATGCAAGGGAACGAATCTTGAATGTGTATAATTGGGATACAAAAGGGAGATTCATGGATAAATTATTTGATGATTTAGAGGGAAAATCACATGAATAAAGTGGTTGCGGTTGTATTAAATTATAACACGGCGAAAGATAGTAAAAAGTGTCTAGAATATCTTTTAAAACAAGATTATGCGGATTTTGAAATTGTGGTTGTTGATAATAATTCTCCAATGAATGACTATCAAAAACTCGAATCTGATATTGATACCCTTCAAAGCAACAGAATTGAACTGATTAGGAATGAAATTAATTCTGGCTTCTCTGCAGGAAATAATATCGGGCTACGCCGTGCAAAAGAAAAGGATGCAGAGTGGTCACTTGTTATCAATCCGGATGTTGAACTAAGGGACAAAAGCTATATCACTAAAATGATAAGCGCGATAAGCGAAACACATAAGGTTGCGGTAGCAGCAAGTAATGTGATACTTCCAAATGGGCAACGACAAAATCCAATGATTGAGCCGAAATATTGGGAGGAGCTTCTCTGGCCCATTGAAAGCGTTACCAGGAAAATTAGAAAAAACAATAGCTATCTTGGTGCTGATCAAACAGGCTATTGTGAAAAGGTTTCAGGTTGTTGCTTTTTTATACGGATGTCCTTTGCTGAGAAAATGGGTTATTTGGACGAAAGCGTATTCTTGTACTGTGAAGAACCCATTTTAGCAAGCAGGGTGAAAAAATATGGTTACAAAGAACTATACGTTCGAGAAATAACGGCATATCATATGCATCATGATAGCGAAAAAGGAAATCAAGTTAATCGTTTGCGCAGGTTTCGAAGCAGCAGACGCTATTATTGGAAAGAATATAGTGGATATGGAAAGATGAAACTTGCGGCATTGATGTTTTCAGATCGGATATATTGCTTGATTAAATGCAAAGGAAGAGAGAATTAAGTTCAATGAAGGATAAAAGGATAGAGTGGATCGATGTTGCTAAGGCTATTGGTATTATCATTGTTTTGGCATATCATGCATGTCCGGACGGGTATTTTAAAAATATGATGTGGCAAATGCACATGCCACTTTTTGCGTTTCTGTCGGGTATAGTGTACAAAGAAGAATATAGCTTGAATTTTCAAAAAGTTAGAATATTCATCGTAAAAAAGATAGAAAAATTATATATCCCGTTTGAGGCATATAGCTTATTCTTTTTGCTCCTGCATAATTTCTTCTATAAAATCAATTTTATTGGCGAAATAAATGGAAACAAAATCCTATCCGGGGGGGGTACGTAAAACAATTCGTTTTGATTCTTACATTAGGTGGTGGAGAATCACTGACCGGAGCGTTATGGTATCTGATTCCGCTATTTGAATTGGAAATCATATTCGCAGTTCTTTTGTGCCTATTCAAACAAATAAAAAAAGATAAAGAATGTAATTGTGTTGTCGCTGTAATTGTTGCATTTATTTATATTCTGTTTTCAAATTTGAATTTGCCCAGAAATTTAAGCAATGCTTCCCGGTTGATTCTGTTTTATAGTGCAGGATATTTTTACAAAAAATATAATGTGCTTGAGTTGAAACGGAGCGTTCCCAAGCAGGTAGCTGCCTTGGTAGGATGCCTTGCAATATGGATGGGATGCACATTGTACTCTGAATCTTGGCAAGGAAAAAATTTATTGATTACAGCGGTTTCAGCCGGAGCAGCAATTTATTGTGTGGTTGAAATCTCAAAATTCTTGACAAAGGTAGCAAAGGAACAAGTGGTTGCGATACTTAAATATATCGGAAAGAAAACAATGCCCATTGTAGCATGGCACTTTTTGGTATATTGCTTTGTGAAAATGGCTTATGTATGGTGCTACAATTTAGACAGGACATTGGTAGCGACTAAAGAGGCAATTCGTGATCCAAAGTGGATCGCCATTTATGTTGTATGTGGGTTGATAGGGTCACTATTAATTGATGAGATTGTAAGTGAAATAAAGGGATACGTTTTAAAAATTGGAGGAAAGTTCTTATATGGAGGTATTAAGTAACATATTTTTTGAAGAACCGGATGGAGAAATTTATTATGATATTTTAAATAGCCAAGGGAAAGAATGGCTCATAGGATCAAAAGATATAAGAACTGCTTTTGAAATTTATCAACCAACGGCAATAAAAGGGAAGATTTTAAAGAGCTTTTTTCCTTGCGTTTGTAGATTTCCGTTTGTTTATTCGAGACTACATATCAAAAAGAAAAAATTGAAATTGCAGCCGGAGATTGAGCATATTTTACAAAGAACATTCGGAAATGATGTTAGCATTTCGTGTTTTGGAGGAACGCCGTGCGTTCATCAGAAAGCGGTAATTCAAATCTACAGGAATTCAAAAATACTGGGATACTGCAAAGTGGCTAGAAGCCAGGATGTTGGATATTTATTTGATAAGGAGTGTGAGAATTTAAATTATCTGCGTGAGAAGAGCGTGGATTCTATTCCCGAAGTTTTATTTCGCTGTGATTTAGATGATTTAAAACTTTTTTGCCAAAGTAGCGTGAAAGACAAAAGCGGACAAACGATTGACAGAATGACAGAAAAGCATTGGCTATTCCTTGCAAACTTGTATAATAAAACAAGAACAGTAATAAAATTTGAAGAAACAGATTATTATGCATTGTTAAAACGGGTGAAAAAAAACGCGGTAGTCTTGAAAGAAACTGATCTTGAGATTGTTCAAAGAGCATGTGAACTGATTTCTAAAAAATATAATAATTCGACTGTTGAATTTGGATTTTACCACGGGGATTTCACGCCGTGGAATACAGTAATTGAAAATGGAAAAATCAAAGTGTTTGACTTTGAATATGCAAAAAGAACTTACCCACCATATTTGGATGCTGTACATTATCTTTTACAGAAAAACTTCTTTGTAGATGGTTTAAATGATGCCAATCAGATATACTCAAGCTTAAAAGAAAGTTCCATTTGGAAAAAATTTGATGATAGAAGATCGCTTGAGATGGTGATAATGTATTTATTGGAAATCATCAATTTGTATTTATCGAGGACGTCAGAAGAATCACTCGATGAGAAAAGTAGACAGAAAATAAGAATAGAAATTTTAGAAAAAGCGGTAACAGAATATGCAAATTTATCGAGATAAAGAAATTTACTACGGATTGCTGATATTAATGATTTCTAGAATTTTTTTGGGCAATGAAGAAGTATTTTTTGTGCTGTCATTGATTTACTTTTTTGCTTGTGTATCAAGGACGATGAAATTAAGAATCCCTCAAATGGCGGGACTGAAGCTCTATATGACATTTATAATTTATTCGACGATTATAGGATTTTGTCTGTATTCAGCTAGAAATGTTGTTAGGGATTTGTTTTATATTGTTCCGACAGTATTGTGGATTATAATAGGTTATAATCTATGTGCGGATAACAAAACGGGAAAATCACTGCTTAAAACCTTATATTTATATGGGCTGGTCATTTCCATAAAATGTGTAATTGATTTTTTACTTAATCCGACGCTGGATTTTAATCAGATACGTATTGTGTTCGGAACATATGTATATGACATTGGCTTTTTGCTCCCCATTATGGCCTTTGAAATGGTTATTTTAAAAAGAATAATTTTCTCAACGAAGGTTGATCGATTCATACTTTTATTAATGATTGTTCAAATTGGACTATCGTTTGGAAGAATAGCCATTTTGGAACCCTTAATAGCATTTTCAATAATAAGCATATTGAGTATTAAATCAATGGAAAATAAGGGAAGAACTATAAAAATTTTGGCCGGGATATTTCTAGCTTTAACGATTGCAGTGGTTGTCCTTTTTTATGCCCTTCCTGATAGTACAACATCGGTTTTTCTTGCTAAGATAGAAAATTCAGCAACAGAGATTAACACAAAACAAAATATCGATTCAATAGCATCTGCAATGCAGAACTGGCGTGCTTATGAGATGCAAGCCACACTGAAACAGTGGGGAAAAAGCGGTATTTTATCACAAATCTTTGGCCATGGCATGGGCAAAGGCATCGAACTCGAATTTGTTCCGTATAACTGGAAAAGTGCGGGAATGGTTGAAAATGGTGAAATGCCCTTAGCGCACAATGGATTTTATACATTGCTTCCTAAAGGTGGCCTTTTTGCGGTTATATCAATGCTACTTATTTTTGCCGGAGCCATCCATAAAGGATTTCGAATGACAAAATACGAAAATAGAGATCGTAAAGTGAGCGGAATAATATTGATAAGCATAATGGTAGCAGGTTTTGCTAATATGTGGGTTGTTAGAGGCGCTGTTTGTTCTGAGGCATTCCTTGTATGGGGAAGCATATTGGGATGGATTTATGCAGAAGAAAGGCATAGAGGATGAATTAAAAATGCAAAAGAAAAGTATTGCAGTAAATTATATACTTAATACTACATATCAAATATTAATTCTGATAGTTCCACTTATTACAACTCCATATATTTCCCGTGTGCTTGGAGCAGAAGGAATTGGAGTCTACAGCTATACATATTCGGTTGTTTCGTATTTTTTAATTGTTGCGGCAATGGGTACGACTACATACGGACAACGTACAATAGCATACTACCAAGACGATAAATATAAAAGAAGTTGCAAGTTTTTTGAAATATTACTGTTTCGCGCTTTGACAACAGGAGTGTGCTCGATAGGATATATTTGGTATCTGTGTTCGCCGTATTGTCAATATAACAAAGTTGCTACAATACAAATAATATATCTTATAGCTATAGCATTTGACATATCGTGGCTGTTTCAAGGTTTAGAAGATTTTAAGAGAATAGTGCTCCGAAACACAATTGCCAAGATATTTAATGTTGTATTGATTTTGACGGTTGTGAAGCAGGCAGGAGATGTAGATAAATACACATTTATTTTAGCGGGAATGACCTTTGTGGCCAATATTTCGGTGTGGCCGTATGTTCCAAAGATAATACAAAAAGTGAAGTTGTCAGATGTTAAGCCATTAAAAAACACTAGGGAAATCTTTTTACTTTTTATTCCAACTATTGCGATTCAAGTTAACGCTGTACTTGATAAGACGATGATTGGCGGATTTGCAATCAGCGCGGCAGAAAACGGCTACTATGAACAAACCGAAAAAATTGTAAGAATGGCATTGGCTGTAGTTACTTCGCTAGGAACAGTGATGATTCCGAGAATTGCAAAGTTGTTCCATGATAAGAAAACTGAGCAAATGAGACAATATATTCAACAATCATATCAGTTCGTTTGGATAATCGGAATACCGATTATGATGGGAGTGATGGCGATTGCGGATACGTTTGTGCCTGTCTTTTATGGAAGCGGATATGATAAAATTAAGATTCTTCTGCCGATTTATTCACTTTCTGTCATTCCTGTGGCATTAAGTAATGTCACGGGCTGCCAGTTTTTGATTCCAACAAAGAAACAAAATGTTTATTCAGCAGCAGTATTGTCAAGTACGGTTGTAAATGTTACTTTGAACTCTTTTTTGATCCCGCGATTTCTGTCATATGGAGCGGCAAGTGCATCGGTTATTGCTGAATGTGTCGGATGCATAATTATGATAGTCTATGTTGAGGTAAAACATCTTGTGGATATAAAAAGGGTCTTTTCAATCTCGCTAAAAAAGTGGGTGGCTGGAATTGTAATGTTCTTGTGTGTTAAAGTTTCAAATGAAATTTGCAATACATCAGTATTGGGATTAACATTTTTGATTCTAGAGGGAACAATAATTTATATTATTACGTTGCTAGTCCTTAGAGATGAGTTTTTCTGCAACATGATAAAAAAGCTGTTTTGCAAAGTAAAAGGCATATTAGCGCATTGATTATAGTGGATAATGATGCTATACTAGACTTGGGATTATACATAATTCGGAGGTGTACAACGATGCCCAGAACAAAAGGTAGCAAGAATAAGCCCAAAACTATGACTGCTGATTTCGCAACGCAGATTGCAGAAAAGCAGTCCGCAAAGGAAGCGCTCACAGCGGAAATCGCATCCATCACCGTAAACATTGACACTTTGAAAGCTGACCTGAAAGAGAAGAAAGCATCGCTGAAAGCTATCGACAAGGAAATTGTCAAGCTGGAAGCAAAGAAGGCGAAGGCAGATGCCAAAGCTGCAGAAGAAGCAAAAAAGACAGAAGCAGAGTCCGTTCTGAAAAAGCTGCTTGCCGAAGGCATGAGTGCCGATGAAATCCTCGCAAAACTGAAATAACAAGAAAAACCCGTGATGGACAGGCATAACGCACCGTTCATTACGGGTTTTAGGGTTATAAGAACATAAGTTCATCCGGCGGCCACATCAAACTGAAAATGTGCCGGAAGGTTGAACTGTTTGATAAACGCATGGTGCTGGGCGTGATAGTGCCGTAGATCGTATCCCAGATGATGCAGCTCAAGAAGTTTTACCAGCACCAGATTGAGGTGAATCCGCTTGGCCGCAGAAATCTGCGCCGCGTCCAACCCGCGCTTTGTCATTTGATAGACTTCATCACTTTCCAGCATCAGGTGGGATGTGAAAGCATTATGCTCGTAAAGAAGGATGTGCTTATCTTTAATGGTCAGAAACTTGTTCAGGGTATGCAAGTCCATAAGCAGCTGATGCTCCAGATAATGACCGAGCGCATAGCCGCACACCATCTGCTTGGTCTGTTTATCAAGATGGCTGTTGATAAGAATCAATGGCTTATCAAAATAGAGCGAAAGCAAACCCAACATATCTTTAATATACGGTGTTTGCACTTCATAACTGTACACACTACTACTATGAATCGCAGGGAAATGAGCATCAGACAATTCCACATAACCATTTTGAGGATATGGAATGGCATATTCGTCTTGTGCTGGAGGGAGAGGATCGACTTGTGCGTAATCTTGAAGCACGGGAAAGTGAAACTTTTTCGTATGCGGCGGATGTGAATCCGGAGTATAACAATGAAATGGAAGATCCGCGTATAAATGTTATGGATTTTGTGTTGAATAAAGAATTTTTGAGAAAGGCAAGCGAACTGCTGAAAAAGCACCAGTGGGAAATGATTTGTCGCCACTATATTGAGGGAATGACGCACCGGGAAATTGCTGCTGAGATGGGAGTATCACATCAATATGTGACAAAGGGAATCAAAAAGGGGCTTCACCGCATCCGTTGCACTTATACATAATATAGAAAAACTGCCGTGGGGACTTAAAAATCCCTGCGGCAAATTTTTTTTGAGAAAATTTGAAAAAGTGGTTGCCAAACACCCCTTTCAGAATGCTATAGGTGTAAGGGTTATACAACAAGCCCTCACAAAAGTTCTTTGAAAACTGAATAAGCCATCCCAGAGAGATACTTCTGGCACTGAATGTGCATCCTGCGTGTCTTACCAGAGAAAACGCCGCTGAAATATGGGGCAGGAACGGGCTGGGGCAGAATGGCAAAGCTCAAATAACAGCAGATACACTGCGGTGGAGCAAGAAAACGTGTTCCACCGTAGGAATGTACTGTTATTTCCAATAGTGCAAATCTAATCCGACAGGGGGTGATCAATTACATGGAGTACCCGTATTTCAAAGGTCTGGAAGCAGACCGATACAGCTTTTACCGTGTGCCGAAGGCATTGGTCAAGGCTGATCTGTTCCAGAAGATGTCCGGGGATGCCAAGCTGCTGTATGCTGTGCTGCTTGACCGTATGAGCCTTTCCATTAAGAACGGCTGGCAGGACAAGCACGGCAACGCCTACATTATCTGCACGATAGAGGAAGTCATGGACTCTATTCATTGTGCCAGACAAAAGGCAGTCAAACTGCTGGATGAACTGGAACAGGAGTTTCGGCTCATCGAGCGGCGCAGACAGGGACTTGGCAAACCCAATCTGCTGTATGTGAAAGACCTTTATGCGGGGCTTTCGCAATCGAACTACTGGAAGTATGAAAATCATACTTCCGGCAGTTTGAAAAACGAACTTCCGGGAGTTCTAAAATCAAACGGAAGTAATACTGAGAAGATAAATAAGACAGATAGTAGTGAGACTGATCTTATCTATCCGGCTGAACTGCAGGAAGAAGAACAGTACCGCCGCTATTTCAAGGAGGCGCTGGAACTGGAAATTCTGGAACAGGGCTATCCGGCAGATAAAACGGTTCTGTATGAGATTCTGGAACTGCTGGTGGAAACCGTCACCAGCAGAAAGAAGTTCCTGCGCATCTGTGGGGAAGAAAAGCCGAGAGAGGTGGTGAAAAGCCGCCTGATGAGGCTGGATTCCTCGCACATCCAGTACATATTGGAGTGCTTGAAAGAAAACAGCACTCAGATTCGGAACATCAAGCAATACCTGCTGGCAACACTCTACAATGCACCTGTGACCGTGGACAGTTACTATTCCGCACAGGTTCGGCATGAATTTGGGTGGGGCGGCAGGGTAGATAAAAACTAGGAGGACAACCCCATGAACATCGTATTCATGAGTATAAACAACTGCTTAGTAGAGTTTGATAGCATGTGGAAAGGAAATCAAAATGAAAATTATTACTTTTTATCTTCCTCAGTTTCATGAAATACCAGAGAACAATGAATGGTGGGGAAAAGGATTTACGGAATGGGTAAATGTCAAAAAAGCACAACCTTTATATGAGGGACATGAACAGCCTCGAGTACCTTTAAATGAGAATTACTATAATTTATTGGATCCCAACGTTCAAGTTTGGCAAGCTAAAATCGCAAAAGAGTACGGTGTATATGGCTTTTGTTATTATCATTATTGGTTTAATGGAAAACTACTTCTTGAAAAACCTATGGAAAATATGCTGAAGAATAGAGATATTGATATTCCGTTCTGTGTTTGCTGGGCGAATGAACCTTGGACTCGTGCATGGGTAGGCGAAACAAAGGTATTAATTCCGCAGCTGTATGGTGAAAAAAGAGAATGGAATAAGCCAATTGAATCTTTGGAATTTTCTTCGACAAGATATTTTATGAAATATGAAAAATACAATTGCTCGTGGTCTGGATATTTTTTTGCTTCTAGAAAAGGCTCTCTCTTTGTAAAAGTCGTTGATGAAGTATTTAGAGAATATTATTTAAAGTATAAAGACTATTCGACATATTTTTTCATTGATATGGTTTTAATGATGTGTAAAAAATATGGCCTTGATGATAATGCATTAGATAATATTCATTTTGCAGACGGAGATATGATGCTGATGCTGAGAACATTAGGTGACGAATATAATAAATGCTATTTATCTCAGTATGAGGCAGTGCCTCAAAAGTTAGAGTGGAGATATAAGGGAAAAGGGAAGAAAAACACAAATTACTGTCATTACATTCAAAATGGCATTCAAGATCGGAGAAGCGAAACATGAATGATATTAATATATTAACATTTTGGGGAGTGCCAAACTATGGAACGTTTGCACAGGCTTATGCATTACAAGCAAGTATTCAGAAAGCTTACCCGGAGTATGATGTAAAACAGATTAACTATCTATGCCAGAAACACTATAAACAATATTATTCTAAATATCCGATAGATCCTATATGGAAAAAAAACTTTTATAAATCACTGGGTAAATATTTAAATCCATTTTCGGATTATCATAAACGACGTAAAAATTTTCCGAGGGATTATAATATTATTCCGCATACAGAACAGTTTACAGCAAGTCAGCTTTCATTATATGAGATGGACTGCTTAGTGCTGGGGAGCGATATTATTTGGGATTATTCATTTGCTTTTTTTGATAATGATCCATATTTATTTGGAAATGGATTGAAAGCAAAAAAGAAGGTTGCCTATGCATGTTCATTCGGTACGGTATCTAAACATAATAAACATCCAGAATATGTGATAGATGGAATAAAGGATTTGAATTATATATCAGTTCGTGATGAAAATTCTGCGGACATTGTTGAAGAGATAACAGGGGTTAGGCCGCCAGTGGTATTAGACCCAACTTGGCTGTGGAATTTTTCTAATGATAATAATATAATTAAACCTAAATTTGATAATTATATTATTGTATATGGGGTTTTATTTACCAAGGAATTTATTAATCAGACAATAGAATATTCACATAAAAAAGGATATAAACTGATTTGTCTAGCTTGTAATGATGATAAGTATGACTGGTGCGATGTTCTAATCCAACAATCAGAATTGTCAGTGTTTGAATGGTTAGGATTATTTAAGTATGCAGAGAAGGTTGTTACAAGTACATACCATGGGTTGATGTTTGGATTGATTTTTAATAAGCCACTTGCTTTTTGTAAGTCTGATTTTATTGTCGCAAAAGCTGAAAGTTTTCTAAAAAAAATAGGGCTGTATGATCTATATGTTACTGAGTGCAGCTCGGTTGAAAAAATGTTGGGCTTGGAGTGGGACTATCAAACAATTAATCATATTATCGAAATCGAAAGAAATAAATCAATGCTCTTTTTACATAAAGCCTTGAAAGGTGATTGATATTTGTGTATTCGCCTAGGAAGCATACTTTATACTAAAAAGCATATCATTAATTTTATTGGTGATAAAAGTTTAATTGGTGGTATTCTGCCTAAAATAATTCCGTTTATTTGAAATTATATATATATATGAAGAATCGTTACAAAGAGGTTATTTAAATGAAAGACTATATTACTAAATATTTATATAATGATAGTTACATGAGAAAGTATCTTTCGGATACGCAATATAAGGGCATTGATAAAGAAGCACCTTCTTTTTTTAGAGCAGATGATGTAACTATTTTACCGACAAAAAAGGATCCTGATTTGTTTTGGGGAAGAGGTGGTGCAATAACTAATGAAGGGAAATTTATAGAAGCATCTAGAGTAGGAGATGCATTTGGAGGATATTATGATTTTGAAAAAGAAAAAGTGCCTTTTTATAGAGAAACCGTAATATATATACCGGTTATTCCAAATCATTGGGGGCATTTTTTGTTAGATTGCCTATGTCGATTTTGGTTTATTAATGATGATAAGTATAAAGACTATAGAATAGCGTTCTGTGGTTATAATTGGTCCAATAATCAAGTTGAGGGGAATTATTTGGAATTGCTTCATCTAATGGGGATTGATGATAGTCGATTAATCTATATAAAAGACCCCTGTTCCTTTGCCTGTGTATTAATACCAGAGCCTACGCTAGGATATACAATCGCAAATTCTCACTATCGAAATATTATTGATACAATAATTGCAAATGTATATAAATCCGAAATCATAAAAAAACTTCAACCGTATGAAAAAATTTATTTTAGTAGAGCACATTTTTGGAGATCAAGTATTAGAGAAGTAGGAGAAAAAGAAATTGAGAATCAATTTGCGATAAATGGGTTCAAGGTTCTTTCGCCAGAACAATTAAATGTGTATGAACAGATTTTCTATATAAATAATGCCAAAATAATGGCATGTACAAATGGAACTCTTCCGCACAATTCCATATTTAGAGGTAAACATGATTTTGAGCTTATTATTTTGGCGAAGACACCGGTAATCAATCCGCCACAATTTGTGATTGATGATTTGTTCGATATAAATAGCGTTTATATCGATTCGTTTCGAAAGATAATGAATTATTACGCGCCGACGTATGGTGAGGATCCTTTTTGGTTGTCGGATAACAATAACTTGGAAAAATTCTTTTTAGATAAAGGATATATATTTGAAAAGAAGGGAAAAATCACTTACTTCGCAGTGACATGTAAACAATTCTTCAGATTTGAATATTTGTTGGTTAGAAAAAAATTTTCTAAGAACAGATACTTAAAAGCATTAAGAAATATTGTTTATGATGGTTGCTAATATTACTGGCTCTATGAAAACATAAATGACATAATTGCAGTTCGAAATGAATTTTTATATAAAAGGTATTATTCTAACAAGAGATTCGGACTAATGTTTTTGCCTTTTCTTTGAATATCAAGTGCGATCAACAATATCCTGGGTGGAATATATATATATAAGCGTTATAATTGGGATAATATATGCGAAGATTTTTAACAATAAAAATTTAGCAGTCAATATGACTGTTGGTATTAATAGGTAATAAAGAATTTCCTCTAACCGGAAGATTAAATTGACTCAAGGGTGCGTTACGTCGCATTTTTAGTATATCTTTAATTGAGTTTGGTTGACAAGGGGTGTAAAAGGGAGATATGAGGGCTTGGCATTTACTAGGCGAAGAAGGCTGACAGAATATACTAAAAAGGAAGAGGTATAACAAATTGGAATTGGTTGTAAAAAAGCAAACAGTATTATATGTTTTGCTAATATTTCCTATTTTAAAAATTAATTATTTATTGCATTTTCCGCTCTTTACACTAATTTATCAGTTGATATTATTGTTTGATTTGGTATATTGCGTTATTTTGTATTTGAAACGGAAACAAACTCCAGCTGAGTTTGTAGTTCTTTTTCTTTTGCTTGAAATATGGCTTTATATTCAAACTTACATTAAACAAGGAGACATTCCAGAAGTAATGAGAGTGGCTCGTAGTGTAATATGTATCGCTATGATTTTTGATTTATTTAGCAACAATATCAAAAGTTTAATGAAGTGTTTATATTACTATTTTTTTGTTTTTGCAGTAATAAATTTATTACTTATGATATTGTTTCCTAACGGAATTTATTCCGTGTATTCAGCTGCCTATAGCACGAATACTAGAGAGTGGCTCTTCGGAGTTGGCAATGTTTCAATATCGTGGCACTATCCAGCGGTGGTTGTTGCTTGGATTTATTCGACTTTGTTAGGAAATAAGAAGTATGGATGGTACATGAGTGCTGTCGCGCTGATTTCACATTTGATTGATGGATCGGCAACAACAATAGTTGGGATTTTAATTATACTTATTATTCAGAATATTTCTTTTTTTAAGAAGATTCTGAAGCCAAAGATAGGGTGTATTTTGGTAGCTGCTGCATTTGTTATTGTTGTTGTGCAACAGAAGTTTGATTTTTTGCAGCCATTTATTGTAGGATTTTTAGGAAAAGATATGACTTTTACTGGTCGACTTATGATATGGAAGAATGCTATTAATGCAATTTTGAAAAATCCAATATCAGGGTATGGTGTTATGTATTCTAAAGATATTCCTAGTTTGCTAGGGATAATGCCTGATGTGGATTATATATGGGCTGGTGCAACACATTGTCATGATAATTATCTTCAGATATTATTTACCGGAGGATTGGTTGCAGGCTTAATATATTTATTGTTGTACAGATCGGCGATTAAACAGTTGACTCAAAATTGGGAACACCCTGTTGCGAAAGCTATTTCAGGTTGTTTGTTTTCTTTTTTTGTGATTCAAATTTCAGAGGCGTTTGATAACTGTATAATAATATATTTGGTTATAGTGTTAGCTGTAAATTCGAAACGACTAATTGAGGCATATTAAGAGCCGGATTATGAACATGTATAAATTGTATTTTGGACTGTACAGAATTGCCACAGCTGCATTACATGGATTTCTAGTAAGGCCTCCTATGACATTTTGAAGCAACTGATGATAAAGGAGAGAATAGAAAGTCCCCATATTAAGGAGTGTAAAAGGTGAAAATTAATCGAACAAAAAACGCAGCAAGAAATATGGTGATGGGATTTATAAATAAGATTATTGTTCTACTTTTACCTTTTTTAGTTAGAACGGCATTTATATACAGTCTTGGAGCAGAATACTTAGGCTTGAACAGTCTATTTAGTTCAATCTTATCTGTATTAAGTGTGGCGGAGTTAGGGTTTAGTAGCGCTGTTGTTTTTAGCATGTATGAGCCTATCGCCAAAAATCAGCAAGCAAAAATTTGCGCACTTCTAAATTACTATCGGTCAATTTATCGGGTAATTGGAACCGTTGTCTTAATTGGTGGAGTGGTTTTAATGCCATTTCTGCCGAGATTAATTAATGGAGAATGTCCGGACGAACTCAATATTTATATATTGTTTGCCATGTACCTGTTTAATACTGTTTCTAGTTATTGGTTTATCAGAACAATCTGACTGAGGTTGTGGAAACCAAGAATATCGTAAAGACTGCGACTGGAGCAGAAGCAGACGGTGTGGCGGTTGATGTGAATTCTCTGGTCTCCATGAATATGTGGGGATTAACACCTGATTTTCTGGATGTGCTGGAGGAAGGCTTCAAAGAGTTCTTTGAGAAAGAAGTAGCTAGCAATCCTCTGAAAGCAGAGTATCTGATTCCCATTTTCATTGGAGAATTACTGGAGCAAGGAAAGATGTCTGTGAGGGTTCTGAAAACCAATGATACATGGTATGGCATGACCTATCATGAGGATGTCGCAGCAGTAAAGGACAGCTTTAAGAAGATGTTGGAGAACGGTGTGTACAAGGCTGACTTGTTCAGTGATCTGTAAACGACGATGAAAGAAACGATTGATTTACTCGGAAAGATCATCACAAACATCCTGACTGCTCTCTATGAACCGTTTGGATTCTCACTCCTTCTTTCCTTCCTAGCTATGTTTTTCTATCTATATGCCTATGAATCTATGGGAGCCGGAAAAGGCTGGAAGAATGCCATAGTGACATGGTATCAGAAGTTCAAGGAGAGTGTGTTCTTTCGGAAACTGTTCTTCCTGGCCTTTGTGACTTCACTTATTCTGTTCCGAACCCTGTTAAACCGCAATCTTTGGATGAATCCTTTATCCGATGTTATGGGCGGCTGGGGCATTTGGGAGACAGTGAATGGCGAACAGAAGCTGACCACCGAGTGCATCGAGAACGTAATCATGATGATGCCGTTTAGTTCGGTAGTGATGTGGACATTCGGAGAGAAGATAGGAAATGGCTGGAAGAAGATACTGTGGGAAAGTGGAAAGATAGCGTTCATCTTCTCGATAAGCATTGAGATGTTGCAGTTATTGATGCGGCTAGGAACGTTCCAGCTATCAGACATCTTCTATAACACAGTCGGCGGAATGATCGGCGGATTGATGTATTGTGCGGTGATGAAGGCAAGAAAACGTCTGTAAAAAGGGTTGAAATTGTGATATACTGGGAACGGTAGCTCCCATGCTGCTCTGATAATCACACACCTCTTCGTGGTGAGTAGCAGGCAACGATCTGAGAATCAGGGATTCGGTGATCGGCTGAGATGTGACAGTCGAGCATTATTGAAGGAGGCAATTGATGAGTAGCTTGAAACGAGTATATCAATGGTTCCATAAATTGCCCAAGCAGATTCAAGATAGTATTTTCTTTTCGGTGAGTGTCGTAGGCTTTTTTTCCACAATATTCACAGTGCTTGGAGCATCGCTTAAGGACTTGAGTGATAACTTATGGATTAGGATTGGCATTATTATTCTAAGTACTATTATACTAGCATTTGGATATTATATAGTGGTTGGTAATGTGTATAAAGACTCTGTTGCACTTAGCATTGCCAAAACACCGGTTGAAATATCCTGTGGGGATATTTTTAAGACTCCAGGATATAAAGTGATTGGTTGTGACACCCATTTTGATACGAGAGTTGATGATGTGGTTATATCAAAAAATTCATTACACGGGCAGTTACTTCTGGAGCATGCCAATATAGATGATGTGAAAATAAAAATCGAAGAATCTGCAAAGAGGTCTGGCTTAATAAAGAATGCAGAGGGGTTATACGATTTTCCATTAGGGACAATTATAAGATACGATAGTTGTGTTGATAATCAAACTTATTTGATGCTTGCATTAACGGAGTTAAACAAGAACTATGAGTCACATACGAACATGGCTAAGCATGAACTTATGCTTATGAAAATGTGGAAGGAAATTGATCGTGTATATGCTAGCAATGATGTGGTTTTGCCCGTTTTGGGAACTGGTATATCTCGATTTGATGATGGACCAAAAGATAAAGACGATTTGCTGAGGTGCATGCTTTGCACATTTAATAGTAGTGGTGTAAGCTTCAATTCAAAAATTAAAATTGTACTATATGGAAGCACAGGTGATATTCCGTTGTATGAATATAAAGATATATTTAATGTGATTTCAAGGAGGTAGAAATATGGCGAATAGAACAGCTAATTACTCGGCATTTTATGTAAAAACTCCTTTTAATGAATTAAATTTAGGAGCAAATGCTACTCCGGATTTTGTTTATTACAATCAGTTACGTGCATGGAAAGGTGCCGATGACTCTTTCCCATTTGTTGATGCTCATGCAAAAACATATAATGTTAGAGACGATAGTTCTTGGGATACATTGAAAAAGAGACTGCATGAGCGGCTGGATGTTTCAAAAAATATTGTGCTGTTTTTGAGTTCTAATACAAAAAACAGTCAGGCTTTGCGTGAAGAAATTGATTATGGAATAAATACTAAAGGTCTTCCGGTGATTGTTATATATCCTGATTTTAAAGAAAAATCAGATATATGGGGCGCCAATGGTATGAAAAAACAAGTGACAGACCTTTGGGACGAATTGCCGATTTTTAGAGATAGTATGTCTGAAGTTGCAACAATTCATGTTCCATATAAGAAAACACTTATTTCAAGTGCATTAAAAGATCCTGATTTTAAAGTACAGACTATGACAAAAGCAGGAACTTATCACTATAGATTGGATTAATGTCCACAGTGCTATACTTAAATAGTTATTAAAGGAAAGAGGTTATCACCTATGCCCCGTCTCAAAGGTAGCAAGAACAAGCCCAAGACCGTAAAAGCAACCGTTGATTTTGCTGCACAGCTCGCTGAAAAGCAGGCTGCAAAGGAAGCCGTTGCCGCCGAAATCGCATCCATCGCCGCAAACATCGACACTTTGAAGGCTGATTTGAAAGCAAAAAAGTCTGCTCTGAAGAAGGCCGAAAAAGAAGTGGCATCCCTGGAAACAAAGAAGGCAAAGGCAGATGCTAAGGCCGCTGAAGAAGCTAAGAAGGCTGAAGCCGAAGCAGTGCTGAAGAAGTTACTGGCAAGCGGTATGAGTGCGGACGAGATCCTCGAAAAACTGAAATAACCAAGAAAACCGAGAAAAAAATAAATGCCGTGTGGACAAACTGAACTCCAGGAGTTCACACAGTATTTTGAAGGCTGTCGTATAGTTTATAACGAAAATAAAATGAGAGTAAAAATGGAATGTGAGAAAAAATGAATTTATCAAAAATACATCATATTGCAATCATAGTATCTGACTACGAAGCAGCTAAGGATTTCTATGTGAACAAGCTGGGATTCTCTGTCATCAGAGAAAACTATCGCTCAGAGCGTAAAGACTGGAAGCTGGATCTGCGTGTCAATGAGCGCACAGAACTGGAGATTTTCGCTGAGAAAAACCCGCCGATGCGTGTGAACCGTCCGGAAGCATGTGGGCTGCGGCATCTTGCTTTCTGTGTAGAGAGTGTGGAGCAGACGGTGAGAGAACTGGCAGAAGTTGGGATTGAATGTGAGCCAATCCGTGTGGATGATTACACCGGCAAGAAGATGACATTCTTCCATGACCCGGATGGACTGCCGCTGGAACTGCACGAATAATTATGGGAGAGAAAAGAGCATATAAAGCCAGAAAGCCTGGCGGCGGCCGGAAAAAGTTAAAGCCGGAATACGATGCCGGAAAGAATCTGAAAGATCAGATGGATGCGGCTGTGGCGCTCTATGAGGAGGACTGCTCCCTCCAATCCATCGCCGATGTGCTAAACCTAAACCCAATCAAAGTGAGAAAGCTGCTCATCACAGCCGGTGTGTATGAATCAGAAGTGGCGGAGAAGGTACAGGACACGTTTGAGAGGTATCGAAAAACGCAGGACTATAAAACTTCCATTCTCTCAACGGCAACAGTCCTTGGCCTATCCAAAGCCTCCGTCACATCGTACCTGTCTTATGAAAAAGGCGTGTACTTTCCAAACACGGCAGATAAAGAGAAAATCAGCGTAGGAGCAGAGCGGCAGCGGAGATACAGAGCGGTAAGAAAACTGAGAACAGAGCCGACAGAAGAGCATCTGTGGGAGGTGGTTCTTCTTTATGCAGGTGTGCGTTTCAAAACGTACTCAGGTTTACCCTTTACCTATGAAATACGAAAGGGCCGGAATGGGCAATACACTAAGGAACTGTGGATCGATCGCAGAGAGAATAGTAAAAGCCTGGCGTGGAGTTCTGTGCTGCTGGCTCTGGGCAATATTAAAAAGGTAGGAGAAGTAGTTGAACGCCCGAAAGCGCTGGGCGATATCCGGGGCGTGACCTATATATACGGAATGTTCTATCGGTTCGGACTGATCAACGTGCCGGATGAAGCAAAAGAAAAGATGAAGAAAGCATTCGGCAAATCGTTCTGACACGGATGCCGCAGAGGGGGGAAGAAGCATCACCCAATGTTTGAGGTCATTGCGTGACCCGGAGATTACACAAAAAATCCGCCTGCGGAATGAACCACAGGCGGCTGAAATCACATTATAGCTTATTCAAAAAGTCTTCCAGAACACGGTTCCACTTTTCGGGGTACTCATAGAACATCAGGTGACCGCCCATGACGTAGGTGTCGTAACCGGGAAGCTGTGCTTCGACAAAGGGCTTTGCAATGTCCTGCCAGTGTTCTGCAATGAACATCAGGCTGGGCAGAGTTGCACCGACATCTTTTGCAATTTCAAGATAGTTGGAGAACACAGCGTCGCAGAACAGCTGACGGCAGATCCAGAATGGTGTGCGACCGGAAATATCCAGCAGATACTCCAGCTCATCAGGCTTCATCTTATGCTGGATCATGACGCCAGTCGCATACTCGCTAAAGAACTCACGGCATCCCTGAGAAGAGGTCAGCACCTGCGTGGCGACCTGAGACAGCTCTTCAATCGTGCCCTCAGTCCACCACTTCGGGTCAGGGGAGAGCGGGAGTGGAGACATATCGATAGTCACAACGCCGCGCAGATTGTCTTTGCCGAACTGCTGCACGTAGCTCCATGTGTCAAGGTTGCCAGTGCTCCAGCCAATCAGGACAATATCTTTGAGACCCAATGCATCAATCAGACCAGCTACATCGCGACCGTGGGTCAGGTAGTCGTTGCCATCCACGGTTTTGGCAGAATAGCCTTGGCCGCGAGGATCGATAGCAATGACACGATATTCAGAGGAGAAATACTCCAGTTGGTTCTTGAAAATCTCACCAGAGAAGGTCAGGCCGGGAATGAAGACCAACGGTTTACCTTCGCCTTTTTCCAAGATATGTAACTCCACACCAGGGGCCACAGTGACATACTTGCTTTCAATACGATCTTTTGCCATGAGAAAACCTCCCAACAAAACCTATAAATCGAATTGGCTTGTCTGAATTATATATCTGGAAAAAGGGAAAAGCAATAACTTGATAGAAACTGCACTGCTGTAATCTGCAAAAATTTTCAGTGCATGAATATCAGTAACAGTTACACAATATTAAAATAGCAATATGTCCACGATGAGCAGGCGCAACACCTGTCTGCCGCAGTATTTTTACTTTATAAGACATCTCTATGGATGACGGTAAGGTTCGATTTTGAACTTTTCCGTTTTTCTTTTTATTTAAAATTATAAATTTTTTCAGAACTGTATTCCAAAACGGCTCTGCGGATTCCTATTAGTGTAGGGGTTTTCAAAATCTTTTGTGAAACGGCTTTCCTCTAGTTTTATGAGTGGAAAATAAACAAAATCTATGTTCTAAAATTAGGTAGTTCAACAAAATTAAAAAAAACTGGTTGCCATAAATCCATTTTAGATTGTTATAGGTAGAGGGGAACGTTGGAAAAATGAATTTTCATTGAACTTTCAAAAGACCCGGTTTAAAAACACCCCTTAAAGTTTGTATAGGGCATAGGAAGTGTTTTCAAAAGTAAGCCAATTCACTACGGTATCACTGATGAAATTCCCCGATTCCTTACAAAGTCACATCGCACCTTGAAAATCGCATGAGCCACCCCAGCAGGATACCTACGGTACTGAATGTGCATTCTGCGCGTCTTACCAGAAAAAACGTCGGAGAGAATCGGGCAGGAACGGGCTGGGACAGAGTGGACGGTAGTTAAGAGCAAGATTCGCCTTTGTATACGAAATCGCTCCTACAGGCGATTTTTCTACGGCGGCATCTTGATGGGGATTGTGCTCCCCATACCCTCACATCGTGCAAAATCACATGATTTTGCCCATTGGTGGCCTGCTGCAGCAGGTCACAGCCGGAGTGCAGATGCACTGCCGGGAAAATCAAATTTTTGATTTTGGAAAGGAGACCCCATGCCACGGACGAAGAAAAAAGTGAAATCTATCGTAAAGACAAAAGTAATCTCCGCACGAGTTACAGAAACAGTACATGAACTTTTATACCGGCAGGCAGAAGATGCCGGGATGACCCTCTCTCAATTTGCAGCGCAGATGCTGATGAAAGGTCGCGTGAATACCTCGTATGTGTTCTATGTCCACCCGGACGAGATCGAAGCTATCACACGGGAGTTTGCCGCCATCGGGAACAACCTGAACCAGATCGCAGCGTTCTTCAACAGCGGCGGTATCCAGTCGCGCGCTATGCTCGAAAACATCAACCATGCGATTTCCTGTATTTTTGAAATGCGGGAGCAGGTCGTAGAAATGGCAGGAAAGAACTATGGCAATCTTAAAGCACATCGCAAGTAAGAGTTCCAGCTATGGTGCTGCACTGGAGTATCTGATTTTCAAGCATGACGAGATTCGGAAAGCTCCGATCCTTGACCAGAACGGAAATCGCATCATGCGGGATGAGTTTTATCTGGACGGTCTGAACTGTGAACCCTATTCCTTCGATGCGGCCTGCCAGCAGCTGAACCGCGAATATCAGAAGAACAAAAATAAGAATGAAATCAAAAGCCATCATTACATCATCAGCTTTGACCCACGGGACAGCACAGAAAATTGCTTGACGGGGAAACGGGCACAGGAGCTTGGGCTGGAATACGCAAAAGCAAATTTTCCGGGGCATCAGGCTTTGGTCTGTACGCATATGGACGGTCATAATGGCAGCGGCAACATTCATGTACATATCGTAATCAACAGCTTGCGAAAATTGGATGTGCCCCAGCAGCCCTTCATGGAGCGACCCATCGACTGCAAGGCAGGGTACAAGCACCATGTGACGAACGAGTATCTAAAGCACCTGCAGAAATCCCTCATGGATTTATGCCAACGCGAATTTCTGCATCAGGTCGATTTACTGTCACCATCCAGAACGGGTGTGACCGAAGCGGAGTATTGGGCACAGCGGTGGCTGGATGAGAAAAAGCAGGAAATCGAAGAGAAAGGATTTACGCCAAACCCGACAAAGTTTCAAACGCAGAAACAGCTTATCCGGGATGCCGTTGCCGCTGCTCGTGAGAAAGCAATCTCGTATGAAGATTTTCAAGACATCCTGCAGGATGAATATGACGTTTTCGTCAAAACACAACGTGGACGTTACAGCTATCTGCTGCCGGAACGGAACAAGTTTATATCGGAGCGTTCCTTGGGGGACAGTTGCAAAAGAGAATGTCTGGAAGGATTCTTCATTCAGAACGCAGAGAGAAATCTACGGTACAAGGAAGACCCCATACTGATCTTTACGACCAGAACCAGACTGCGGCTCGTTGTGGACCTGCAGGAGAATGTCAAGGCACAGGAAAATCTGGCCTATGCACTAAAGGTCAAAATCAGTAATCTGCAGAAAATGGCCGAAACGCTGGTATGGGTGCAGGAAAACAACATCAACGACCTGGCAGAACTGAACGATCTGTGTAAGACAGCACAGGCCAATGCGCAGGCTGCGTATGAACGGCTGTCACAGGCAGAGGATGAACTGTACAAAACCAATGAGCAGATTCATTATGCGGGGCAGTACCTTTCTACAAAAGAGGTCCAACAGCAGCTTACGAAAGCAATTCTCAAGAAAAAATTCCGTGCAGAGCATTCCAAGGAATTGGATGCCTATGCAGAATCTGTGAAATATTTCCGGGAAGAGAACGATGGAAAGCTGCCATCGCTGAAATCTTTGAAAAAACGGAAAGAAGAACTGACCAAAGAAATCGCGGAGAGGAAAAAGGCATACGCTCCCTTAAGGGAAGAATCCCGGCGTTTGGAAATTGCATCGGATAATGTGTACAGCATCTTCCGAAAAACCAATGAGATGAAATCCGACCTTGCATGGAAACGCGAGTGGGAGGCCAAAGTCCGCGAAAAGGCAAGGCAGGAGCAGGCTCGACAGGAACAGCGTGAGCGTCAACCAAAACGCAAGAAGCGCAGCTATGATATGAGCCTGTAATCAGCAGGGTCTTCCACCCCGCACCCCGGAACCCTGCCGGATGCGTAAGCCCACAGGGAGCTTCCCCATCCGGTAGGGACATTTGAAAACGATTAGGAGGAAGTTTGAGTAAAGAGTACATCAAAGCACAAACCCCACTACCCGCTTATTTCCCTTATCCGAAATTTCTGCTGCAGATGAGCCTTTCCCATACGGCACGGCTGACCTATGTTCTGCTGCTGGACCGCATGACCCTTTCCCAGAAGAACAGCTGGGTGGATGCACAAGGCCGGGCATATGTGCTCTATCCGCTGGCAAGGTTGGCGGCAGATCTGCAGAGCAGTATTTCCAGTGTCACCCGCGCTCTGCGGGAGCTGGAAGCCGCACGGCTGATCGAACGGCGGTCCAATGGCTTTTCCAAGCCCAATTAGATATTTCTCGGCGTTCCTCAGACTGTGCAGAAATGCGCAATCGGGATGGTCAAAAATGAGCAGCCTGATTGCGCAAAAGTGAGCAATACGATTACGCAAAACTGCACACCTAACCAAATAAATAAGAACGACCTGAGATGGAACAAAATAAATAGAACCAAAGAAGCATATGGGCGGTATCAGAATGTTTTTCTGGAAAATTATTCGGAATTGAAAATCGAAATTGCAGAGTTGGATGTTCTGATTGAAGACCTTTCAGCCTATATGCGGTCTACAGGCAAAAAGTACGCAGACCATGCGGCGACCCTGCGCAGCTGGTCGGCACGGAAGAAAAAACAACAGAAACCGGGAACAGGCATCCCGGACTATACCTACAATGAGGAGGAAAGTTTATGACGGAAACGATTCAAACAGCGATGGATAGGCTTATGACGACCGCTGCAGAACCGCAGGATTACATTGCAGAAGATGGGCTGCTGTACTGCGGCAGCTGCAATACCCCCAAGGAAGCGTTCTTCCCAAACGGAAGAATGCTGTTTGGGCGTGACCGCCATCCGGTTGAATGCCAGTGCCGACAAGAAGCCAGGGAAAAGCAGGAGGAAGAAGAGCGGGCAAGGCTGCATCACGAGAACGTGCGGCGGTTGAAGCTGCAGGGCTTTACCGACTGGGCGATGCAGCACTGGACATTTGAAAACGATCATGGGCAGAACCCACAGATGCATCTGGCGCAGCGGTATGTGGACTATTGGCCGGAAATGCGGGGAAAGAATGTGGGCCTGCTGCTCTGGGGCGGCGTTGGTACAGGCAAAAGTTTCATGGCGGGCTGTATTGCCAATGCCCTGATGGAGCAGGAAGTGGCGGTCTGTATGACGAATTTTGCCCGGATCATGAATGAACTGAACAACGCCTTTGCCGGACGAAATGAAGTTGTGGACAGGCTCTGCGGCTATCCGCTGCTTGTCATTGACGATTTCGGCATGGAGCGCGGTACGGAATATGCGCTGGAGCAGATTTACAACATCATCGACAGCCGTTACCGCAGCAGGAAACCACTGATCGTTACCACGAACCTGACCCTGACGGAGTTGAAGAATCCGCAGGATACCGCTCACGCCCGTATCTATGACCGTCTGCTGGAACTGTGTACCCCGATTGCCTGCACAGGCCCCAGCATGAGAAAGGATATAGGACAGGCAAAATTGAACTTGCTGAAAACACTTCTGGCTTGAATGGGAGGAACGCGATTGCAAGAAAACGGTAGAATGAATTGGCTGGAGCAGATCCACCAGATGAAGAACCGGGACATCCGCACGATTGAGCAGTCTGAACTGCAGGAACTGCAGCAGGATGCAGTGGAACACGGACTGCCGCAGGAGGAAAGGCTGAAAAATCTGCTGGATAAGGTCCGAAATCCTTATTGCTATCTGGACAACGGAATTATTGTGAAGCTGAATTTCGCACCGAGAGGGAGCAGCACACTGTCTGAGCGAATTGGAAGGTGTTTTCAATCGGCCAGCTGAAAAGGCAGAGAATATTTCGGCAAGCTGCTGAAAAATCACACAGAAAAGTTTCGCACTTTAATGTGATAAAGCACTGGACAAAGGGTGACAATTCTGGTAAGCTGTTTGTGGGTAAGAAAATAGGAATGTGCCAGCTGAGTAAAGTTTGCTCGGCAGGCTTGTTCTACATAGAAAAATGTGGAGCCTTTCGCTTCTCTGACGAACAGTATTGCCGATTCGTTAAGGAGGTGGAAGGCTTTTGTTATACCCTGATATGAATTTGCAGAAGAGAACACAGCAAAGTACAACCCGATACCGTACAGCCTTGTACTTACGCTTATCTCGTGAGGATGGCGATAAGACAGAGAGCGACAGTATTGCAAACCAGCGCACCCTGCTGGAAGCCTATGCCGCAGACCACCCGGAACTGTGTATTGTGGATGAGTTTGTGGACGATGGTTACTCCGGCTCGAACTTTGCTGGGGTTAGATAGCGATACTTTTTACATCTACCATGTTACGGCGGTCATGGTTGACAACTTGCGTCGGCTCCTGCTCGGTATCAACCTGTCCGACAAAGCTGTAATGGATTTCGATTTTCCGGGTGTTGGTTTCCCGGTCTAATTCATGTATCAAAATACGGTCGATAAACTCATGGACGTTTTCATAGGTCAATTC